>JAEEGL013720219.1_pt1 | contig 15352 bp, 15 predicted proteins | sample 9134231 | NCBI WGS metagenome assembly JAEEGL01 (sample SAMN16246548, study PRJNA631951) | gut metagenome | biome: gut microbiome; feature: rumen; material: fiber-attached | host: Bos | place: Iran: Karaj | collected 2018-10 | reverse complement strand
TACTCCTGAAGGTTGCTATAACACAAAGCCAAGTATTGATTTTGAAAAAAATATTGTAAATGAATACAAATCAAAATATGAAGGAAGCATTGCTGTATGTGATGATTGCGGAGTCGTTATAATACCGAAGTTTTTTCATACAGAAGAATTTTATAATAAACTTGTCCTAATTGAAGAACAAGAAGATGTTTGGTTTAATAGACTGGATCATTACAAGGAGAATACATTTGAAATTGTTTGTTTAAAAAAATATTTAGATAATTAATTGATATGGAATTAAATGTTAGTAATAGGAATAAGTATGTTGAGTTATATTCGGAAAGATATAAGGAATATGGATATGATCCCAAAACGTTAGGTTGGTTTAAGGGGAAACAGGATATAAGATTTGATGTGTTAACGTCGCAGGTAGATTTGACTGGTAAAAAGATTTTGGATATTGGGTGCGGTTTTGGAGATTTGAATATTTGTCTAACAAATAAGTTCGGTCGTTATTCATATTATGGAATTGATGTGGTACCAGTGTTAATTGAGGAGGCTCAGAAGAAATATGTATCCACTGCTGATATACCGTGTAAATTTTATTGTGATGATTTTTTAAAAAAAGATTTTCTGGAAAAATTTGATTATGCAATCGCGTCTGGGATTTTTAATTTTAAATTAGAAGGTCAGGATAATTATGAATATGTTGATGCTGTTATAAAAAAAGCTTTTGATTTATGTTCTATTGGAATCGCTTTTGATTTTCTTTCGGACAAAGTGGATTTTATAAAGTATGGTCATACTTTCCATTTTGCGCCAGACAAGATATTGTCCATGGGTTATAAATATACTAGGAATGTTGTTTTTAGGAATGATTGTTTGCCCTTTGAGTTCGCTATGTTTTTATTTAAAGACGATTCATTTGATAAGGAAACTACTATTTTTAATAGATATATCGAACAAAGACAAAAATAGTTTTATATGTTTGTGTTTGTATTATTTAATACGGAATATATGGATATCACAATGCGAAAAGTGTGGTATCTAAAAAATTTATTTCATTGTAAAGAAAATGGTTGGATTTTGATTACCCATGATTATATGAGGACACATTTTCTTGAATTGCAAGAAAGTATAACTTCTCGTTTTTTTGATCAGTTTGAGATGAACTCGTTTCAAATTGAGGAATTGAACGATGTTGAGCAATATTTTGTTGATGATGATGTGTTCGATAGCCTAGAATCTTTTTATGGGACCAGAACTGAAACTTTGGCGTATTTGTTTTCGCAACGATATGATAAATTAGAAAATAGGCTGTTTGAAATATTTGAAATGATACGATTAAAACATCCCAAAGAAAAAATAGAAGGTGTTTTTAATTCTTTGGATGCGTTTGAAAGTTTAAGATATGTGGCAAAAGAATTGAAGTTTCCGATTGTTAATTATTCATTTTCTGCATTTAGGAAACCTCATGGATATAGGCAGACGCTATATACTGCAACTTCAAATGGGTATTATTGGGATGCCAATGATAGCGCGCATAGGTATGCTAATTATTTGTCGGAGCAGTGTGATAAAATGCCTGTGTTTGGTAATTCGGAACTTATTGCAATTTTTGGTAAGGAACGGACATTGCCTTTAATTCAATTGATTGATCTTCTTCCAAAATATGAAATGGGCATATGTTGTGAATGTTTTTCTTTAGCGCCACAAGTGTTTTCTGATTATCATGTTACAGATGATGATATTTTTTATGAGTGTAAGAAATTATATAATAAAGACCAGATTGTTGTAAGATCCCATGCTGCTCATTTAGATGATATACAAGTAGAAAGAGATGTTGTACACAATGATCCGGCGACTACTATTTTAAGTTGTAAACGGGTCTCTTCTGTGTTGTCTCAAATAATCTTGAAAGTGTTGTTATGGAAGAGAACTGCTGTTATGAGGAAGGGTACATCGACATTGTCCTTTTTGTGTGAAAGTGATTATTCTTCAGAGCAGATTGTTAATGTCAGAGCATTGAATTATTATATATTTTGTTATCTTATTCCCAACGATCTTATGTTTTCCGATTCATATTGGGAATGGCGTATGACAAATCCTTCAGAAACTGAAATTTACAAAACGCATTTGGATTTTTATGTCGAAAAATTGAATCTGCCGAAATCCATTTTGACAGAATCATCGGAGTCAAAACGATTAGAATCAATTCTTAGAAGTCGCGGATGTGATGATGAGGTAATTGCTGACATTTTGGAAGATGCCCATAATTTTGATGTGGATTACTATGTTGCCAATTCAAAGTTTGTTATAAATGGGAAATCACATTGGAGACTTAATAAGAAAACTGAAGATGGAAATCTAAGGTGTAAGATGAATTTGGGAATGATTAAAGCTTCTGAGTTTGAGTTTTATCCTTTGGACGATGTTGCTGGGTTTGCTCGGTTGGAAAGTGTTATGGTAAATGGGAAAGCGATGGCGTTACATGAAGAACAAACTAATTATAAGTATATGAAGAAAGTGAGTGGTCATTACACATTTTATATTGATAGTATGGAATACTTGAATGTTGAAATAATCTGGCAATATAAGAAAGTGTTTGATTATTTGAATGAAGACTAGAATGATATATTTTTTATGTTTTTTTATTTTTGTATGGGAAAAATATAATTAAATTCGCAACTAAATATTTAATTATTATTTATTGAAATAGGGTTTATTATGGATAAGGAAATTATTGCATTTGTGCATGCGAAAGGTTCTAGTACAAGAGTACCATCTAAAAATATGAAAATTTTAGGTGATAAACCATTGTTTTGTCATGCAATATGTAATGCAAAAAATAGTGAACATGTGTCAAAGGTTGTGATAGATAGTGATAATGATGAGATATTAAGGATTGGAGAAGAGTATGGAGCAATCCCACTTAAAAGGCCTGCCGAACTTGCTACTAATATGGCTACAGGAGACGATTTGGCATATTGGCAAGCGTCAAATTATAAAGATTCGTTGATTGTTCTTCAAGTTATTCCAACGGCTCCTTTTTTGCAACCAAGATCAATAGATAATGCTATTCAATTGTTGTTGGACAATCCTGCTATAGATAGTGTCGCTGGAGTTTATGAAGATGCTTTATATTGTTGGGAGAATGGAGCCCCGGCATATTATAAAGCAGATGGGACCATCCCAAATTCATTTGATATGAAGAAGATTGTGTATGAAACTACTGGATTGTATGTTAATTATACTAAATATGTTCTTCGAGACAAGAGAAGACTTAATCCCCGGAATTGCAAACCGTATATTCTTTCAAAGATTGAAAGTGTTGATATTAACACTATGGAAGATTTTGAGTTCGCCGAGTTTTTGTGGAAGGGCATGCATCAATTATGAAAAATATTCAGATTTTAGATTGTACTTTACGCGACGGTGGTCATATTGTCGGTGGAATGTTTGGTGAAAAAAATATTAAACATGTCATCCGAAAATTAGTAGATGCAAATGTTGATATTGTAGAGGTTGGGTTTCTTATGAATGAACCTTATACGACGGATTATGCTAGATTTAAGACAATTGCCGATGTAAAAAGAGTTTTGCCACAAGAAAAAAGGAATACTCGTTTTTCTTTGATGGCTGATTTCGTAGATTTGTCTAATTTAGAACCGTCGGATGGAACTATTGATTTCATTAGGTTGTCGTTTAAAAGATTTCGTCTTGAATGGGCAATAAAAACTGCAGTGTTATTAAAAGATAAGGGATATAATGTTATCATTAATCCCGTTAACTGCAATGTATATTCTGATGAGGAATATATAGATGTTTTAAAAAAAATAAATGAGATTCATCCATATGGTTTTACAATAGTAGATACATTTGGGGTGTTGAGATTGCGAGATTTGTCAAGATTGTACTATTTGGTTGATGCGAATCTTCTTCCTGACATTCATATTGGTGTTCATCTGCATGAGAATTTGGGTTTGGCCTATTCATTGGCTCAACATTTTATTTCAATAAATGAAGGTAAACGTGATATTATTATTGATGGTTCATTGTTAGGTATGGGTCGCGTGCCGGGTAATTTGAGTATAGAACAAATAATGGATCATCTTAATTTGTTTTTTTATAAAGATTATGCGTTACAACCTGCTTTAGATGCGATAGATGATTGCATATCTCCTATAAAACGGAAATATACATGGGGATACTCAACACCATATTTTTTGTCTGCAAAATATCGACTTCACAGAACATATGCTGAGTTTCTAATAGATAAATGGAAAATTAGGACAAGTGACATAGAACAGATATTGTCCCTTGTTGATAAGTCTGAAGCGGAAATGTTTAATGAAAGTTATATTGAAAATTTATATAGACAATATATTTCTGTTCCATTTGATGATTCTGAAAATAGGATAAAATTGCAGGATGAACTACAAAATAGAGAATTGCTAATTATTGCTCCTGGTAAATCTGTAAATGATAACATAGAAAAAATAAAACAGTATAAGGAAGTAAGGAACCCTATAGTGATTGCCATTCATTTTAATCCTAATTTTGTAAAAACAGATTATGTGTTTTATACAAACATTAAGAGACTGGAAATGGATGATAATGAAGTAAAAAAAATATTGACATCGAATTTACTTAGATACGAATCTGTATCTAAAAAACAAATGGTATTTGAATATTCTTCGTTAGCTTATCATGATGGGGTTTTTTGCGATGATTCGACATTGATGCTTATAAATCTGCTTAGTAATTTGGGTGTTAATAATATTTCCATAGCAGGTTTTGATGGTTTTGGAGGAGGTAATGGAAGTTATTTTATTCACGAATATGATCGTGTAATTAATCCGGATGAGCGGACATCGATTGTACAAAGATTGTTATTGGATAGTTATTCTAAAATGAAAATTGAATATGTAACAAATTCAAAATATAATAATTATGGAATTGGAAGAATTAGTAAAACGTTATGAAGACCTATATGCAGGGGTCGTTTATGATGCTATGACATTTGATATTAAAGTGAAACATTCTTTTTTGCTTTCTATGAGCATTAAACCATGTTATAATTTTAAAGAAGTTCTTTTTGGCCCAGCTTTTACATGTAGAGGAGAAAAAGTTCTTGATATATCGCATGTGGATGATACGGTACGTTTAAAAATGTTTCAAAAATTTTATAAGGGATGTGTTCAAGTTATTTCATCTGGTGGATATCGTGATGTCGCGGAGTTTGGAGATATATCAGGGAAAATTGCTCGCAAATTTGGCGCAGTAGGAGCTGTGGTTGATGCTCCGACTAGAGATGTGAAACTAATAGAAGAAGATAAATTTAAATTATTTTCTGATGGAATTCAGCCTACTGATGCTTATGAAAAATGGCAGATTACGGAATTTGAAGTTCCAATAATTATGCCAGGTATTCATGGTATTGTTACGGTAAATCCTGGGGATTATATTTTTGGAGATCCAGATGGTGTTCTTGTAATACCTAAAAATCTGGTGGAGGATGTTTTGATACTTGCAGAAGAGCGACTTCGTAAGGAAGATATTGTTAGGAAGGAAATTTATGAGACTAATGATATAGTGGAGTTGAATAATAGGGTAGGACGATGGTAGAAGATAGATGTAGCCGTGTTAAATTGCTGGTAATGGATGTTGATGGAACGTTAACAGATGGGAAAATATATATGAGTCCCTATGGGGAATTAATTAAGGTTTTTAACATTAAAGATGGTTATGCTATTCATAATATTCTTCCCAAAAATGATGTTATTCCCATCGTTATCACAGGTAGGCAGTCTCAGATATTGCAAATTCGTTGCGCAGAATTGAATATTAACGAAGTGTATCAAAATGTTATGGATAAAGTTTCAAAACTTCAAGATATTTTGTCTTTAAAGCAATTGGTTTTCTCTAATGTGGCATATATCGGAGATGATTTAAATGATATTTCTTGTATGAGAGCTATAAAAAATGGAGGTGGTATTGTTGGTTGCCCGGCAGATGCTGCTGATGGGGTAAAGAAACTTTCTGATTTTATTTCATCAAAAAATGGTGGAGATGGAGCCGTTAGGGAATTTGTAGAATGGCTTGTCCAATAAAGATGTGGCTAATAGACTTTTTAATCATGTATCTGTTGCAGAAGTGGAGAATCTAATGATATCATCAGGTACAGGACGGATTGTAAGATAGTAAAAATTATTTTGTCTTTTATGTATAGTATATTATTGTAATTTTGCTGATGAGTATGGATGCGATTGAAAAAAAAATAATAGAAGATAATTTTATAAAATGGAATATTCCTCGTCCGCAGCAAGATTATATGGTTGTAATTCATTGCTCAACATATAATCATGGGGCATACATTGAAGATGCATTAAAAGGCTTTGTAATGCAACAGACAAACTTTCCTTTTTGTGCCATAGTAATAGATGATGGAAGTATAGATGATGCCCCTAATATAATTCGTAGGTATGCAGAACAATATCCTGAGATTATAAAGCCAATCTTATTGGGTGAGAATCATATGCAACATGGCAAATCGCGGGACCCATACTGTGAAGAATGGTGGTCGGTCGCAAAATATATAGCAATGTGCGAAGGCGATGACTATTGGACAGATCCATTGAAGTTGCAGAAACAGGTGGATTTTTTGGAGGGGAATGATGATTATGTGATGTGTGCTCATAATTCAATAGTAAAAGATGAATCTGCTGGGATCATGAGGTGTTTTAATAATTGGTTGAAAGAAGATACATACGGATATGGCGACATTATATCTAAGAATTGGTTTTTACCTACTCAGAGTATGTTGTTCCGTAGGAATGTGTATGAGCTGAATAAAACGAATAAACATTTTTACAATGGGGATTATTATATGCAACTTTGCTTAACACGAGAAGGAGGTCTTATTCATTATTCGAATGAATGTATGAGTGTATATAGGAAAGGAGTTGGTGTTTCAAAGAATGATACAATTTATAAAAATAATTTAAGATTAATAGATTTGTTGGAGTATATGTCAACATTGAGTGATGAGAGGTATAAGAAAATATTTGATGATAGGATTGCTACTTTAAAGCAATGTAATATAAAGATTGATTTAGAAGAACGAAATATAAATTCTATATGGTATAGAATACGTTATAAGTTGTTAGTCGTATTTATTAAATTATTAAGATTTAAGAATCCTGGAGTTGGGATAAAGATAATTCATTAGTGTAAAATGAAAACCGCATTAATAACAGGAATAACAGGTCAGGACGGAAGTTATCTGTCCGAATTTCTTTTGGAAAAAGGATATGATGTACATGGTTTGATCCGTCGATCATCAGTGGACTATAGGGAGCGGATTGCACATTTGGAAGGACGTAAGAATTTCCATCTTCATTATGGTGACCTTGGCGATTCGCTTGGCATAATACAAGTGATAAATAAGGTTAGGCCTGACGAAATATACAATCTTGCAGCACAGAGCCATGTGCAGGTAAGTTTCGATTCCCCAGAATATACAGCAAATGTAGATGCAACGGGAGTCTTGAGAATTTTAGAAGCGGTTCGCCTGTGCGGACTAGAAAAGACTTGCAGGATATATCAGGCTAGTACATCGGAATTGTATGGTCGCGTGGAGGCCGTTCCGCAGAACGAGGAAACGCCATTCCACCCTTACAGCCCGTATGCTGTAGCAAAGCAGTATGGTTACTGGATTGTAAAGGAGTACAGGGATGCATACAATATGTTTTGCTGCAATGGTATTCTTTTCAATCACGAGAGTGAGCGCAGGGGCGAAACTTTTGTAACTCGTAAGATAACGCTTGCAGCTGCCCGTATTGCCCAGGGCAAGCAGGATAAGTTGTATCTCGGAAATCTGTCAAGTTTGCGAGACTGGGGTTATGCCAAGGACTATGTGGAATGTATGTGGCTGATGTTGCAGAATGATACTCCAGACGATTTTGTGGTTGCTACAGGAGAACAGCATAGTGTCAGGGAATTTTGTCAGTTGGCTTTCCATGAAGTAGGCATTGAATTGGAATTTAAGGGCGAAGGAGTCGATGAGGTCGGTGTTGACAAGGCAACGGGACGAGTATTGGTTGAGGTTAGCCCCGATTTCTATAGACCAACCGATGTGGTGAATCTGCTAGGCGACCCTACCAAAGCTAAACGTCTATTGGGATGGAATCCTAATAAGACATCGTTTGCTGACCTTGTAAAGTTAATGGTAAAGTCGGATATGGCTAAAATAGCATCTGAAGGTGCTGCCGCAAAGGTGAAGTTGAATCTGGAAGAATATTTGGAGAAGGGGATTGTGAAATAGGACAACGGACGAAAGACGAAAAGACAATGGGCAAAAAGACGAAAGGACAACAGACGAATGTCGGAATGACAGCAGACGATAGCCAGTCCGTAGTCTGTCGACTGTAGTCCGATAGTCAGTAGTCCGATAGTCTGATAGTCAGTTGTCCGTAGTCTGATAGTCCTTAGACAAAAAAAATAATAACATGGGAGAACGAAGGTTAGAAAATTTGGAAGTGTGGTGTGATGCAAGAGAATTCGTAGTTGATATTTATAAAATGATGGATTCTGTTAAAGATTATGGTTTTAAAGACCAAATTCAGCGAGCAGCAGTATCAATTATGAATAATATTGCAGAAGGTTTTGAGTCTGGTTCGGATGCCGCATTTGTTCGATATCTAAATATTTCGAAGGGAAGTTGCTCTGAAGTGAAAAGTATGCTTTATCTTTGCAGTGATTTGCATTATTGTACAGTAGAACAAAGAATAAAACTACATACATTATTGCAGTCAATATCGAGTAAAATTTATAAGTTATTGGAATATTTAAAGAAAAAATGAAAGGATGGGGGTCGGAATACGACAGACAGATGGACAACAGACAATGGACAAGAAGACGACAAGATGTGGACAAAATGACAATATGCGAAAGGCAAAAGACAGTTGTCTGTTGTCTTCACAGACCGTTGTCCAGTGTCTTTCGCGGACTGTTGTCAGTTGTCTTTTCGACTGTTGTCCGTTGTCCTTTCGACCGTTGTCAATAAAAATAAAAAGGTATGGAATTAAACTCTAAAATATACGTCGCAGGTCATCGCGGAATGGTAGGAAGTGCTATTGTTCGCGAGCTTCAGCGTCTTGGATATACAAATATAATAACCCGTTCCCATAAGGAATTAGACCTATGCCGTCAGGAAGATGTGGAAAAGTTTTTCGCGCAGGAAAAGCCAGAATATGTTTTCCTTGCAGCGGCTAAGGTTGGTGGCATAATGGCAAACCAGAATGCATTAGCCGATTTCATGTATGAAAATATGATGCTTGAGATGAATGTTATTCATTCTGCATGGCGGAACGGTTGTAAAAAGGTTGAGTTTCTAGGTTCAAGTTGTATTTATCCAAGAATGGCACCGCAACCAATGACCGAGAGTTGTTTGCTTAAATCCGAACTTGAAAAGACCAACGAGGCATACGCACTGGCAAAGATTAGTGGTTTAAAGTATTGTGAATTTCTCAATCGACAATACGGAACAGATTTTATAAGTGTAATGCCAACTAATCTTTATGGACCAAACGACAATTACCATCCCGAACATAGCCATGTGTTGCCGGCTTTGATAAGGCGGTTTCATGAAGCTAAGGAAGCTAATCTGCTAGAGGTTGTCTGTTGGGGAGATGGAAGCCCTTTAAGGGAATTTCTGTATGTTGACGATTTGGCAAACTTGTGCGTATTCCTGATGAACAACTATAGTGGAAATGAAACGGTAAATGCTGGAACAGGAAAGGAACTGACGATAAAACAGCTTGCAGAACTTGTCGCACGGGTTGTTGGCTACAAAGGCAAAATAAAATGGGATACAACCAAACCCAATGGAACACCGCGTAAGTTGTTGGATGTAAGTAAGGCAACAAAGTTAGGATGGACATACAAGACGGAACTTGAAGATGGAATAAGGTTGGCCTATGAAGACTTTTTGAATAATCCTATAAAGGTGGAAAGGTAGAAGAATGAAGTTGTCAATAATAATACCTACATATAATAGTTCTAAGGTTATCGGAAGGGCTTTGGATAGCATTGTTGCGCAGACCTTTGGCGATTGGGAAGTGTTGGTTATGGATGGGGCTTCTAAGGATAATACAGGTGAAATTGTAAAGTCATATAATGATGAGCGTATAAAGTTCTATTCCGAACCAGACAAGGGCATATACGATGCAATGAATAAGGGCATAAAAAAGGCACAGGGAGAATGGCTGTACTTTCTGGGAAGTGATGACTGGCTGTACGACAATGAGGTTTTGGCATATTTTTTTAGGGACAACGACTTCTCGGAGTATGATGTGGTTTATGGGGATGTGGAAGCTCCGCAATTAACAGAAAATCATAGAGGAAAATGGTCGTTAGATAATTTGAATTATAATAGATGTCATCAGACTATTTTCTATAAAAAAGACATATATAATAAGTTTGGGTTATATAATCTTAAGTACAAAATATTGGCTGATTTTGATTTTAATCTAAAATGGTTTCTGAATAGAGATATTTTGAGTTTATATGTTCAAAGAATTGTGTCTTGTTATTCTGATGGTGGAGTAAGTTCTGGAAATGTTGATGTAAAGTTTTCTCATGATTTTTTTCGGTTAATATGTACAAGAGGCAGGAAAATTATGCCACCTAAGGTATATCTTAAATATTTGGATGAGTGGGCTTTCGTGCGGAAAAAAGAAGGGCATATATTTGTATATCTTGTTTTGACTTGTTGTTTTTGGTTTTATAAGAAGGTTCATAATCTATAGTTTATTTATTATTGATTGTTAATTTATATGGATATTAGTATAATAGCAGATAAAGATGGTCTAATAACCTAAAAAAGGACAATATGAATTGTGATTTGGATTGTAAAGATGTAGTTAAAGTTAAGATGAAAGTTATGATTTCGTTTCCTGTTGAAAAATGTAAGAAACGAATATTAGATTTCTATAGTCCGGTATATAAATATGAGATTTATGAATAAAAAGCTTAAAGTTTCTGTTGCGGTATGTACCTGTAATTCATCCAAATATATTAATGATTTATTATTGTCAATACAAAATCAAGTTGTTCGGGTAGATGAGGTAATTATATGTGATGATTGTTCTGTTGATGCAACATTGAAAATAGTAGATCATTTTAAGTCGCAATCAGAATTGAATATAAAAGTATTATATAGTTCAATTCCGATAGGTAGATTTAAGAATATAGAAAGAGCAATATCTAATTGTACTGGAGAAATTATTATAATTGCAATACCTGAATATATATGGAAATGTGATAGAGTTAAAAAAATACTCGGATGGTTCGATATAAATCGCAATAAATCCATATTATATACTGATGTAGAACTTATTGATGTTAAAACAAAAGCTTCTATGTCGTTATTAAAAAAAATGAATATGAAGGGAAAAAGATCTAATGATATTTCAATTGATAGTTTTGAGTATCATGATGCACTATTCTCGACATTTGCTTTTAAAAAAGATTTTGATAATAATACTTATAGTAAGCATGTACCCCACAATATTGATTATGGGTATATGTTGTCATTGTATGCTATTGATAAAGGACAGTTGGGGTATCTAGATGAAATGACAGTAACTAGGTTGTATTTTGCATATGAAAATAATTCATTAACGCACCCAAATTTTTATTCGTTGAGATTGTATGATGATGAATATAAGCGAATATACGAGAATCTACCAGCATTGAGTAAGAACACTATTATAAAGATGCGATTTTTGAACGAAAGAGTTAGGTATTCAGGAAGAATAGTGATAAAAAATATTAAGAGATATGTGCAATTTTATGGATTAAAGTTTGTTGGTGAAATGTTATGCGATTTAAAAAAGGTGTTGGGGACTCGTATTAAGACAATTTTATGTAGAAAAAAAAGAAATTGTTTGCAACAGGATTTTTCATATACAAAGAAAAAATATGCATCTTGGATTTATGATTTAAAAAATAATAAAACATTATTTGTGCCATTTACTCAGAATCCATATAAAAGAGATTTAAAAGATCCGAAGGTGTTCGCATTTTATTTGCCGCAATACCATTCAATTCCTGAGAATGATGATGCACATGGCAAGGGATTTACAGAATGGACAAATGTTGCATCATGTGTGCCACAGTTTGTTGGGCATTATCAGCCCAAAATTCCCTATGATGTCGGTTTTTATGATTTAACTAAACCTGGAATTCTAGAGCGACAGGTTGAAATAGCTAAAGCTTATGGCATATATGGTTTTTGTTATTACTATTATTGGTTTTCTGGCAGAAAGGTTTTAGAAAAGCCTTTAGAATATTTTCTGAGATCTGATATTGATTTTCATTTTCATTTTTGTTGGGCTAATGAGAATTGGTCTAAATTATGGGATGGTGGAAATAGGGAAGTTATATTGGAACAGAATCTTATGGATGGTGATGCCGATAAGTTTTTTTCTGATATATTGCCATATATAAAAGATGATAGGTACGAAAAAATTGCCAATAAACCGATTCTTATAATATATAGGCCAAGTTTGTTTGATAGGAATAAGATTAGAATTTTTTTTATGCGGTTAAATGATTTGGCAGTAAAAAATGGCTTTGATGGTTTCTATTTGTTGATGACAAATGCATTGGGTAATGATAGTCCGATTGACTATAATATTGATGGGATGGTTGAATTCCCTCCACATCGCTTTGGTTGTAATGAAATAGAAGTAGATAAACTAGATGGTATGGCGAATTGTGCCGTATATGATATGAATTCGTTTATAAAGGAAAGAAAGTATATATATGATGTAGATTATCAACTCTTTAAATCGTGTTTCCCTAGTTGGGATAATTTGCCTCGAAAATTATATTCCAGAGGCGGTTGTTATTTGTTGTCTGATAGTTGTTTTGAGTCTTGGTTAGATGGCGTGTTTGAATGGACTCGAGAGAATAATGCAAATGATAAACAGTATGTGTATATTAATGCATGGAATGAATGGGGAGAAGGGGCTATTTTGGAACCGACTACTAGATTCGGATATAAGTATTTGGATATAGTAAGAAGATGTATTGAAAAAACGAGGAAGTATTAAAGTAATATGATATGTCTTTCCTAAATATGATATTTAAGTCAGAATAAATGGTTTTTTATGATTTCCGTAGCCCTTTGCACATATAATGGAGAAAGATATATTGAAGAGCAACTGTCTTCAATATTAAATCAATCGAAAAAAATTGATGAAATTGTTGTATGTGATGATATGTCCACAGATAGGACCATTGATATTCTAAAAATAATTTCAGATTCAAATAGAGATGTCGATATTCGCATATTTGTGAATAAAAGGAATATCGGTGTTTGTGCAAACTTTTACAAGGCTGTGAGTTTGTGTAGGGGCGATATTATATTTTTATCAGACCAAGATGATGTATGGAAACCAGAAAAAGTTGAAACTATTTTAAATTGGTTTGCAAGCAATCCGAACAAATCTGTAGTTTTTACAGATGCAGACTTGATAGATGCTGATGGAAAGTTGCTGGATGGAGCAAGTTCGTTGTGGAATTATACAGGATTTTCACCAAAAATACAGAAGCAATTTGACTCTGGCTATTCTTTCGAACTTATTGCTGCACAAAATAGGTGTACAGGAGCAACCATGGCACTAAGAAGGGATTTTGTTTTTGATTTTTCAAAGTATTGCAATAGTCGGGTTTTGCACGATGATGCCATTGCTGTAGCTGCTTCTATGTATGACAAGTTAGGATATATTACAAGCCGGCTTATTCAATATAGGATACACGAAGGGCAAGCCGCAGGAATATATATGTCTGGTGTTTCTGTTGTAGATAAGTATGCAGTTAATTCAAAGAGTGAATTTTATGTCGGGATGAATATGCCTTCTAAAATGAAAAAGAGATTGGATTTTTTCATTTTAAGAGCAGGAGTCCCTAAAATAGCTATAGTGAAAATATTCCGATATTTATTTGTTTACGGGGTTTCTAGTATTGCTTTCTGGTGGCATGATTTTATGAAATTAGCAGTTCAAATAGTAAAACATAAATCCAAATGAGACTCTCAGTCTTCGTCGTAACATATAACCATTAAAAGAAATCATTTAGAAATGATATATGTCTGTAGAATATTGGGAACAATTTAGTACTTTTGCGATTTAAATTCGGAAAATGCGCACATTCGAAGACATAAAGGAACTGATAGAAAATGGAGAGAGCCGTACGCTTGAGTTGAAAAAATCAACTGGAGAACTCAAGGATGCTATGCATACGGCTTGCGCTTTCCTGAATTCGGATGGGGGTGTGCTGATCTTTGGAGTAAATCCATCGTTAAAGATTGTCGGTCAGGATGTGTCGGATGCAACGCAACTAGAAATTGCACAAGCTGTAAAAGGAATCGAACCAGTTGCTGACATAAGGATAGAATATATCGATCTCCCTGACAATTCTGGTAAAAAACTAATTGTGATGGATTGTGATGCCTTTGTACGGGGGCAGCATCCATTCACTTTCCGTGGATGTCCATATTACAAGGTTGAAAGTGCTACTATGGTCATGCCTCGCGAGATGTACGATGAACGGATTCGTGAAAACCGTCCGCAATTGTTCGGTTGGGATGTGCAAGATGCATACCAAGTTGATTTTTCCGATTTGGAAGAAGTTCGCATTAGGAATGCAGTCCGTTTGGGTGTCGCTGGCGGTAGGTTGAATGCATCGGCAGAAGGCGATTCGGTAATATCGTTGCTTAATAAGTTCAATTTGCTCAACAATAGCAAACTGTCTCAGGCTGCCGTTATGCTTTTTGCAAAGGAAAACCGATACTATCCTCAACTTCTGTTGCGAATGGCTCGTTTCAGAGGATTGGATAAGAATGAATTTATTGATAATCGTCAGGCAACTGGCAATTTCTTTGATTTGCTGGATGCTGGCATGGATTTTTGTTTCAAGCACTTGAATCTTCACGGCAAGATTGTCGGGGTACGGAGGGTGGAAACTTTGGAAATTCCGCAGGAGGCTTTGCGTGAGGCTTTGATAAACGCATTGTGCCATCGCGATTACAACAACATACATGCTGTTGTAAGTCTGGCAATCTACGACGATAGGGTTGAGATAATAAATCCGGGAACTCTTCCTCCTGATTTGACAATAGAAAAATTGAATCAGCCACATGCCTCGTCTCCTCGAAACTTACTTATAGCACAGGTTCTTTATAGAACGACATTCATCGAGAGCTGGGGTTCGGGAGTGCGGAGAATGACGGAAGTCTGTGTTGCTAACGGAGTAAAGGCTCCTGTTTTTTCTGTTCAGGACAATAATTTTGCTATTACATTTT
>JAEEGL011732151.1_pt1 | contig 15352 bp, 15 predicted proteins | sample 9134231 | NCBI WGS metagenome assembly JAEEGL01 (sample SAMN16246548, study PRJNA631951) | gut metagenome | biome: gut microbiome; feature: rumen; material: fiber-attached | host: Bos | place: Iran: Karaj | collected 2018-10 | reverse complement strand
GATAGTGCTAAGCATCAATATAAAATATAATAAAAGTAAAAAAAAAAGTAAAAACCGAAGGAGAAAAAATGGATAAAAAAGAAATACGGAAGAAGATTTTGGAAAAAAGAGATCTTCTTTCGAAAGAAGAATGGATGGAAAAAAGTAAAGCAATCGAAACGCTGTTTTTAAATAGCGATTGGTATCGGACCGCTTCCAGCATTATGAGTTATGTATCTTTTCGAAACGAAGCGGATACGCTTGGGATCATCAACCGTATTTTGTCCGATCAAAAGAAACTCATTGTGCCGAAAACCAATGATCGGTATGAGATCAAACCGATTTTGATAAAAGATTTGGAAAAAGAAATGCGTCCGGGACGATTTGGGATCTTGGAACCGATTTCCGATACCGTTTTTGAGGGAAAACTGGATATTGTGATCGTGCCCGGCGTGGTATTCGACCCAAAAGGGAACCGGGTCGGTTTCGGAAAAGGCTATTATGATCGGTTTTTACAGGACAAACAAGATGTATTAAAAGTCGCTTTGGCTTATTCTTTTCAGGTGGAAGAACAAGTGCCGCATGACCCTTTGGATATTCCGGTGGATATGATCATTACGGAAAAGGGCAGTTTGATGACGGCAAAAAGTGAGGAATAAAAGAAAAAACGGCAAGAAATTGATAAATTTTCACAAATAAATTGACCTTGTTTTAGGGGAATGTTATACTTAACCTATAGAGCTTTTATGAAGACTTTCGCGGTATGAAAGAGAAAGTAGGAAGGTGAGGCAAATACGATGAAGGAAACAGAGAAAAAAATTCCAATGGTTGTCATAAAACGATTGCCCAAATACTTGAACTATTTGCTTGACTTGATGGATCGGGGGATTGTCAGGACTTCGTCCCAGGAATTGAGTGCGTTGACAGGCTTTACAGCGTCACAGATCAGGCAGGATTTCAACAATTTCGGCGGGTTCGGACAACAAGGATATGGATATAATGTGGAAGAATTATACAGCGAAATCCGAAAAATATTGGGACTGGACGCCTCCTACAATATGATCGTGGTCGGTGCGGGGAATATGGGTCATGCCATTACCAATTATATTGGATTTGAAAAAATGGGATTTTGTATCATTGGCCTTTTTGATGTCAACCCGAAACTGATCGGAACCGAAGTCAGAGGAGTAAAGATCCAGGATATGAGCAGTATCAAAGACTTTTTAAGTGAACATGAGGTAGATATTGCTGTCGTCACTTTGCCTAAAGCAGTAGCTCCTAAAATAGCGGATCATTTGGTCAAATTAGGGGTTCGGGCCATTTGGAACTTTAGCCCGGTGGATTTGAAATTGTCGGAAGATGTTGTGGTGGAAAATGTGCATTTGAGCGAAAGCCTGATGACATTGGCTTATAAAGTAAAACGGAACAACACGACAGCAGAAGAATAAGCGGCAAGATACCGAAAGAGACAAGGGAGCGTCAAAATATCGGGAGAAAAAATAAAAAGAAAAGCAAAGCGGGGTAGCCAAAAGAAAGGATACGCCGCTTTTACTGTGTTTAAGAATCCTTTGAAGCCTTAAGAGGAAAACTTCAGGGAAACAGAAAAAGACAAATCCGGGTCGACTTGCATTTTTTCTGAAAAGGAAGGCAATCCTGATAAAAAGGAATGAAAAAGGATATGACCTTCATTTAAAGAAGAAAACTTGATTCCGGAGTTAGACTATACTAAAATAGAAGATAGGATAGGAGGAAAAAATATGACCGATTATGTTATTTTTACAGATTCTACGACAGATTTGCCACAAGAGATAGCAGACCGTTTTCAGATCAGAGTGTTACCTTTATCTTTTCAAATAGATGACAAAAAATATAAAAATTATTTGGATGGACGAGAATTGGCGTCCCGTGATTTTTATGAAATGGTAAGACAGGGAAAAATAGCGATCACATCCCAAGTAAACTATAATGACTTCAAAGAAGCTTTTGAAGAAACGTTGAAAGAAGGAAAAGATGTTTTATACATCGGCTGTTCTTCGGGAATAAGCGGTACCTACAATTCCGCCGCAACGGCAGCCAGGGACTTGAAGGAACAATATCCGGACAGAAAGATCTATGCAGTGGATTCTCTCTGCGCTTCTTTGGGAGAAGGCCTTTTGGTTTATTATGCGGCCAACAAAAAAGAAGAAGGCTGTATGATCGATGATTTACGGGATTGGTTGGAAGAAAACAAATTACACCTTTGCCATTGGTTTACGGTAGACGATCTAAACCATTTAAAACGAGGCGGCAGAGTCAGCGCTGTTACGGCAGCGGTCGGAACGACATTGAAGGTAAAGCCGGTCCTCCATGTGGATGACGCAGGCCTTTTGATCCCTATGTCCAATGTGATGGGAAGAAAGAAATCGCTGAAATCTTTGGTGGATAATATGATAAAAACTTGTGAAGCGCCGGATGGACAATCTGTTTTTATCGGGCATGGCGATACACCGGAAGATGCGGAATATGTAAAAAGTTTGGTTTTAAAAGCGTTCCCGAGTGTAAAAGAAGTTTTGGTCCATACGATCGGGCCGGTAATAGGGGCTCATGCCGGACCGGGTACCATTGCTTTGTTCTTCTTGGGGACCCACAGATAAGAGAAGAGAAAAGACTGCATTGTAAGTGCAGTCTTTTTTTATAGGGAAAAAGGCGTGCTGTAATAAAAAAGCGGCAGACAACAGATAAAAAGAGAGTGATTATGACAGTTTCAGGGAGCTTGCCCCTTCGTTGTAAAAGGATTTTGCGTGTGATATAATGGGGTCGAGCTAAAAGGGAAATGACCTAAGAACGGTTTGATATCACAAAAACAAGACCGAAAAAGAGAGGGTGTCTATATGGATTATCAGGAATTGGGAAAACAAATAAAAGCGTTAGCCGAAGAGGATCCTTGGTATGTTCCTTTGCTTTCCAATGCCTCCGCGCTGTTATATCAAACACTGGAGGAGATCAATTGGGCGGGGTTTTATTTGATGCGAGAAGGGAAACTGGTATTGGGACCTTTTCAAGGGAAGGTGGCCTGTATCCATATCGCGCTTTCAAAAGGGGTATGCGGGAAGGCGGCAGCGGAGGACAAAACGGTTCGTGTCGCGGATGTGCATCAGTTTCCGGGGCATATTGCCTGTGACAGCGCTTCTAATTCCGAAATCGTGATTCCGATCCATGCCAAAGGGCAGGTGGCAGCGGTTTTGGATATAGATAGTCCCAAGAAAAATCGGTTTAGCGAAGCGGATCAGATCGGATTGGAATCTTTTGTAAAAGAGCTGGAAGCAGTCCTTCAGTGGTAGAGAGTGACTGTGCCAAAGATAGAATAAAGACAAAAGAAGAAGTCCATAAAATGTTAGTTGGAATGATTTACGATATAAAAAACAGAAAAAAGGGAAAGTACAAAAAAATGCAAACTTATGAGGAGCTCGTTTCTCAATGCGGAGGAGATATCCTTTCTTCTCCCGGTATGAGATCTTCTATTTTTTATCTGCAGCATGGAAAAGTCAGCGTTTATGACCATTCTTTTTCTGTTGCGGTCATGTGCCTCAAACTGGCGCATAAAATAAAACTGAAAACAGATGAGACCGTATTGGTAAGAGGGGCGTTGCTGCATGATTACTATTTGTATGATTGGCATGTTTCGGATCGGTCTCATAAGTGGCATGGGTTCACGCACCCGAAAAAAGCGCTCCAAAATGCAAAACGGGATTTTAGAGTGGGAGAGATCGAAGAGAATATGATCCTATGTCATATGTTTCCTTTGACCTTAAGTCTTCCGAAATATCGGGAGTCCGTGATCCTTTGCGTAGCGGACAAGATCTGCGCGATACAGGAGATCACAGAGGATAGAAAAGAAAAAATCAAAGGGCGGTACAGACAATAGCGATATGATAGAAGCAGTGGAACGGTATTATTTACTTTTTTTATTTTATAGCTTGGTAGGCTGGATATGGGAAAGCGTTTTTTGTTCTCTTTGGGCACAGAAACGATTGATCAACAGAGGATTTTTAAACGGACCGTATTGTCCGATTTACGGTTGCGGAGCAATCCTTGCTTTGCTGACTTTAAAGGATGTGGAAAATCCTTTTCTTCTATTTCTTTTGAGCGGCGTGCTATGCTGCGTGTTGGAATATATCACGTCGGTTTGGATGGAAAAGCTGTTCCATGCCAGGTGGTGGGACTACTCTCATTTGAAATTCAATATCAAAGGAAGAGTCTGTTTGCTTGGGTTTTTGGTATTTGGGGGCGCGTCAGTTTTGCTGGTCAAATGTGTAAATCCGATCGTGATGTCCTATGTAAAACGGATCACGCAGCCGGCGCTTTCTGTTTTGACGGGGGTATTGGTTCTCACGCATTTGACGGATGTGATCATTACGGTAACCGGATTGGCCGGATTTGATAAGAGATTGAAAGAGCTGGAAGCAATGTTGGAAGATGTTAGAGAAAATATGGAAAAACAGCTGGAAGCGACCAGAGAAAATATGACAGAACGGCTGGAAACAGCTAAAGAAAATATGACGGGACGGATCGAAACGACCAGGGGAAATATGGCAGAGCGGATCGAGACTGCCAGAGAAAATATGGCAGAGCGGCTGGAAACAGCCAGAGAAAATATGACGGAACGGATACAGCACAGTGCGCCGTTTGAAGCTCTCCAAGAAGCAAGAAATGATATTTATGAAAGGTTTTCCAAAGAGTTCACTCGACAGCAAAAGAGGATTATGAAATCGTTCCCGACACTGCGGTCTTTGCAGCATGATCGGGGATTGAAAGAAATGCGCGCTTTTTTGATGAGAGAAAAAACGAAGAAAAGACAAAAATAAAAATTTGTGCGATAAAGAGAAGAACAAATGGGACAAAGGGAAGAAATTGTCCATTGCTAAGAGGAGAAATCTTTGATACTCTCAGCGTAAGAATGAGATGATCTTGTGGGGTATCGTTTAAAATAGAAGAAGGGAGAAGATGATTTGGCAGATTCCAATATTACAAAAAAGGCCTTAGCATCGGCTCTCCGAGAACTGATGATGGAAGTGCCATTTGAAAAAATCAGCGTGGGACATATCTGCAAAAAATGCGATATGAATCGAAAGAGTTTTTACTATCATTTTAAGGACAAATATGATCTGGTCAATTGGATCTATGATACGGAATTTATTGCTGTAGTGAACAAAAAAATTTTTTCAGACGGATGGGACTTTTTTTTAGACCTTTCCAATTACTTATATGACAACAGAGCGTTTTATCGCAAAGCGTTAAAAATCAAAGGGCAGAATTCTTTTTCGGAACATTTTAGAGAAATGCTTTTGCCCATTATTACGGAGTATTTGCGAAAAGTATTTGTGGGGCAGGAAGTAACGGCATTTCATATCAATTTTTTCTCGGATGCTTTTGTCTGCGCTATAGAACGGTGGATACAGGATAAAAACTGCATGGTGCCGGATGAATTTTTAAATTCATTGAAGTCCTGTATTGAGCAAACGGCAATCGCAATTCAAACAGAACGGGAATCAGAGAAATAAAGAAAAAATCATCGGATCGCAGAGTGTTTCTGTGATCCGATGATTTTTTTAGGAGGGATCCGCAAGGAAGGAAACAATTTTTTTCCCATCTTCATAGCCTTTTTGATAAAGTTGTTTTAAAGCCTCTGCCTTTCGGCTCAGTGTGCTGATACCACAGGTATCATTCGGCGCGATGATTAAGAGACACCCTTGCTTTTCATATTGTTTGGCCAATTTGACACCGGCATTGTAACGCAAAGCACGCTGCTCCAAATTTTTCGCGGATAGGGGATATTGTTTTCTGATCCGAGCAGCTATTTTTTTGTCTCTGTCCGTTTGGCGAACCGTATTTCTGGGCAAGGTCAAAATCAAGACGATTTTATCACAGCCCAGCTCAAAGGCTTTTTTGATCGGAATGGGATCAGCCAGCGCGCCGTCATAATAAGGGACCTTTTTGATGAAATAAGGCTTGCACACAAAGGGAATGGCAGAGGACGCTTTGAAGATATCATAATGATCCTGACTTAAATCTTCTTTGGTAAAATATTTGCTGCGGCCGGTTCGGGCTTCTTCCGCCACGACCACAAGATCCATGGTGTTTGCTTTAAGCGCCGAATAGTCCAAAGGGCATTCTCCGTCGGAATTGCTCAAAGTTCCATAGATATAGTCTAAATTTAAAAAAGAGCGCTTTGAAAGGAAATTGCCAAATCCCATATATTTTTTCCGCATGGCATATTCAGTATAAAATTTGAAACTGCGCCGAGGCTGTCCGGCAATATAAGAAGCAAGATTGGCGCTTCCTGCCGATACGCCGATCCCCAGATCAAAATGAATCTGCTCATCCAGACAACGGTCCAGGACCCCTGTGGCATAGACGCCTCTAAATCCGCCGCCTACATCGACGATACCTATTTTTTCTTTCATGATGTCCTCCCGATCGGTGCTTTCAAATACGCACCTTTTAATATTTCCGACAAATGGTTTTGAAACAAATTAAAATGACCTTTCGGTTGATACATGTTTGGAGTATAAAGGCGCCCTTCAAAATCAAATCCCACATAACAGCTTTCTTTGGAGATGATACTGTCCACCAAGCGCAGATCCGCTTCATATTCCCAGGGAATGGTCTGAAACTGTTGTTTCATTCTTGCGCTTTTCACATATTCATGCATTTCCCTTTTTATCGGATCGGAGCAGTCGATATCGGCAAGAAATACTGTAAAAACAGGGTGCAGATGTTCCGTGTTTTGCAGGAAATCGTCATTGAGGATAGAAGTGATATTGCTGTTGTGATAGACGGAATATAAAGAATAAAGCAGTTCTTTTTTTCTCATCAAATCAAACGTTTCCAAAAAATTTTCATCATAGCGCAGGACCGGCATCAGATTGTTCAGCGCGGCAACTTCGTCTAAAAATGTGGAATCGATGTCCTGCGGCTCGCAAAATAAAATAAAAGCGCTGTTTGGATGTTCTCGGGGCAAAGACAGGATCTCATCAAGCGGGTCTTGATGAAAAAGGATCCACGTATAGATCCCCAGCTCTTCTCCTTGGAAAATGGCGCGATGGTATTCTTCCTCATAGGTAAGATACTGCTGCGGCCGCAAATGAAAAGAAATGACCCAAGGGATATTATAATGTTCCCTTTCTTCGATTTCACGATTTTTTTTGGCTCCTGCGGTACAACTATTATAACCGATATTCATACCGAAACGAAGGATTTTTTCCGGATCTACATGCATTGCCACATCTCTTAACAGCCCATAATATGCGCTGTTTTCATTTTTTAACAAGACCTGCGTGGCTTCAAAAAAACTGCGCTGGAAGCGGTTTTTGGAAAAATACAGGGCCAGGTCTACCAGATTTCTGAAACTGCGTTCCGGAGAGTCTTTGATGTCACGCAGCGCTTTTTTTAAGATGACTTCTATCATAATGCGAGAAATATTATTTTCTAACATAGGGATTTCCTTTCTCAAATAAACCACATAAGATTTGTCTTAAGAATAGCGAGATTTTATTTTTCTCTCAAGGGACATTTTTTGACTTTTGTCCCAAAATGCAACAAATTTTCCGTTGTGTCGCAAATTTTGACACAAGGGCTTTCTTGTCCAATGACTTTTGTTCGTTTTCTATCTATAATCGAGACAAACAAATTCCCAAAAGGGAGAAAGGCGGTAATAAAATGGGTAGATCAATTAAAGAATCCATGCAAATGTTTGCCATAAATCAAGCCCTGCAGTATATTGAGGGCAATCCGGAAGAAAATCTCCCAAAGTTGATGGATCTTGTGGATAAGTTTTCTCCTGAAGATTGGTATGGGATCCAACGAAAAGCCATTCGCGGCGCGATGGAAAAAAAAGATAATTGGTATCAGCTGATGCTGCGTCTGTATGAATTGGAACCCGGTGTCAGAAAATGCTTTGCGTAAAACTTTCTCTTCAATGCGTCCTTAAAGGGAAGCGCAATCCAAGATGAAGTAAAGGAAAGAGAACACTGCAATGTTCCTTGGTCGATCCTTTTCGCGCCGACTTCTGCCTGCAACCTCCATTGTACAGGCTGCTGGGCAGCGGAATACGGGAAGCAATCCAATTTGAGTTTTGAAATGATGGACTCCATTATTCGGCAAGGAAAGGAATTGGGGATCTATTTTTACATTTATACCGGCGGGGAACCTTTGGTCAGGAAGAAAGACATCATCAAACTTTGCGAAATGCATCCGGACTGCGCGTTTTTGGCTTTTACCAACGGCACTTTGATCGACGACGCGTTTTGTCAGGATATGCTTCGGGTAAAAAATTTCTCCCCGGCGATTTCTTTGGACGGATTTGAAGAAGCCAACGATTCCAGAAGAGGAGAAGGCGTCTATCAGAAAGTAGAGGAAGCAATGGACAGATTAAGAGCCCATAAGCTTGCTTTTGGGATCTCCGTTTGCTATACGAGTCAAAATTACGCGGATATCACCAGCGAAAAGTTTTTTGATTACATTATCGATGAGGGCGCGCTGTTCCTTTGGCTGTTCCACTATATGCCGATCGGAAACGCCGCTGCGCCGGATCTGTTGCCTACACCGGAACAGCGGGCGGAAGTATATCACCGCATCCGCGCTTATCGTAAAACAAAACCCATCTTTTCCATGGATTTTCAAAATGACGGCGAGTATGTGGGCGGGTGTATTGCCGGCGGCAGAAACTATTTGCACATCAACGCGGAAGGCGATGTGGAACCCTGCGTATTCATCCATTATTCCAACGCGAATATCAAAAACTGCTCTTTGCTGGAAGCGCTGAAAAGCCCGATCTTTATGGCATATCATGATCGGCAGCCGTTTAATGAAAATATGCTTCGGCCTTGTCCTATGCTGGAAAATCCTGAATTTTTGAGAGCGATGGTAAAAGAGACCGGCGCGGTCAGCACAGACCATGCAAGCCCTGAAAAGGTAGATGATCTATGCAACAGGACTGTGCCTTATGCTTTGCACAGGGAAGCTACCGCAGATCAGCTTTGGCAGGAATCCAAAGAGAAAAAAGAGTCTGATCGCATCAAGGAGGCATAAAAATGGCGGAATATCAAATCATTACGGAGGCGACCTCCGATTTGACAGACACGATGATGGAAGGATTGCCGTTTGTTGAAGTGATCCCCATGCAGCTGGAAATGGAAGGCAAAGAATATATGTATGGACCGGGAGGAAACATTTCCGCAGAAGAGTTCTACGCGCTGCAAAGAGCGGGCAAGGATGCAAAAACATCCAGTATCAATTATGTGACTTATTATAAATTCTTTGAACCTTATTTGGAACAGGGAAAAGATATTTTATATATCAGCTTTTCATCCGGACTCAGCAGCACATATCACTCTGCCGTTTCTGTGGCCGAAAATTTAAAAAAACAGTACCCCGACAGAACAATATATGTGATAGATTCTTTGTGCGCTTCGGTAGGGGAAGGCCTTTTGGTTTATCTTGCGGCGCAAAAACAACAGGAAGGGTATGCCATTGACGATTTGAAAGATTGGGTGGAAGAAAAGAAATGGCACCTTTGCCATTGGTTTACGGTGGATGATCTGAATCATTTAAAAAAGGGCGGCAGAGTCAGCACCGTTACGGCGGTCGTTGGGACGACGCTCAAGGTGAAACCGATCCTTCATGTGGATGATAAGGGACTTTTGATCCCCGTGGCCAATGTGATGGGAAGAAAAAAATCATTGAAATCTTTGGTGGAGCATATGATAAAAACCTGTGAAGAACCGGATGGACAAACTGTTTTTATCGGGCACGCAGACGCGAAAGAGGATGCGGAACATGTAAAACAATTGGTTTTAAAAGCATTCCCCGGGGTAAAAAAAGTGTGTATCTATCCTATCGGGCCGGTCATAGGAACGCATTCCGGAGCGGGCACAGTGGCTTTGTTCTATTTGGGAAGTCATAAATAAAAAAACAGCAGGAAAAAACACAGGGGCAAGAAAAAACGGGCCTTAAAGTAAAAGAGATCAAAAAAACAGATGTAAGTTTTCTTACATCTGTTTTTTAATATTTCGATAAAAATTTTTAAAATAAATCGTAGCATCAGAATTTCTTTGGGTCGAATCTTCTGAGCCGCAGAGAGTTGCTGACTACGCTGACGGAAGAAAAGGCCATGAACGCGCCGGCGATCATAGGGTTTAAAAATCCCAACGCGGCGATGGGGATACCGATGGTGTTATAAATAAACGCCCAAAAGAGATTTTGCTTGATGATCCGCATGGTTTGACGACTTAGCCGAATCATAGCGGGAATGCTTTTTAGATCATCGTTCATCAGTAATACCGGAGCCGATTCGATAGCGATATCCGTGCCGGTAGCCATGGCGATCCCGATATGAGCGGCGGCCAAAGCGGGGCCGTCGTTGATCCCGTCTCCTACCATGCCCACGATGTATCCTTGTTTTTTGAGTTCTTCCAGTTTTAAGGATTTGTCCTGAGGCAGTACATTGGCATAGATATGTTTGATCCCTGCCAATTGACCGATGGCTTCTCCGGTTTTTTGATTGTCTCCTGTGACCATATAAAGCTCGATCCCCATTTCTTTCAAGAGATCCATTGCTTCTTTTGCGCTGGGCTTGATGGTATCGGCGATGGCCATTACACCCAGGAGATCTTGATTTTTGCTGATGTAGATCACTGTTTTTCCTTCTTCTTCCAGCGCATCGTATCGATCTGTGAAAGGAATTTGATATTCTTTCATAAGACGTTTGCTTCCGATGACAAAGCGGTCTTCTCCCATAGAAGCCAAAACACCGTGACCGGAAATGTTTTCAAACGTATCCGGTGCGGAAAGATCTTCCGGATGGTCCGCAGCCAACTGATAGATGGCTTGTCCCAAAGGGTGTTCCGACATTTTTTCGATAGAAGCAGCGATCCTAATGAGTTCTTCTTTTGTGACAGAAGGATCATTTACCACGATATCCGTTACTTTGGGTTTTCCCACAGTGATGGTGCCGGTTTTGTCAAACAGCATAGCATTGATCTTATGGGCTAGTTCCAGATGTTCACCGCTTTTGATCAAAATACCGTTTTCGGCGCCTTTGCCTGTGCCCACCATAATGGCGGTCGGGGTGGCGAGTCCCAAAGCGCAGGGGCAGGCGATGACCAAAACAGCGACCGCGTTTTTGACGCCTTGGGGGATATTGTGTAAAAACAGTCCTATGACGATAAAGGTGAGAAGAGCGATACCCACAACGATAGGCACAAAAATGCCGGAGATCTTGTCCGCGATACGCTGGATAGGCGCTTTGGACATTTGCGCGTTTTCTACCAGCTGGATGATCTGGGACAAAACGGTTTCGGAACCCACTTTTTCCGCTTCAAACCAAATGGAACCCGAAAGATTGATGGTGCCGCCGATGACGGGGTCATCCACTGTTTTTTCCACAGGCATGCTTTCTCCCGTGATCATGGCTTCGTCCAATGAAGTGGCGCCTTTGGTGATCTTACCATCTACAGGGATCTTTTCACCGGGTTTTACAAGGATCAAGTCCCCTTTGACCAGATCTTCTATGGGGATCAGCGTTTCTGTTCCGTCCCGCAGAACGATCGCTTCTTTTGGCTGCAATGTCATCAATTTTTCAATGGCTTCGGAAGTTTTGCCTTTTTGTTTCATTTCAAAGAGTTTTCCGAGAAGCACCAGGGCCAGGATCATCACGGAAGACTCAAAATAGTATTCGTGATGGCCGGCAAAAAGATTGTAGGTGCTGTAAAAGTAGGCGGAAGTCGTTCCCAAAACCACCAGGCAATCCATGTTGAGGGCACCGGATTTGACAGCGTGATAGGCGCCTTTATAAAACCGGGAGCCCAGTAAGACTTGGACAACGGTAGCGATCAAAAACTGGGTGATCCCTTCGAACAGGATAGGAACGTGGATCCCTGCCATGTGGAAAAACATAACGCTCATCAAAGGGATGCTGAGAGCAAGACCGATGATGACGAGCAGAGTCAGTTTTTTGATCTCTTTTTCTTTTTCCTGTTTGCGTTTGTCCTGGCTGTTTTCGGATTCCTGTCTTTCGCTGGCCGAATAACCCAGTCCGTTGATCTTATTGATAATGGCTTTGGGTGTGATCTCACTACTGTTGTAATTTACGGTAGCGCTTTCCATGGCCAGATTGACCGCGGCGGACAAAACGCCCGGTGTCCTGGACAGCACTTTTTCGATCCTGGCGGAACAAGCGGCGCAGGTCATACCTTTTACATCCAGCGTGATGGTATCGAATACAACGTCGTAACCGATGTCCTGGATCTTTTTTGCGATATCTTTTGGTGTCAATATGGTGTTATCAAAGTCTATGACGCCTTTTTCGGTAGCGAGATTCACTTTTGCTTCCATGACGCCTTCTGTTCGGTTCAATACTTTTTCGATTCTGGCGGAGCATGCGGCGCAAGTCATACCTTTGATTTGATAGTTGATTTGTTGTTTTGCCATGATGATCCTCCTTTGGATGAGGAAAAATCAAAATTTCCCCGAGAGAGTATTTTAGGACTCTTTCTCTATTAAAATACGAAGAGAGTTTAAGATCGCGATCAAAGCGACGCCAACATCCGCAAAGACGGCAAACCACAGGGAAGTCATATGGAAAGCGCCTAAGAGCAAAAAGACAGCTTTGATAGACAGCGCGAAAATGATGTTTTCATAGACGATCCTTTTGGTTTTTTTGGCGATTGAAACAGCGGTGGACAGTTTGGAGATTTCATCTGTCATCAAAACGATATCCGCGGATTCTACCGCGATATCGGATCCGATCCCGCCCATGGCGATTCCCAGATCCGCTGTGACGAGAGAAGGAGCGTCGTTGATCCCGTCTCCCACAAAAGCGGTTTTTTCCTTATCGGTGTTTTCCGACATGATCTTTTGCAACTGATTTGCTTTTTCATGAGGCAAGAGGTCGGCATAAACTTTGTCTATCCCGATTTGCTGTCCGATCTTTTCTGCCAGCTCTTTTCTGTCACCGGTCAGCATGATCGTTCTGGTGATCCCTTGCTGTTTCAGCTTTTGCAGAGTGGAGGGGGTATCTTTTTTGATGGTATCGGCAATGATGATACTGCCTAAAAAAGCGCCGTTTACCGCGACATAGACCAAACTTTCTGCTACAGTCTGCTTTTCGTAGGGGATATGGAACCGTTCCATCAATTTTTGATTGCCGGCCAAGATACAGTCGCGGCTGTCTTGATATTGGATCCCTTCTCCGCTGAATTCATTATACGCTATATCATTTTCCAACAGTAGGGTTTTTATGTCTTTGTTGTATTTTCTTAAAATGGAAGCGCCAATGGGATGGTTGGAAAAAGATTCTGCCTTTGCGGCCGCTTCCAGAACTTGTTCTTCTGTGATGCCCGAAGCGGTAAAAATATGGGTCACTTCGAAAGAGCCTTCCGTTAAAGTGCCGGTCTTATCGAGAACCATGGTGCTTAAGTTACTCAGGGTTTCCATATACTGGCTGCCTTTGATCAAAATCCCTTTTTTGGAAGAAAGGCCGATCCCCGCAAAATAGCCAAGGGGCACGGAGACCACCAAGGCGCAGGGGCAGGAGATGACCAAAAAGACCAAACCGCTTCTCACGGATTCCGCAAAAGAAGCGGAAGTGAAAAGAGGCGGGAAAACCGAGATCAAAACTGCCAAAAGAACGACAACAGGCGTATAGTATTTTGCGAATTTGGTGATCAGCTTTTCTGTCTGAGATTTTTTTAAGGAAGCGTTTTCGATCATTTCCAAAATCTTACTGGTAGCGGAATCTTCAAAGGATTTGGTCACTTTGACCATCAAAAGACTGTCCATATTGATCATCCCGCTTAAGATCTCATCGTTGACCTGATATTTTCTGGGCACCGACTCGCCTGTTAAAGAGGAAGTATCCACAAAAGAGCTTCCTTCTGTGATGATGCCGTCCAAAGGGACCTTTTCACCGGGTTTGACAGCGATCATACTGCCAATCGGTACGGTTTTGGGATCTCTTTTTTCCATTCCCTGTTCTGTAACAAGGTTGGCGTAGAGATTTTTTGAGGTCAGCAGATCGGAAATGGATCTTCTGGAATTTTCCACTGCCAGATCTTGCAGATATTCGCCTATTTCAAAAAAGAGCATGACACCCACCGCTTCCGGATAGGAACGCAGGAAGATGGCGCCGATGGTGGCGATGGACATCAAGAAGTTTTCATCAAAAACCTGCCCTCTCAAGATATTTTTTCCTGCTTTTAAGAGAACGCGGCACCCCGCCAAAAGATAAGACAGAAGGAAGAAGAGGGGATAGTTAGGAAAAAGATACCCCAGTCCGAAGAAAAAAGCGGCAGCGACAAGGCGAAGAATAAAGTTTCTTTTTTTGTGGCTGTCTTCTTTTGTATCCCCAGAGCGCGCGGCAGTGGACACCGGTGTTTCGGGAGAGAGATCCCGGATAACAACATCCGGTTCAAGAGAAAGGACCGCTTCTTGTACAGCGGGCAATATCTGATCTGTATCGTACCCTTGCCCTAGCGCCAAGTGCATTTTTTTTGTCATAAAATTGACTTGGCAGGAATCGATTCCTTCCAATGTTTTGATCTTTTCTTCGATTTTGGCTGCGCAGTGCGCGCAGTCCAGTCCTTCCAGCAGATAAGTTTTTTCTGTAAGAGATAAGGGCTTTACTTCTGTAACGGTCACATCCGGTTCCAGCGTATGGACGATGTGGCGCAGTTTTTGGGTAAGCAAAGTCTCATCTGTAAGGGAATCCAGTTCCATGACCAATTTTTTGTTGATAAAATTGAGGGCACAGGTTTGGACGCCCGGCAGATCTTTGGCTTTTTGTTCGATTTTAGCTGCGCAGTGTGCGCAGTTCAATCCTTCCAGCACATAAGTTTTTTCCATGATCCATTTATCCTTCCTTGTGCTTGATATGCGCGATCCCCTGGATCATGACGGTTTCTACGTGTTCATCATCCAGTGAATAAAAAATTTGTTTTCCCTGCCTTCTGGGTTTGATCAGCCCCGCGTTTTTTAAATTTTTGAGCTGATGGGAGATGGCGGAAACACTCATGTTCAATACATCGGATAGGGTGCAGACACACATTTCGCTTAAAGACAACACCGTCAGGATCTTGATCCTGGTGGGATCACCGATCACTTTAAAAAAATCACTTAAAGAAGATAAAAAATCTTCCGTCGGCATCTTTTCTTTGATCTTTTGCGATAACATTTCATCGGTAAACGTTCCGTCGCATAATTCGATTTCGGTATTTTTTTTCTCTTGTGCCATGATATTGCCCCCTGCATTCATTTTAATATTTGAACATATATTCAAATGTTCAAATATATTATATGCCGATCGATCCGGTTTGACAAGAGGATTTTTTATTTTTTT
>JAEEGL011136605.1_pt1 | contig 15352 bp, 8 predicted proteins | sample 9134231 | NCBI WGS metagenome assembly JAEEGL01 (sample SAMN16246548, study PRJNA631951) | gut metagenome | biome: gut microbiome; feature: rumen; material: fiber-attached | host: Bos | place: Iran: Karaj | collected 2018-10 | reverse complement strand
GAGTTTTTTTTAATCGTCCCCAGCCTTATAGTCTGCTGTCCATTGATAGATAATACAACAAGCTGCCAAATATTTGTTTAATTATTTCTGGAGATGTATTGGTTCTTGAATTCTTTATTTTGTTTTCTATTGCAAAGTTAAGTATTTTTTCTGCAATTACTTTCATTTGTCAGAAATAATCCCTACTTTTGCAGCGGAAACTAAAAAGGACAGGATTATGACGACATTAGCACAGAGAATCAAGGAAACGCCTATGGCTCCCTACGTGACACTGTTGCAGAGAATGACTCGTGAGCAGAAGCAGATCGTGGTCACCTTCATCACAGAGTCAATGGAGGAGCCTGTGGGTAAGAGAAAAGTGCCCGCTGAATTCAAGAAGCTGCGCGGCATGGTGAATATCACTGACGAGGAGATTGCCCAGGATGAACATTTAGCACATATCATGGAACGATGAAGCGGATATTTCTTGACACCAACATTTTGATTGACTATATCGATAATCGTGCGGGAGCCGATGATGCAGAGCAAATTTTCGCCTGTGGCTTCTCTGGCGAGGTGCTTCTATATGCTTCTTCGCTTACTTTCGCCAATATGGCATACATCATCAAAGGCAGAACACAGGAAGAGAAATACGACGCGCTGAGGCAGATGGCCGGTATTGTAGAGATTCTTCCTCTTGGCAAGCAGGAAGTAGTTTCAGCTATTGCTCAACCCGTAAAAGATTTCGAGGATATGCTACAATACCAATGTGCTAAAGCCGCAGGATGCGACTATATCGTAACAAACGACCGTAGGCACTATGAATTCTCCGTTATTCCCCATTTCACGTCAGGAACTTTCGTTGAGCAATTGGAAGAATTAATAAAATAAGTATTTATTTCCCATACACCATCCCGCTCCCCTTCAGGGTCGAGCGGGATTTTTCTTTCTGTAGTTTCATCGTCATACAATTTGATGAGCCAGCACGAAAGTGAACGTGAATTCGGTATAAAAGGTTGCGCCGTTGGCGCCGAAGAAATAATATAAAATTACTAAAGTGTCGCAAGTGCTCAACTTTTTTGGAGTTAAGGAGTTATAGGAGTTATCGCTTCGCTCAGTTGACAATTGACAGGTGACAATTGACAGGTGACAGTTGACAGGTGACAGTTGACGGACTCATCGTACATCGTACATTGTACATCGTACATCTTTAGTATCGGCTTAACTACTTAACTACTGACTATTTAACTATTTCAGAAAGTCGAGTATTACACGTGGTGCTCCATTAGGGGTTAGCACTCAACCATTCCAGCCGCACCCCGTCTGCTCGCCCATTGCTATCGAGGTATCTCACCCATACACGTGTTGGTATCTCACCCATACAGGTGTCGGCGTCTCACCCATACACCCAATGGGGTCTCACTCATAGAACTTAGAGCATTTATTGTTTCTGCCTGATAAGCTCCAAAGGAGGCAAAGAAAAGCATGGATTCAAGACATGAAGCAGTAGGCAATTTCAGAGGTCATGGTAAGGTAGAAGGTTCGTAGTGGTAAGGTAGTGGTAAGGTGGTAGTTGTCACCTGTCAATTCAAATAGTTCTTCCAGTTTTTTATCTCGCGATTCTTACACCCCACATGGAAACTCCTAAATTGGCTTCGCCGAGCTCTAAAGGTTCCTAAAACCCAACTTACAGCGCAAGGTAAAAGGTTAAAAATCATTCTTGATCGTTTTTCGTTATCCTTTGTCAGTAATCATATAGCGCAGCAAAAGGTTAAAGTTAATTAGTTAATACGTTAAATTCATTTATTTATTTCAGCGAAGGGTTAAAGGTTATTTTGTGCGCTCTCGGATAAAAGTATCCATGAAATACAAAAAAATACGAAAGAAAGTTTTGTGGTTTCACATTTTTTTGCTTACTTTGCCGTTGTCTTGCATACTTCGAATGTGTCTGATGACCAGTTCGAGGTGTTGCTGAGACATGAATCCAGTTAGCCCGATGGACGATTGCGACAGTGGTTGCATGAGTGTCCGTCAACTCAGGGAGAGCGGGATTGTCTTCACATTGATGGTTTGACGCTATCGCGGTGTGTGCCTCGTGAGGCATTTGACTGCCATACGTCAAAAGGACGTTTACGAACGTTGGTCTTCATGTTTCAAAATCTGGTAAATTTAGAAGCATTCTTTGAAGATAGCGCAATCGGAACGTCCACGTGGGTGATTTATCCAAAAGTCACTTTGATGCTATCATTGTATAGAAATTTGTATCTATACGCATGTGGTGTCTTTGTGCTTCTGTGCATATTATCCCCCGGCGTGGGCTAACTGGTTGCTGATCCTAAGAATGCGGTTTACCAGAGCCTGAAACAGGGATTGGCAGAAGTACAGCAACTCACGCCCTTTTCATATCTGTTAACTTTAATGTCGAAAGTCGGAGTTGGACGAGTAGGGACATGGTCCTTATTTAGTATTATTATGGCAAAAACTTTCTTTATTTTATTAGCAAGTCTTATAATCGTATCTTCTGCGTATGCACAAAATTTCACTTTTAATGGTGTTTGTTACCATCTGATTGATGACAATGGCGAAAAGCGTGCTGAAGTGGAACAGGGAACAGATGGACTGCTCGAATACAATGGAACGGTGGTCATACCAGAGACAGTTACCTATCAGGGGAGTAACTATAAAGTGACATCTTTGGCTTTTGCCGCATTTTACGACTATGATGATCTCACATCCATCACCTTGCCTAATACTATAGAACATATTGGTCTTGAAGCTTTTAGTGGTTGTATCAACTTGACAAATATTACACTTCCATCTTCTTTGAAAACTATAGAAGAAGGTGCATTTAATGGCTGTGGTTTAACTTCCATCTACATACCTCAAAACGTAACCTCAATAAATCGAAATGTATTTATGAATTGTGGTCAACTTCGTTCCATTGTCGTTGCCCCCAATAATAGTGTTTATGATTCTCGTGAGAACTGTAATGCTATCATTCAGAAGGAAGATGTTATTTTAATGACGGGATGTATGAGCACCATGGTGCCAAATGGTGTAGACCAAATAGGACCAGATGCATTTAGAGGATGTACGGGATTAACAACATTGAAACTTCCAATTGGTTTGGGGTCGATCTCTTTTGCTGCTTTCGCAGGTTGTACCAATCTTAATAATATAGAATTCCCTAGTACCATCGGATGGATAGGGGACGATGCATTTGAAGGGTGTACAAGTCTCACGTCCATATATCTCCCACCCGCAACATCTTTATACGGTAATCCGTTTGGTGGTTGCAGCGGTCTTACATCAATCACTGTCGATGCTGCCAATTATCAATATGATTCACGCAACAATTGCAATGCCATCATAGACAAAAAGAAAAACATCTTAGTTACAGGTTGCCAGAGCACCATCATTCCCAGTGATGTCGTAACTATTGGGAAAAAATCATTTAAAGGATGCACCGAATTAACTTCTATCAATATACCCTCAAGTGTAACAACCATAGAACAAGATGCATTTATTGGTTGTAAATCATTAGCTGCTGTTTCCATACCTAATAGCGTTACAAGAATAGAAGGAGGAGCCTTTCGTAGCTGTACGAGCCTTGAATCATTTGTTATACCCAACGGTGTTACAAATCTGGAATCATTCTTGACAGGATGTACAAACCTAAGATCTATCATTATTCCTGCAGGGATTACAAAGATTAATAGTACATCTTTCTCAGGCTGTAAAGAATTGGCATCAATCGTTGTGGAAGAAGGTAATACTGTTTATGACTCTCGTAATAATTGCAATGCTGTTATCGAAACTGCCACAAATAAATTAATAGTTGGATGTACGACAACCGTAATTCCTTCAGATGTTACGGAGATTGGCAGTTATGCTTTTAGAGGTCGTGTAAACTTGACTTCAATAAATATTCCTGAAGTAGTAAACAAAATTAGGCGCTACGCTTTTGCAGAATGTACATCTCTTTCAAGTGTGATATTACCCCAAAATCTTAACACCATAGAGGAGGATGCATTTGGGGGATGTTCAAGTCTTCAAGAAATAATCATTCCGAATGGTGTGACGAAGTTGGATAATTATGTTTTTAAAGATTGCAGTAGTTTGTCTTCCGTGACTTTACCCGATGGAATCACAGAGATTGGTTACCTCGCCTTTTACAAGACAGCACTTAAATCAATAACATTGCCAGCAACACTTACAACAATTAAGTACCATGCCTTTTATAAATGTAAAGACCTAACAAGTGTTACTTCTAAATCGTCAACACCTATATCAATAGATGATCCTTTCAACAATATGTCTGATATTACTCTATATGTACCTCAAGGCTGTAAAGTGGCTTATGAAGTGGCTGATTATTGGAAAGACTTCAAAGAAATAAAAGAAGGGGGTGGGCCAGATGGAGATTATGTTTTAGGCGATGCCAATAATGATGGAAAACTAACCATCGCAGACTATACGGCTATAGCCCATCATATTTTGAACAAGACACCAGACCACTTCAATAAGAACGCAGCAGATGTTAACGGTGATGGTCAAATCAATATGGCAGATTACATCGGCGTTGCACATTTATTATTGTATGGCACAATTGAGAAACCTAAAACTAAATCAATGATAAAGTACAATTACCAAATACAATCTAAGTTATGAAAAAAAGATTTTCCTTTACAATTCTATTAACAATTCTCATCGGATTGTTGCCATCCATGATGGTTTATGCACAGACTTATACTGTATCTCCTTCGGGATATACGAGTGTACCGAGTTCGAATGTGACTCAAGTTTCCGTCACGTTTCACGGCGGTTTACTACAAGTCAAAGCAACTGTTTCCGGCTCCAGAGCAACCTTTACACTTAGGAAAAACAATAGAAGTAAATTCCAAAATAGTGGAACATATGTAATACATTATGACAGCTATTCAGGTGATCGAGTGAAAACAAACATTCAAGTTCCGGCTGGTAGTACAAATCCTTCTACAGACATCGATTTGAATTTCTCGAATGGAAGTAAGAAATACGTTATCGCCTTAAAATCAGGCTCTATTTATTATTATACAAATCCGACAACTATCACCGCTTCTTTTGCTGCTCCAACGACCCCTAGTTCGCCTTCTCCGTCTAACGGCGCGACGAGTGTTGCCACCTCTGGTACACTGAGCTGGTCATGCTCTGCCAATGATGGAGGCTCCACGCTGAATTATGACCTTTTTGCTTCTGTTAACTTTAATGCCGAAAGTTCGAGTTGGACGAGTAAGCACAAAGCCTAGATCTGGTATTAAAATGAAAAAACAGTTTTCTTTATTAGTCAAATACAACTGTATAGAAGGTTCGTATTATTGGATTCGGCATAATTGTCAAGCACTATGGCTTGTGGCATTACTATTCATACCATTAATAGGGTCTGCGCAAACTTTGCGTGGTGACGTAAATGGTGATGGCAAGGTGGATGAAGCAGATGCCTCTGCTTTGGTCAACAGCTATCTGAAAAATGATCCTTTATCAACCATTACGGATTTGGATGGAGATAACAATCTGACTATTGCAGATGTGGCCTCCCTTATATCAATGATAAGTATGTATAATGCTTCAGGAATTCACAATGGGCATGACTATGTGGATTTAGGGCTTCCAAGTGGAACATTATGGGCAACATGTAATATGGATGCGGACTCCCCAGAACAAGGAGGAGGTGCTTATGCATGGGGAGAAATTGAGTTGAAAGAAGAATATACATGGGACACTTATAAATGGGCGAATGGTAAACCAACAAAAGATGCACATAACCTCACGAAATATTGTGACAGAGGAGCTTATGGTTCACTTGATGGTAAGATGACCCTCGAAGCCGCGGATGATGTTGCAAACGTGAAATGGGGAGGTTCTTGGCATATTCCAACAGATATGGAATTTCAGGAGTTGGTGGATAATTGCATAGTAGAATGGACCCGGTTGAATGGTATTAGAGGTTATCGCTTTACGGGTTCGACTGGAAAGAATATATTTATTCCTGTTGGTGATTCTCGAAGTGGCACATCTGTGTCTGAGAATTCTTTTGAATATTGGACAAGTTCTTTAAGACCCGATGCGCATGGAACAAATGCAAATAATATAGAACGTTTCGATGGCGAATTAAGCATTTCTGGATCATTAAGATATCATGGACAGACCATACGCCCTGTTATCTCCGAACTCAAGCCAATAGTTCATGATGAAACAGCTCCGCCAAGTTACATGGGACATGATTTGGTGGATTTGGGTTTACCAAGTGGAACACTTTGGGCAACTTGCAACATAGGCGCCTCCTCTCCCGAAGATTATGGTTGTTATTATGCATGGGGTGAAACGGAAGGCAGTTGTGATGGAAAAGAATCTTTTAAAAGTGCAACTTATAAATTCTATACAGACCATCTTGGATCAGGGATAACAAAATATAATTATAATACTGAATATGGTTTTGTGGATAATTTAACCAAGTTAGAAGTCGAAGATGATGCAGCAGCTGCTAATTGGAGGGGTGAATGGCGCATCCCCACATGGAAACAAATTACAGAACTAAAAAATTCGAGGTATACTTCATGGGAATGGACCACTATTAATGGAGTAGAAGGTTTCCTTGTAACAAGTAAAATGGAAGGATTTACAAATAACAGTATTTTCCTCCCTGCTGCAGGTGAACATGATGCCTCAAAAGTGAATCGTGCTGGCCAAAATGGAGCATATCTTTCTTCTGAACTTGACACAGACTATGAAATCTCGCATGAGGCTCTCTACTTGTTTTTTACACCAAAGGGGCCTGGTTCTGGATCCACAGATAGATGTTATGGAAGATCTGTTCGACCAGTTGTTCTCCTTGATTCTATCAACAAATAATATCTCACCACTTAAATTCAGACTAAAATGAAAAGAAATTTGTTTTTATCAGCTGTTTTCCTATTGATGGTGAGTGTTACTGTATCTGCACAGACTATTACTGTAAATGATATTTCTGTTACCACAAATGGGACATCAACCATTGAACTTTCTATTAACGATGCAAATGCAATGACGGCATCAGGTTTTATAATTACTTTGCCAGAAGGTTTCACATTTATGGGAAACAATGGTTTTGCCGCTGCAAATCATAAATCACGTTTTAATCTGTTGTCTAACAATATTATGAAGATTGCTTTGTATTCTATGGATAATACACCTTTCAAAGAGGGAGAGGGTGCAACCATTACATTGCTTTTCAAAGCGGGTGTGAAAGAAGGAACATTTGAAGGAAAGATCTCGAATGTTGAGTATGCAACTGTCGACACAAAACTCATAACAGGATCAGACATCAACTTTAATATTGTGGTATCTGGATTAGATGTTGTACTTGGCGATGCCAACAATGATGGTAAGCTTACTATCGCTGACTATACCGCCATAGCCCATTATATATTGGGCAAGGTTCCAGAGAACTTCAATGAGAAGGCGGCTGATGTAAATGGAGATGGTCAAATCAATATGGCAGATTATATAGGTGTCGCACATTTATTATTGTATGGCACGATAGAGAAACCAAAGAATTGACAAAACAAGTAAAACAAACCTAAAAACCCAATAAGTTATGAAAAAAAGATTATCCTTTACCATCCTATTGACAATTCTCATAGGATTGTTGCCATCCATGATGGCTTATGCACAGACTTATACTGTATCTCCTTCGGGATACACGAGCGTACCAACTTCAAATGTGACCCAAGGAAGTCGTACCTTCCATGGCGACTTATTGCAAGCCAAGGCTACGGTTTCAGGCCAAACCGCAACTTTCACTTTGAAAAAGAAAGACGGAAGTAAGTTCCAGAACAGCGGAAACATTGTAGTTAAGAATGACAGCTATGATGGAACCACGGTCAAGAGTAATATACGATATGACGGAGGTATATATAATCCAACAGTAGATGTAGATCTTGACTTCACAAGTGGTAGTAAGACATATGTTATTATTATTAAATCAGGGGACATATTTTATTATACTAACCCTATTACTATCAAGGCTTCATCATCATCTTCTTCAACTGTAAATCTTGCTTTAACCAGCACCCCATCTTTCGGTACAACAATCCTGACCAAGGGAAAGTCATACACTTTCACGGTAAAGGTGAAGAACAATGGTTCCTCGTCATGGAAAGGTGCGTTTTATTTGAAGTCAGGCAGTACCAACTGGATTTCGAAGTCTGCAACCATCAAAGCAGGAGAAACCGCCACTTTGACTGACACATACACTCCGACAACCACAGGTACCCACACTCTGAAGTTTTATTACCAGACTGGAGGCACTGGAGACGGTGTTCTTGTTCCGGCTGGCAGCTATAGCAATCCAGTATACGTAACCGTAGCTGAAGACCAAACAACCTTGTCTGTTCCTGACAAGTCTACGTTCTCTGCAACAAACGTCACCACAACAGGCTTCACGGCAAATTGGTCAGCCGTTTCTGGTGCCACGGAATACAATATCAATGTAAAGAAGGCTTCCGACAGTGAATACAACTCTTCCACAACCGTGTTCTCACGTACAGGAGTCACGTCTACTTCATGTAATGTTACGGGCTTGCAACCAGGCACTTCCTATCAGTTCCAGATTCAGGCCGCGAACAGTACCCAGACGAGTAAATGGAGCGCAAGTATTCCAACAGCCGTAACAACAAAGTCTGAGGCAGTTAATCTTGTATTGGCCAGCACTCCATCTTTCGGTACAACAATCCTGACCAAGGGAAAGTCATACACTTTCACGGTAAAGGTGAAGAACAATGGTTCTTCGTCATGGAAAGGTGCGTTTTATTTGAAGTCAGGCAGTACCAACTGGATTTCGAAGTCTGTAACCATCAAAGCAGGTGAAACCGCCACTTTGACTGACACATACACTCCAACAACAACAGGTACCCACACTCTGAAGTTTTATTACCAGACAGGAGGCACAGGAGACGGTGTATTGTTGAGCAAGGGAAGTTATCAAAATCCTATTACGGTGAGCGTTACATCAGAGAGCACTCAAACAGAAACGGCTAATTTGACGCTTGCAAGTGTTTTGTCTTTCAGCACCTCTAATCAGAGTGTGAAGAGCCTAACAAAGGGACAGACATACACGTTTAGTGTAAGAGTGAAGAATACTGGTAGCACAGCATGGAAGGGTGCATTCTATTTGAAGAATGGCTCCGAAGTTTTGTTGAGTTGGGGTGGTCAATCGATTGCTTCAGGCTCAACAATTACGTTGACTGACACTTATAAATCACGTACAACGGGCAACATGACTCTGGATTTATTCTATCAGACAGGAGGTAAAGGATCTGGTATATTGGTAAATAGCGGAAATTATCAGAATCCTCTTACTATAAGTGTGGCAGCTTCGCTTGCAACTCCTGATAAGAGTACTTTCAAGGCAACCAATGTTGGTGAAACAGAGTTTACGGCTAACTGGGGATCTGTACAAGGGGCAGACTGTTATGATATTTTAGTGAAGAAAGCTTCTGACGAAGATTATTCAAATTATGTATTCAAAAGAGCGACCTCTCGTACATATATCAAGGTTACAGATTTGACTCCTGGTACATCTTACCAGTTCCAAATTCGTGCACGCAATTCCGATGATGGTAACAGCAGTAATTGGAGTTCTAGTATCCCAACAGCTGTGAAGACTCTGAATGCTCAGGGAACAACAGCTGCCAATCTTTCTATTCTTAGTGTTCAGGGCGTTGATGGTTCCACGTCCCTTACTGTAGGTAAAACCGCTCATTATAGTGCATTAGTTGTAAATGATGGGGCTTCAAGATGGAATGGTTCTCTCTATCTGAAAGATGGGAAAAATAATATTAAAGGATGGTATAGCATTTCCTTACCAAGTGGAGTAGCTCAACGATTTGAGTGTGATTATACACCAGATGCCAAAGGATCGAAATCGTTGGTTCTATATTATCAAACAGGCGGTATTGGGGATGGTGTCCCAGTAAGTGCAGGCAAGGCAAAGAATCCGATTGTCGTACAAGTGAATGAGGCAAAGTCTTCATCATATGATTTAAAATTGAAGAATGCAATTACTTGTCCTACAACTATTGATTGGGGCAATAGTACTACTATTATTGCAAAAGTCTTGAATGGAAGTAACTCTGATTGGACAGGAACATTGTATTTGACAGATAATAATAATGCCATAAATACACCCCAGCAGGTAACAATAAAATCTGGTTCGACATATACAATAACCGCGGAGGCTTGGACTCCTAAGTCTGCAGATACGCATACGATCTCTGTATTCTATAAGACGAAAGGTGAAAGTGATAAAACGCAAGTGGGAGCAAACGGATATAAAAATCCAGTGTCTATAACCGTTTCAAATTTTCAAGTAGCTACTACTGCAACAGAGGCAAATCTGACCCTTATCACCAAAGATTGTGCACCCAAGGAAGTAAATGTGGGTGATCAGGTATTCTATTATTACCGCATCAAAGATAAGAATGGTAACCCGTTGAAGGGAATGAAGGCACAATTTGAATGTACAGTTTCAGGAAGAAAGAGTGTTGTTGAAACTTTACCGTCTGATGAAAACGGTTATGCAACACTTTATCTATCTACCGAAGGTTCGGATGCGTTTGCTGCACGTGGTGAAACAGGAAAATTTGTTTGTACTGGATTTGTAGATGAGAAAAATCAACCTGTTCAATTGCGGAATGGGAGTTCGGCAGATGGAGAATTCTATTTAACAATACATAAAGGCAATAGTTTAAGTAGTTCTATTGGATTTGAAAATGTGGAGTCATTAAGTCTAACCCTTAATCGAGGAGTTGGTGCTGGACTTGAGGCTGGTATTGTAGAAGCGTCAGCCACCCTGTCTTTCCCTTTGACATCAACGATTAAATGGAAAGATGGTAAAATGTTCTCTGAAATAGAAAGTGAAATTCAAGGAGAATTGGATGGTGGCGTGAAACTTGGAAGTTATCTTCAGGCTGGAGCCAATTTGACGGGAAGTATTAAAGAGAGTACAACATATAATTGGGATTATCCTGGTAAAACCACGTTGGCTATATGCATGGCCATGCTTGAGAATCAGTATAGTTTTACTAGTTCAAATATGTTAAGATCTGTTATGGCATTGGAAAATTGGTTTGGTGTTGAAGAAGGCTTTTTTGATCCAGTTATTAGTAAACCGTCTACAACAAGTGCGTCATGGGGATACTCATTTTCTGGAAAAGTGAAGGCTTCCCTTTTAAAACAATGGCCGACATACCAAGCAATAAACCCTGGTTCTTCTACTCCTATATTGGCTGCACAAAACTTTGTTGGAGGGAAAATTACTGGCGCACTCGACGCTTCATTGAAAATAGTACCAGATATAGTGGAGGAAGACTTTACGACTTCCAAAAAGACATATGGTTTGAGTCGAGAGATGAGTGCCAAATTATCTGGAAATATACAAGAAGCATATGGAGAATTGGCTCCAGCAAACCAGTCCATGATGAAATATCTACCAAAAAACAATTTAAAGAAATTTAATGATAAATACTATACAATCTTTAACGATTTTAGTTGGGACTTTGGAGCATATTTCGCAATGAAAGTGAAAGAAAAAGAAATGTATAGGACAAATGAAAGAAAGACGCTTGATGTGATCTCTAACAGTCTTTCAACGGAGTATGGTGTAAAATTATCCACAGACCAATTAGTGGATTATTTATGTCCAGAATGGGTGGATGCAAATACAGAGAAAGCTGGTGGAAAAGGCACATTGAATATTTCTGGCGGATATGGCCTTACATGGGACTGGAAGATGAGTAGTAAAGGAACATGGGCCAACCATCTTTTGAATTTATCCAAAAAGCATGGAGAAATCGTCGGGAATATATTCCCTGTTCTCTATAATGATGATAATATTATTCATGCTCCTTCAACGTATTTTAACATCTTGACCGATAATACAGATTTATATGATGCGTTGGATTATGCTGCATCTCAAGCCAATGCAAGTTATCTCATCAATGAGTCTTTCAAAATAGAACAGCAAGAAAAAGAAAAATTATATTTGAAATGTTCCATTCCTATTGCCAAATGGTGGTTAATTGATATTGCAGTTGATTTAGGAGGCTCCATAGAGGCTTCATACTATCCTTCCGTGACCTACTATGGTGTGGCTGACAGGCGTTTCTTCCCTGTAGTTTTGAGGAAAAGTGATAAATTTGCTAATAGTGTAAAAGGATTTACATCTTGGTTTAGTGAAAATATAGAAAAGGCTTTTAGTGATCAGGATAAAGAACAAATTAGCAATGAGGCCCAAAATCTTAGCGATTGGCAAGAGGAAGAACTCGGATCCGCTTGGTGTGAAATAACCAATAATGGAAAGGGACATTCCATCTCTGGTGCTGGCGGAGGCGGTGTAAGTTCTTGGATTAAAAGAAGAGCACCGAAATTGGATGGAATCCAACAAGATGACATTTGCACTTTCTCATTTGGACTTAATGAAGATGGCCAGAATTTCAATGATGGAATAAAGTTGTATTCATCTCATTACTATCCAACAGGTAAGCTTTTAGGCATAACAGACCAGAATGATACGCTATTTGTTGTTAGCGAGGTGTTTGATGTGACTGCTGTACAAGGGAATGATTCTCTTAAGCATACTCAGCAAGGATATATGAGAATGAAAACTTATGTTGGCGCTGACGATTTGACACCATTCGGCTTCGCTGAAGATATGCCTTTGGATGTGTATTATTCAGAAGCAGGTAGTGACATCTGGAGCTATGTAGGACCTGCTGGGTCAACTCTGATGGTAGATAAATTAGGCTCATATATGATGGCAACATCCATCAAGAATGATGTGATTGCTCCTGAAATCACTATGGATTTTGACGAGACCACAAGACTCCTGCTTTTGAATGTTTCTGATAACATTGCCTTAAGAACAAAATCTTTAAAGGTTTATGTAAATGGTGAGTCTAAAGAGGTTGGTATGATTAACGAGTCAAATTTTGAAGTTCAACTTAATCCAGAGGATATGGATTATAGACTGGATGTGTATGTTTCAGCATACGATCTTGCTGGTAATAGGGGTGATGTTACTCAGATGTTTAATCTTGACAAACCTGAAAAGGTTAGCATGCAGAATCAGCCAGACACCGATATCTCTCAATTAGAGAACACGCTCTATATTGAGCCCGTATCTGCTACTGCTGGTAGTGAGGTGATTCTCTCTGTGAAAATGAAGAATAAGATTGAAGCAGAGGGATTCCAGTTTGACCTCGAACTGCCAGAAGGTGTTAGCGTTGCGAAAGATGCTGATGGTTATGCCGAGGCATATCTTAGTACAGAGCGTACGACTGCTCGTAAGACCAATACATTCGATACCGCATTCCTCGGAAATGGTTTGCTTCGTGTGATCGCAGGTTCTACTAATGGCTCTACTATTAGTGGTAACGATGGCGAAGTGGCTACTATTAAGCTGAAGATAGACAATAGTGTTGCAGCAGGCTCTTATCCGGTAGCGTTGCGTAACATCGCCATCTCAGATGTCAATGCAGTTAGTCATGATGTAGCTTATGTGAAGTCAACAATGACAATTGGTGGTGGTTTGATGGGTGATGCCAATAATGATGGCGTAGTGAATGTTTTTGATGTGACAGCAATGGTGAATTATATTCTTGGCTCTTCAACCGGAACCTTTATGTTTGAAGCCGCGGATGTGAATGCTGATGGCATAGTAAATGTCTTTGACGTGACGAAGGTGGTGAACATCATCCTTGGTGTAGACGCTGGAGCTAAAAGACGTGTTGCTATGAGAGAAGCAGGAAAGGGCGTGATGTCCGCTGTCATTGATGGTAATGAGATGTATCTTGTTGTGGACGATGCCCCACAATATGTTGCCATGCAGTTCGATGTTGTGATGCCAGAAGGAACTTCTGTGGGAGATGTGGAACTGAACAATACTGCTGGTCACATGCTGTCTTATCGTCAGATTGACGAAAATCACTATCGTGTCATAGCATATTCTTTACAGAATGCGGGGTTCAAGCCAACAGAAAAAGCTTTGGTCTGCATGAAACAAGCTACTGGTGCAAACATCGAAAACGCAATGCTTGTGACTACAGATGGACGCTGCATTAACATGAACGTGAAGGATGAGGCGACTGGTATTGACCCTGTTGATGTAAGAAATGAGCGGAAGGCAATCTACAATCTATCAGGCCAATACATGGGCACTGACGTAAATTCGCTTCCCAAAGGTATCTATATTCGTAACAAACAAAAAGTTTATATTAAATAAAAATTGTATTAACCAACTAAAAATTAAATTTATGAAAAAAAGTTTTTCTATTTTGATGGCAATGCTTTTTACAATTGCAAATAGTACATTTGCCGGTGACAATTTGTATTTTAAAGATTTCGTGATAAAGCCTGGTGAAGAGGTTGAGGTGGAAATCCTTCTAGACAATCCAGATGCAGAATATCGTGACCTTCAATTTGACCTTTTCTTACCCGAAGGTATTACAGTGGTGCAGGATGAGGACGAGGAATTCCTTGTGGATACAGGTAGTCGATGTACGAAGAAACATACGATAGGCTTCTCTTATACAGATGGACACTACGTTTGTATGCTCTACAGTACTGCGAAGAATCCACTTACAGGAAACAGTGGTGACATTTTGAAACTTACGTTGAAGGCTGCGGAGAATACGAAGACTGGAGTACTTACCGGATATTTCCGCAATGTCAGCCTCTCAAAAACTGATGCGACAGGACCTACCTATAATGAGTTTCCCTTTAGTGTCAAAGTGATAGAACCTAACGATATCAAAATCGTGAATGCTGAAGATTTGAAAGATCAGGTTGTTTATGACCTTCAAGGCAATCGAGTTGAACACATTACAAAATCTGGCATTTACATAGTGAATGGAAAGAAAATTTTGGTTAAATAAGCATCATAAAGTATAATATATGGAATGGGGTGTGTCTATTTTTGACACACCCCATTGGTATTATCAATACATAACAAGAGGATTCTTATAGTTATAACAAACTCCTTGAACATACTCTTTGTTTAGTCTAAAACGTCACTCGTATACACACTTCAATGTCACTCGTATACAACATCAAACGTCACTAATATACTCAGCTCGATGTCACTAATATTCTCGCTTCTGTGTCAAGGCTATACTCGTTCGTGCTTAAGGGCTATTCTCACTTCTGCTTAAGGGGCATTCTCAAGTCTGTGTAAGGGCTATCCTGAGAAAGAATGAAAAAATGAAGAAATGAAAGAATGAAAAAGTTCGCTGAAATGAAAGAATGAAGGCGCTGCGCTGGAATGAAAGATGCGATTGAGTGAGTGCAGATTATAGTC
>JAEEGL010609170.1_pt1 | contig 15352 bp, 16 predicted proteins | sample 9134231 | NCBI WGS metagenome assembly JAEEGL01 (sample SAMN16246548, study PRJNA631951) | gut metagenome | biome: gut microbiome; feature: rumen; material: fiber-attached | host: Bos | place: Iran: Karaj | collected 2018-10 | reverse complement strand
GAAGGTCGACAAGCGTGGACTTGCCGCAGCCGGACGGCGCGGAGATCACGATGAATAGCGGCTTCGTCACGGCCTATGCCCCCTGCCTTTCGCCAAGCACCGCGAGGGCCGCCGCGCGCGGGTCCTCCGCGCAGAGGATGGGCCGCCCGACGACAAGGTGGGTGGCGCCGTCGCGCACCGCCGCGGCAGGCGTGGCGACGCGCTTCTGGTCGCCCACCGCGCCGCCCGCAGGGCGTATCCCGGGCGTCACGAAGATGGTGCCCGCCGGAAGCGAGCGCGAAAGCGCGCCGACCTCGTTCGGGCTGCACACGAGCCCGTGCGCGCCATTCGAGACGGCGAGCGCGGCGAGCGTCGAGACCTGCTCGGAGGCGCTTCTGCCGGAAACCCCTATGTCGGCGAGGTCCTTCTCGTCAAGCGAGGTAAGGACTGTCACCGCAAGCACCTTCGGGCCTGCCGCGCCAAACGCCTCGGCCGCCGCCGCCGCCGCCTTCACCATGCCCGCGCCGCCCGAGGCGTGAATGGTAAGAAGGTCAACGCCGAACTTCCCGACGCTTGTCACCGAGCGCTCCACCGTGCGCGGGATGTCGTGGAACTTGAGGTCGAGAAAGACCTTCTTGCCGAGGTCCTTCACCGCCTTCACCACGTCCGCGCCGGCAGCCGTGAAAAGCTCGAGGCCTATCTTGTAGAACCCGACTTCGGGCCCGATGAGACGCACCTTCTCGACTGCCTCCTTCATTCCCGGCACGTCGAGCGCAACTATCAATTCCGCCATTGTCTTTTCCCCTGATTGTACCATGCCATGCAAAACCAAGCGTATTATACCATAACGGCCGCGCGTTTGCCCTAAAAATATAGATCACAAATACCCTTGACTTTTTACGAAAATATGAGATAATACGCGTTTCAACAGACAAGAAAGGCAACGAAAGAGTCAAATGAAAAAGACGACAAAGGCGAAGGCGCCGGCCAAGGCAACCAGAAAGCGCGCTACCGCAAAGAAGCCCGCGGCGAAGAGCGTCATCTTCACGCTCCATGCGGAAAAGGGCAAGAAGGTCTGTCTCGCAGGGCAGTTCAACAACTGGAACCCGACGGCGAAGAAGCTGGCCTACAAGGCGAAGGACGACGTCTACGCGACAACCGTGAAGCTCGCGCCCGGCACGTACGAATACAAGTTCGTCGTCGACGGCGTCTGGTGCGCGGACCCCGCGAATGTGGATTCCGTCCGCAACGACCAGGGCACGTTCAACTCCGTCATCACGGTAAAGTAGGGTCTCACCCTATTTCCGTCTCAACTGGCGCGGTCACGCCGTAGCGCGCCCGCAGAAGCGCGAGAAAGCGCCGCGCCTTGCGCCTGAGCTTCATGCGCCTGAAGAACGGCAGCAACAGCTCAAGCGGCAGCACCACCTTCGGGTCGGGCTCGAAATCGACTATCTTGAGGACGAGCCTTCCGCCCGGCAGTTCCTGCACGTGGAAATTCCCCGGCTCGTAGAACGGGGCGGCGTGCGCGATAAGCTCCATGAGAAGGTCGCGCGCCGCGCAGTAGATGAGGTTCTTCTCATCCATTGACTTCCTGCGGGCGATTTCGCGTATGTACGGCTGCACCGCCGACCCGTCCGGATTGGCGTAGAACGTCTCCAGTACGCCCCACCCCCACTTCGGGTGGAAGACCCGCTCGCACACGGCCGGCATCCTGTCGCGCACCGACTGCGGCATGACGTGGCGCAGCTTGCCGTAGACGTAGACCTCTCGGCTCGAGGAGTTGTACATGCGCGAGAAGCGCCGCCAGCCGATGTCGCGGCGGATCGATGCCTTCATCGTTCCGGGCGCGCATTCCTCCGGCGGGAGATAGAACTTGGCGCAGTAGCCCGTGTCCCCTATGCGGTACGCCCTGCGGCGCGAGCCGTGCCCCACGGGCACAAGCTCGTTCGACCAGAGAAGATGCTCGTGCGGCGAGGGGACTCGCCGCGTGAAGAGCCGCCACTTGTCCTTCAGGAAGAGCACCGCCCAGTTGAAGAGCAGCACGCACCCGAGGAACTCCGTCGCCGCCTCAGCCACCTCGCGCACCGCATGCGTGCCGACCTGGAGGGACGAGAAAGTGCTCCAGACGAACTTGGCCTTCGCCGCGTTCGGGATTATCGAGACGAAAAGAAGCCCCCAGACGAGAATCGGGAACCTGCGGTTCTTCCATATCGCCGCAAGCGCCGGCGCCGCGGAACCCCGGTACGCCAGGGCGAATGCGCAGCCAAGCGCGAGAAACGCGATGGTAGGCGGCATCTCGGGCTCGTGAAACGAGGAGAAGACGCACTTGAGGGCTCCCTCGCACTCCTGCGCCGCGCCGGCAAGGAAGACGCACATCACGAGAAGAAGGCCCCCCCGCCATTCGCGGTGCCTCACGGCCGCGGCAAGCATCATTGCCGCGGCAAGAAGGACCAAAAGGAACTTTGCGAATGCAATCACGCCCGCCGCCCCGTCATTTGCGCGAAAGCCGGTAGCCGCGCCCGCGCTCTGTGCCGATTCTCCCGCCGGCGGCACCGAGCTTCCTGCGCAAGTTGCTTATGTGCGCATAGAGCATGTTGTCCTCGCAGGAATATCCGCTGCCGCGCAGCGCGGCGATGAGGTCGTCGACGGAGATGAACGCGCCGCGCCTGCGGGAAAGCTCCCTCAGTATGTTCGACTCCGTGGGCGTCAGGGAGGCGACGACCCGCCCGCGGTCCATCACGACTCCTGCGGAAAGCGCTGCGCTCATGCCGTCGCCGACGTCGACCTCGTCGTCGCAGTCCGCCGGGCCGGCCGTCTCGCCGGTCCGCTCCAGGGCGCGCTTGACGCGCATCAGGAGAACGCCGCACTCGGCCGACTTGGAGATGAAGTCGTGCGCGCCGAGGGCGAGCGCATGCATCTCGTCGGCGTCGGAGTCCTTCGCGGTGAGAAAGACGACTGGCACGCGCCTGTCGATCTCGCGCATCCGCTTCACGGCGGCGTAGCCGTTCATCTTAGGCATCATCGCGTCCATGAGGACGAGGTCGGGGCGGCGTTCCTCGAACCTTTCCACGGCGTGCTCCCCGTTCGCCGCCGTGCATACCTTGTAGCCCTCGCCCTCGAAAAGCGCCCGCAGGTTGTCGCGCATTATGCGCTCGTCGTCGACTATCAGTATCTCCGCCATCAGGTGCGGCCCTGCGCCTCCACGAGCTTGTGCAGATACTGCCCGTAGGAAGACTTCCCGTAGGAGGCCGCAAGCTTGGCGAGCTGAGCGTCGTCGATCCAGCCGCGCGTCCACGCAATCTCCTCGATGCAGCTCATCTGCAGGCCCTGGCGCTCAACTATGACCCTCACGAAGTTCGTGGCGTCGGCGAGCGACTGGTGCGTGCCCGTGTCGAGCCAGGCGTAGCCGCGCCCCATCGTCCTCACCCTGAGCCGCCCCTGCCCGAGATACGTCCTGTTGACGTCCGTTATCTCGTATTCGCCGCGTGCGGAGGGCTTGAGCGCGGCGGCGATCTCCACCACGTCGTTCGGGTAGAAGTAGAGCCCCGGCACTGCATACTGCGACTTCGGACTTGCCGGCTTCTCCTCAAGCGAGACGACCGCGCCCGACCTGTCGAACTCGACTACGCCGTAGCGCTCCGGGTCGGCGACGCGGTAGCCGAAGATTGTCGGGTCCTCCGACGCGCAGACCTCCTTAAGCGTGCGCGGCAGGTCTGCACCGTAGAAGATGTTGTCGCCAAGGACAAGGCAGACGCTGTCCTCGCCTATGAAGTCTCGGCCGATGACGAACGCCTGCGCAAGGCCGTTCGGCACCGCCTGCTCCTTGTATGAAAGGCGCATCCCAATGGAGGAGCCGTCTCCGAGGAGGCGCTCGAACTGAGGCAGGTCCTGCGGGGTGGAGATGACGAGGACGTCCCTTATGCCCGCGAGCATGAGAGTCGAAAGCGGGTAGAACACCATCGGCTTGTCGTAGACGGGCAGGAGCTGCTTCGAGACGACGCGCGTAAGCGGGTGGAGACGCGTTCCCGCGCCGCCCGCGAGGATTATGCCCTTCCTCACTTTACGACCTCGTACTTCTTGCCGTTGAACGAAATGGACTTCCCGGTGCAAAGCCACCTCGTAAGCTGCACTACCTCAGCCTTGGTAAGGCCCTTCTCCACCGGCCAGATGAGCTTCTCGACGTGGCCGTCGCAAAAGGCAACGTGGGCGCACATCATGCGCCTCGATGAGCGGTGGTTGAAGCCGATGTACTCCGCCTCGGTTCCGCAGCCGGAGAACTGCAATGTGCAGTCGTTCTTGAAGCCGGGCGACTCGGACGTGTCGGGCGTCTCGCCCTCCGTTCCGAGAAACGGAAGCTCGGCGAGAAGAAGGTGCCTGTCGTTTGTACCGGAGCACCCCGGGGGCTTTATGCCAGTCAACATGTCTGCCCACCCCAAGTTGGCGTTCATCACGTAGCTCCAGGCGGGGTTCTCCTTCTTCATCTTCACAAGATGCGTAGGGCACTTGAACACGTCGACGGAATGCCCTACGGAGAAGAAAGTGCCGTTCGTCAAACAGTACATCCTCAGTTCAGGATCCTTCGTATAGGCGGAAACAAGCCGCGACTGGGAGGCCAGGCTTGTCGACTTTACCCCGCTCGCGTCACGATCGTCCCAGCTAAGCCAGCCCCTTTTGATGTCAAACTTTTCACCGCCACCTTGACTTGCCCTAAAATAGGTCTTGCCGCGGTCAAAGCTGCCTGCGTAGACGCCCTCCATCCCAATGGCATTGGCAATCACCGCGAGATTGCGCATGTTGGCAAGGCACTTCGCGGCGCGCGCCTGCTCCGTGGAGCCTGCAAAAAGCCCCGTAAGCACGACCACAAGGACCGCGATAATGCCGATTACAACAAGAAGTTCAATAAGCGTAAAGGCCTTTCTTTTCATGGGCAACCCCCTTTTATTCAAACTGGCGGTAGAACAGCACCCTCGTCTTGTGCGGCGCGGATGCGTCTGCAGGCGCCTTCGGGTCGCGCCAGACGAGCGCCACCGCCCGTGCGCCGAGCTGTGGCGGCGTCTGACCTATCTCGCCGCCGCCCATCATCAGCGGCTCGGCGCGGACGAAGACGAGGAAAAGCTGCTGCTCCGCGGCAAAGCAGTCGCGCCAGTAGCCGTAGAGGAAGCGCTTGTCGGCGCCCCAGAAGCGGGTGTTCTGCGAGCTGAAGCTGACACCCCAGAGCTCCTTCTCGTCGCCGAACCAGTCGAGGTCGTCCCAGACCTTGCTCCAGTCGTACGCCGCCGCCCCCGAGGACGATGCGCGAATCCTGTCCATGAACCTGCCGGCAAGCTCCTTCATGTCGGCCCACTCCACCTTGCGCGACTCGTCGTCTGCGTACGCGCAGTAGGCGTACTTCTTGTTGTAGTCCGCGGCGGAAAGCGATTCAAGCTCCTCCTCGTTGTTCGTGGAGGCGACGCGCCAGCTGGCGGGGGTGTTGGCGAACGCGGCCATTATGACGTTAGTCGAATCTGAATACGGGTTTACCCTCATGCCGCGCCCGATGGAGGCAAACGGGAGCTTGTCGAACGCATCTTCGTCGTCGTCCATCGGGTCGAACATCCGCCACATATAGCCGCTGTTCGGAATGCCGCCAAAGTTCTGCGCAATGCCGTCGGCACTGGCCCTGTCGAGGGAAGTGAGCGAACCTATGAGCTGCGCCCCTCCGTTCGACGCGACAAGGCTCTTGAACCGCGGGAGAAACGCAAGCTCGTAGATAGACTGGAGATACCCCTGGTCGCTCGTAGCCATGAATATGTCGCCGTCGCCCTGGTCACGGTGGCAGTTCTTGAGCCACGCATCCTCTGAAAGCGTCCCGCCGAGACTGTACCAGTATTCCGGCGCGAAATTCCAGCGCGGATCGGCCACAATCGCCGCCCCCGGATAGAGCGTGACCGTCTTCGGCGTTTCAGACATTTTGTCAAGCTCCTCGACGCTGAAGCTGAACTCGATTGAGTTGCCCTTCCCGCCTTCGGTATCGAAGCGGAAAAGAGGATACGTCCTGCCGCATATCTCCTTGCCTATTTCGCTCATCAGCTGGGCGCTCGCGCCGCCACCGGACGAGCCGCCGCTCTGCTTGTCGTCCTCAAAGCACGCAGGCACCATGTCCACGACTCGCTCGCCGTCGCCCGAGCTCTTCACCCTGAGCCATATCGCCGCATTGAAGTAGAAGGTCGCGGGGCTTGCCGAATATCCGCCTTTCAGCTTTGAAAGCAGCGAATCGTCGTCAAACCCGTTGTCCACGGGCTTGCCCTCCGCGTCAAGCGGACGCCAGTCGGTATGCGCGCTCGTGAGATTGGGCTGGCCGAGCTTGTTCACTGCGCCAGGGTTGTTCGCTATGTTGCCCTTGAAGTACTGGTCGGTGTCGCCTGCGTTCCCCGGCTTCACCCAGTTGTATTCAAGTTCGAGAAAGACCTTGTTCTTGAATTCCGTCTCGAGCGCAGTGGCATTGCCTATCGAGAGGACGGATGTCCCGCCCGAGCCGGATACCAGCTTTACTGCGTCCTTCTCCTCCTTCACCTCTGCCGCGTCGAATGCCACGGGGACGCCGCCCTGCGAAAGGTTGATCGATATCTGCCCAAGTTCTGGGCTGATCGCCGTCGGCATGGTAAAGCCCGAGGCGTCAGGGTGGAGCTTGTCGCCGGTGCCCGTACGAAGGGTCATCTTCTGGTTGGAGAAGAAGAACTTGAAAAGGCCGTCAACCGAGAACTTCATGTCCTCCTTGGTCAGTTCGTCGGCATGGCTGAACGGATACATCGTCGCCACCTTCACGAGGGAAGCCTGGTCGACGAGATTCTTCAAGGTCAGCGTGTACTTTACCGTAGTCTTCATCTGCACGGACTTGTCCCCCGGCTGGGCGTTCGGCAACGGCGACCCCGGTTCATGCGATACCGTCCTCACGACGGAAAGACCGGGGTCGTTCTTCAGCATCGGCTCGATGCCGCAGATCATGGCGTGGCGCTCCGTAGTCGGCACGGCGAGCGAAATGGGGTAGCTGTCGGTGTCAAGATAGTCCCAAAGCGCGGCAAGCCCAAGCCCGCTTATGTGGTTCTGCCAGAGGAAATCCCCTCCAGACGGTTCCGTAACCGGGTTGCCGCTCGCATCATGCGGCTTCGTGTTTTTCGTCTGGCAGAGCTCGCCGAGCATGACCTTGTATGCAGAGGCATTCTCCTTCTCGAGGTCGGCCATCTTGAAGGGCTGGTTGTCGGCATCGGCCAGGTCGGCCACCGGCGTCTCGGTTCCCGCGGCAAGCGACGTGCTCTTCCTTCCCGACGGGATGGAGTCCGTCACGAACGTCATGCGCTCGACGCGGTCCTCGTCGTCCTCGTTTTTAGTGTTGTAGAATCCTGCGCGGTTGCCCTGCGCCCCGATATAGTCGCAGAAATAGCTCTTGAACCCCGCCACGTCTTCCTTGCCCATGGCGAGGTTCAGGTCGCAAACCGATATGAGAGGATACTTGCCGTCATAGCTTACGGCAAGGCTGCCCTCTTCAACCTTGCGGAAGTCATCCATGAAATCGTCCCAGTCGCCGGCCTTCGAAGGGGGGCTTGAATGGTCGGCCCCGTCCTCGAAAAGATACGCAAGCGACACCCTCCTGTTGGCGGCGGAGGAACGCCCCTTGTCTGCGAACATCCTGTTGACGTCGAAGTAGTCCGAGACATCGACCACCGTAAACGCGTACCTCCCCGTGTCATAGCCGAAACGCTGCCACATCGCCGTAGGAGTGAGGCGCGAATAGTACCGCACCGCGTTCACGAGGGGCGGCGGGATGTACGCAAGGCCCTCCAAGGTCAGCGTCGGCACGGTATTGCTGACGGATACAAGGGCGTTCACGCCGGTAAGCACCCTGCCATACCAGTAGTTGAAACTCTCGGCAGCCGTGCGGACATTCGGGTGCGGGTCGTTCTTGATGCAGGACTCTGTAAAGTCGATTGCCCGCGCAAGCGCGGCCTTTACGAGCTGGCGCGAAGTAGCCGTGCGCCTCAGGTAGCTTGACGGGAGGCGCGACTGGCGCATGTATATCGAGAACGTTACGGCCGAGACTATCAGGAACGCGACGAATCCCAGCACTATCAAGAGGGCGCTGCCCCTTCTCTCCCTGGAAACGTTCATTTGCGTTCCCCCTCGGTCATGTGGTACACGTTCGGCACTACAAAGCCGGTGCGCAAGGTGGAATTTGCGCTTTTTATCTCGACGCGCGCCGCGCTTTTCTGTATCTTCACGAGATACTGGTGCCCCCACGGGTCAAGCATCGCGCCGCTGCCGCTTAGCGAAGCGAGCATTAGGGCGGGTATCTTGCCCGATTCGGTGCTGCCATCCAGCCCAAGCAAAAAGCCAAGCGAAGAGGAATCGGCCGGCTGGTCGTTCATGACGGGGAGCTCGAACGGCTTGTTGTCGTTCGACCTGAAGTTTTCGTACGCGAGAATCGCCTGCGAGATTATCTTCACCTCGCTAGTCGCCTTCTGTATCTTCGCGCGTCGCTTCGCGGCCGCAATGGAAGTGGTCATGGCGGCGATAAGGACGGCGATCATCGCCATCACCACCATCAGCTCGACGAGCGTGAACGCGGCCCTGCTACCATTCTGACGGATCATCGGGATAGCTCCATATGTCGTCCCACGTGTCGTGCTCGCCGTCGGGCCCGGCGCTCTTCACGTTGACTGTGTAGGTGTGAAAGCCCCTGTTGCCCTCTCCGTTGCCAACGGTGACGTCCTTGAACTTGTCCGGCTTCGTCTCCTCCGTGGCGGGGCTCTTGGCCCTGAGGAGCGACGGCTGGTCAACTGAATCGAGCTTCGTGTTGCCCGGGCAGCTGTAGCTGCGGTTGCGCAGTTCCCCTGCCTTGTTCCATGGCGAGAGGATCTTGAACATGTCGCTCTTCCAGACGTAGAGGTTGTCGGCCTCGTCGCGCACCTCCGCGATGTTCTCTCGCACGTCGTCGAGGTCCGTCACCGTGGCCGTCCCCGTGCGCCATGCGATGGAGCTCTGGTTGAAGATCATGGTAAGTATTGTCGTGAGCATCCCCAGAAGAAGGCTCGCCACCAGCACCTCGATTATGGTAAAGCCGCGCCTCATTTGTCAGGATCCCCCTGAAAGCGCGCTTCGGTGTAGTAGAGCGGCTGGCTCATCAAGGTGGGCTCCGTCCGCGTCGCGCGGAAGCCTATCCTGACAATCCTGCTGTTTACGTCGTGCTGCAGGACGAGCGCCGCCTTCATGTCGCCCGCCGCGCCGGCTGGCCACGCGTTCGGCCAGTTGAGCTGCTTCGTCCACTTGGAGTATTCGTCCTTCGCCTTGCCGTCCACGCCGCCCAGGGTGCGCCCGTTCTCCGACACATAGTACCCCCAGCCGATTTCCGCAGTCTTGCCCTGAATCCCCTTGAAGACGCTCCACGGGAGATTCGTCTGGCTTATGGCCATCACGAGCTGGCTAATTACCGCGTCGGCGTACGCGGCGCTTGCCACGTCTTCGTTCGACTGCGACGATTCGCGGTAGCCAAACCCGAAAAGCGAGATGACGGCCAGCACCCCGACGGCCATGACCGTAATGGCGAGCGAAACCTCAATGAGGGTAAAGCCTCTTCTCCTCATATTCCGTTCCTCTCGCGGGGGTCTTTGGATTTCCCAATGCGGTTCGGCGTCATTTCGCCGGCGCTGTTGGGGCGGAGGGCGTACACGTCTATCTTGAAGTCCTCGGCCTCGCCGTCCGAGCCGGAGCCGCTGTTCTCGCCCGGGAAGAACCGCGGAATCTGCGGAAGGTTCTGAATCGGTGCCGTTTCAGACTGCGAGTACGCCTTGCCGAAGGTGTAGTTGTGCGGGAGGACAAGCTCCTGGAACTCGAAGCCGTACGCGTCGCCCGTCTTCCACTGCACCCCGCTGTTGTCCGAGCTCGACTTTACATAGCAGTAAACGGGCATCTTGACCAGATTTGCCGTCCCTCCGCCACCGGAATTCGAATCGCCTGCAGGCGGCTTGCAGCCGAATATGGGCTCGTCGATGGAAAGGCCTACCGTCGTCTGGCTTATGATGGAGCGTCTCATCGGGGAGGTGGAGGAGTCTATCTTGTAGATGTACGTGCTGTTGCCCGCGCTGTCCACCCCGGCCATGCCGCCATTGCCGGCGTCCGACTCCCCGGCGTTCGCGCTCAAGTCGCCGTACTCGTCGTAGAGGTAGTTGCCCTGCACGCCCGAAAGCCTCCCGAACGGGCGGACGGCCACGGCATGGCCCACTACGACGAGATCCTTGTTTTGCGTCTCCAGCTGCACTGTTTCGTTCCAGAGATACACCACGACGGGCAGGCGGTCGATCTGCGCGCGGGAGTAGGCGCTCTTCAGGAATTCGTTCACGTTCTGCATGACGCCGCGCTCCTCCATGCCGCGCTGCATCCCGCGGTATCCGCCGACGGCCACCGTGCCCATGAGCCCCATAAGGGCCATGACAAGCAGAAGCTCGAGAAGTGTAAATGCCTTTGTCATCTATGCATCGCTTTCAGTCGCCTTCCAGGGGCTTTACGGCATCGTCATCCGACAGGGGCTCCAGGACTTCCAGGTGGTCCGATGCGAAAATGTACCCCAGCTTAAGATTGGCAAACTTGTAGGTGATTCCCGTCTTTTTGACCTTGTGGTCACACGGATACCCGAACCACATTTCGTTCAGCTTCATCTTCCGGCCCGTGCGCTTCGTGCCGTGTATTGCAGACATGAAGTCAAGGCCGTACTTTGCACAGTAGAACTCCTCGTAGGTGCTCTTCACAAGATCAAGGGGGCCTCGCGAGACAAAAAGCCCCGAGACGTCGAACATCGGGTTGCCCTGCCTGCATTCCTCGAGAATCGCCCTCATGCACTGGCGCACCTCGTCCTTGTCAAGGATGTATTGAATGCCGTCCCTGTCGTTAGGCGACTTTTTCTCAAGCCCTACAATCGGCCAGTCGCCCTTCTGGGCATGGTAGACGTCGATGCCCTGCTGCACGACCTTCCTGATCGCCGCCGCCTTGTGCTGGCGGGCCTGGTCAATCGCGCCCGTCGCCACGACTGCTATGATCGTGACGAGCACCGCGATTATCGCGACGACCATCATAAGCTCGATTATCGTGAACGCCCGCCTCATTTTACGATCTGCCCCTCCGTCCAGCTGTGGACGTCGTCGCTTCTCACGCCCTCGTGGAAAGGAAGTATCTTTCCGTCCTTGCCGCAGCACCACACGACCGCATTCGCGCGCACGGCCAGCGTCTCGCCGCCCACGTTGACATCCTCGATTACCCCGTCGCCGTCGAGGTCTATTGCAAACCGGAGGATATGGTCCTCTATCGTGGAGCCTGACGTCACCATGGAGGAAAGGGTGGCGCTGTTGCCGAGGCGTTTCACCACCTTGGCGGCAGTCGGCGTTATAAGGCCGAACTTGTCAAGACCCGCCGTCTTCCCGCTCTTGGCGCTCTCGCTGCTGACTTCGAGCGACAGGAAGCCGCGGCTTGCCAATGCGTAGGCGGCCTTCCCGTCAAGAATCTTCGCCCCGCCGGCCGTGTTTGCGTTCCTGAGCGAGCGCGGCCATGCCCCGGAATCGGTGTAGAGCGCGGCAAGCGCAGTCGCGGCGTTGGAGACGAGTTCGCGGCACTTCGTCTTCTCCGCCATGACGAGCATCTTGCGGTAGCCAACGAGGCACGCCGCCATCAGGGCGACGATTATGCCCATCACCACAAGCATCTCTATTAGGGTAAAGCCGCGTTTCATCGATATCCCCCCTAGTGGCTCATCTGCATTATGTCGTCGTTCGTCCACTTGTGTATTATCTCGTTGGCATTCGCCGGCAGGCTCTCCCTCGCCACCCACGGGGGGAACGTCCTCGCGTTAGGCCCCGCGCTCCAGAGCTGGTACCGTTGGTGGGGCGACGGCGAATAGTAGTAGAAGTCCTGGTCCCACCCGTCCTGCACCGTTACGAAGTGAAGGAGATACTGGTCGCGATAGTCGTTTTGCTTGCCACTGGGCGTATAGATGAAACCGTCCAGGGGTGGGTTGATGGTGCCGATCTTCGTGCCGTCTTCCTCGATTCTATAGCCAAGAAACGCCTTCTCGTACATCTTCTTCTTGGCCGTAATGTCAATGCCGAAGACGTCTATCGTCTGGAAGGTGCAGCAGGTCTTCTCGAGGTTCGGCAGCCAGCGCGAACATACCCTCTGGGAGGAAATGCTCCCAAGCTTGTTTGCGCCGGACGTGCCCTCTTTCGCCAGCTCGTTCACTTCGTCCCAGTTCATTGGAAGGCCGTTAAAGGGGTCGCTCGGGTTTTCGTTGTTTTCCACCCACTGAGCGTAGGTGTAGAACTCCTTGTTGGCCCCGGTCATGATGATGTAGCGCGGGAGAAGATAGCTCATAAGCCCGAACTTGAAGAGCTTCAGCGACTCCCATTCCGTTACGTTCTTCTTTCGGTTGAGTTCGCCGACGGAAGACGATCCGCTGCCAAGGCCGTTAAAGCCGGCCAAGTACTTTTCCGCGTCTTCAACCACTGCATCTTCGTCTGCCGATTCGACAAGCTGCCTGAACATGTCCGATATTTCGTCCACGTGCTGTTGAACGCCTGTCGTGTCTTCAAGCGGGAAGTTGCACGCGACAGGCTGCGAAAGGCAGGCGGCCTTGACCTGTTTCCATGCCTCGTATGGATTGCCCCAAATGCCCTCGTTGCGGTCTCCGCTCGCAAGCTGCACGCCGTCGCCCGCCACCTTGCGGTATATGTCGCGCGAGCCGTGCAGCGCGACTGGCGGATAGCCGCCGTACGCGGCATAGTACCCCGAAAGGCAGTTTTCGAGCCTCTGGAGGCGGGTTATCGTCACAAGTTTGGCTTCAATGTCTTTATTGTTGGAGGCAATCTTTACGACGATTCCCATAAGCGCGGCGAGAACCACCACGACGATGAGCATCTCGATAAGCGTAAAGCCCCGCTTCATCACATTGCACCTCCTCCCGAGACCTTGGCGATGATGCTTATCATCGGCAGGAACATGGCAATGACGATCGTGCCGACGACGACGGCGAGGACGATGATGAGCGCAGGCTCGATGGCCGCGGTCATGCCGGCGACGGCGTTGTCGACCTCGTCGTCGTAGGTATTGGCGATGCGCGTCAGCATGTCGGCAAGAGCGCCCGTCTCCTCGCCGACCTCCACCATCGAGATCACCATCGGCGGGAACACCCAGCACTGCGCAAGCGGCTGGGTCATGCCCTCGCCTTCCTTCACGGCGTCATGCACCACCTGCAGGGCGTGCGAGACGACGCGGTTGCCCGTCGTGTCGCGGACGATTACGAGCGACTGGAGGATGGGTACGCCCGAGGAAAGAAGCGTGCCGAGCGTGCGCGTCACGCGCGAGACGGCGGTGCGCTGCACGAGCGTGCCCGTGACGGGCATCTTCAGGGAGAGCCAGTCGTAGAAATACGCGCCCTGGGCCGTCTTGCCGACGATCTTCTTCAATACTATGACGGCCGCAATGAACGTGGCGACGACGAGGCCGTTGTTCTGCACGAACTCCGAGGCGTCGATCACGAACTGCGTGATCGCGGGCAGCTTGTCGCCGCCCATCATGTCGGCGAAGACCTGCTTGAACTTCGGGATGACCGTGTAGAGGAGGAACGCCGTGATGCCGACTGCCGCGCAGAGGACGACGATCGGGTAGATCATCGCGCCCTTCACCTTGTTCTTGATCTTCTCGGCCTTTTCCGCGAACTCCGCAAGGCGCCCGAGGACGACTTCGAGGACGCCGCCCGCCTCGCCGGCCTTGACCATGTTGACGTAGAGGTTGTCGAATATCTTCGGGTACGCCGAAAGCGCCTCCGAGAACGTGCCGCCGGAGGAGATGTTCTCGCTTATGCCGTCAAGCGCCTCCTTCATCTGCGAGTCCTTCATCTGGCGCTTAAGGACGTCGAGGCCGCGCATGAGCGGCAGGCCCGCCGTGACGAGCGTCGCGAGCTGGCGCGTGAACTGGGTAAGGATCTTCGTCTTCACCTTGCCGCGCATCCACGAAGGCAGCTTGATGTTGAGGTTGATCTCCGTGTGGAGGCCCTTGCCCTTCTTCGCCGGGGCCGGCTCCTTGAAGCGTTCCGCGACGGAGGAACTCTTCTTTCCGCTGCCGCGCTGGGGCTCCGCAGGCGCCTCCGCCTGGGCGGGCGCCTTCACCTCGCCGAGCGCGAGCGGGAAAAGCCCCTGCGCGCGAACGGAAGCGATGGCCGAGGCGCGATCCGCCGCCTCGACCTGCCCGCGCGTCTGCGCGCCAGTGGAATCCTTGGCTATGTACTGATACACCGACATCTCGAGAACCCTTCCAGTTTGCAAACCCTCAACAGGCGGGAATTATATCATATCGCATAACGCAATGCAATAATCCTATACCGCGGCGATCTTCTCGGCAAGGGCCTTGAGCTCCTCCATGTCGGCCTTGTGGCTCTCGAAATCGACGGGGCCCGCGCCATAGCGCGGCACTATGTGGAAGTGGAGGTGCTTCACCGTCTGCCCCGCCGACTCGCCGTTGTTCTGGAGTATGTTGAAGCCGTCGCAGCCGAGCGCCGCCTTCGCCTTCGCGGCGACGTCGCGCACCTTGAGGACGAGCTTCGAAAGCGTCTCGTCGGGCGTGTCGAGAATGCAGGAGCTATGCGCCTTCGGGATGACGAGCACATGGCCCTTCGAAAACGGGTTGATGTCGAGATACGCGAGCGTATCGTCGTCCTCGTACACCTTGAACGACGGGATCTCGCCCGCCGCTATCGCGCAGAACACGCAGTCGTTTTTCATTGTCCTTCCTCCATTGTCTCCACATGAACCTCTCCGGCGTACACCCGCACGCCGTCAACGTCAAGAGAACCGTCTGCCGCAATGCCGCGGCAAATGCCGCAAATGCCCGGGCGCTCGCCGTCGACCTGCACGACGCGAACGCGCCTGCCCTTCAGGAAGTCGATGCGCCCGATCTCCGGGAGAACCGAGGCGAACCCCTCCCGCAGCCAGCGCCCGTACACGGCGGCAAGCGAGGCAAGCACCGCGTCGCGCACCCCTTCGACAGTCGCCGCGCCGCCAAGCGAGCACGCCCGCGCGGCGATCTCCGGCGGGAACTCCTGCTCGGCGACGTTCACGCCGATGCCCGCTATCACGTTCCCGCCGTGGCGCTCGCAGAGCATCCCGGCCACCTTCCTGCCGCCAAGGAGTACGTCGTTCGGCCACTTCAGCATGGGCTGCGCGGACGGCGCGGCGAAAGGGGCGAGCGCGTTCGCGACGGCGAGCCCCGCCGCGAGCGGAAACGTCGCCGCCTCGTCGGGGGAAAGCGCCGCGACGTCGAGCACCGCCGACATCAGGAGGTTCGCGCCCGGCGGCGAAAG
>JAEEGL010032372.1_pt1 | contig 15352 bp, 12 predicted proteins | sample 9134231 | NCBI WGS metagenome assembly JAEEGL01 (sample SAMN16246548, study PRJNA631951) | gut metagenome | biome: gut microbiome; feature: rumen; material: fiber-attached | host: Bos | place: Iran: Karaj | collected 2018-10 | reverse complement strand
GCAGCGGTTGGAACTATGACACTTCTTACACTGCCAAATTACCTTATCATGCTGCTTTCGCCGTTTTACAAGTCTCTTGCAGACAAGTTTGGTAGAAAGATGTTCCTTATCATCAATACAGCAGTGATGGGGCTTGGCCTTGGTATCTGTATGATAGCGCCAAACTATATTGTTTATGCTATCGGTATTCTTGTGGTTTTATTTGTACAGACAAACGATGTTCAGGTTATGTACATTATGGAATCGGCTCCGGCAAGGCACAGGGCGAAGGTTTGCTCTGCCACAAAGGCTATTGCGCTTGTTGGCGTTTCACTCATTGGCGTAGCTAAGACTGTTTTTTATGATCCTGCAGATCTTTCCAGCTGGAGAAAAGTATTTTTATTGCCGGCGCTTTTTGGCATTGCGGTAGCTATCATATGTATCCCTCTTGTAAAAGAGACTCCTGTTTTCCTCACAAAGAAGCTTAAAGCTCTTAAGGGCGAAAAAGAAGAAGAAAACAAGGAAGAACAGAAAGAAGACAATAAAAATGGCGGCGTTGTAAATGCCCTTAAATACATTTTCAGTAACAAACAGATGCGTTCTATTACAATAGCAGGCATTATTTTCTGCCTTGCTACAGGCGTTACGGGGTATTACGCAACCATTCTTGAAGTAGCAAGCGGCGCCGGTGCCATCACAGCAGCCCAGATAAATAAGATCGTAATATTTTTCCCATTTATAAACGGTCTTGTAACATTTATAAGCGGTTTCCTTTCAGATGCCCTTGGCAGAAAGAAAGCCTGCATAGTTCTGTCGGTACTTGCGGTAGTCGGCCTTGCAACATTTATCTTTGGGGCTGGTCTTGGATTTAACGAGTATGTTATTGGAACTGCTTACGGCGTGTTTATCGGCGGGCTCTGGAGCATATGCGATACTCTCGTTCTTGTAATGCCTTCAGAATCAACACCTACAGAGCTGCGAGCTTCTGTTATCGGAACCATGGCACTTATAATGGGCGTAGGAATGGCGCTTTCATCTATTCTTATAGCTGCCGGCATGAACGTTGTGGGATCAGCAAACATCGGAATGCTTTGCTTTGCAATGACAGTACCATTTATGCTTATTGCAATCTTCCTCATTACAAAGAATGTAAAAGAAACAAACGGCGCAGATCTTACCAATATTGAAATGTAAAAGATACCCCTTTGCCCGAATGATATGTACCCAAAATCACGGATACATATCATTTCTGGCTTAGGGGTATCTTTGTTCCGGACGTGCGAAGCATGGAGCGGAACTTCATCACTTACATTTCTGCCGTTAGTTTTTGCTAACTAAAACTTTATAGAATCTTTATTGCTATTTTTGAGGATTTATTATATCATAGTGTAGGTCTGTTTAGACCTGTAACTTACTAACAGATTATTCTACGAGGAGGTACTATGCTTAAAGTAGAAAATTTATCTTATAAAGTCAATGAGAACGGCAAAGATATCAAGATTTTGGAAGATATCTCATTTGACGTTGCAGACGGCGAGCTTTTAGTTGTAACCGGGCCAAATGGCGGCGGAAAGAGTACTATCGCCAAGGTCCTTATGGGTATAAACGAAGCAACCGGAGGAAAGGTTTATTTAAATGATACCGACATCAGCAACCTTTCAATAGATGAGAGAGCAAAAGCAGGTATAGGCTTTGCTTTCCAGCAGCCACCAAGATTTAAAGGTATGACTGTAAGACGTTTCCTTGCTCTTGCGGCAGGGGAAAAGCTTAAAGAAAACGTATGCTGCGACCTTCTTAGCAGCGTGGGTCTTTGCGCTAAAGAGTATATTAACAGAGAGATAGACGCGACGCTTTCAGGCGGCGAGATGAAGAGAATCGAGATCGCCTCCGTTATGGCAAAATCTCACATTCTTTCTATTTTTGATGAGCCTGAGGCAGGTATCGATCTTTGGAGCTTTTCTATGCTTGTAAAGCAGTTTGAAAAGATGCATGAAGAAAAGAAGGGAAGCATCATAATCATTTCCCACCAGGAAAGGATCATAAAGATGGCTGACCGTATTATGGTAATACGAGACGGTAAAGTAGCAGGTATAGGCTCACAGGAAGAAATGTTCCCTAAGCTTTTCTCTGATGAGAGAATGTCCTTTGACTGTCCTGCAGGGAAAGGAGATGCGTAAATATGGAAAATTTAAACGAGACCACAGCTCATGTTGTTGAAGTAGTCAGCGACATGAAAGATATCCCTGTGGGAGCTGTTAACATCCGCGAAAACGGCGTAAGCGCATTTCATAAAGACAGCGACCATGTAAAGATCGTAAAGAAGACAGATAAACCGGGTATCGACATATATGTAGATGCCGAGAGTAAAAATGAGATAGTTCATATCCCTGTTGTAGTAAGTAAGCCCGGCCTTGAAGATAAGGTATATAACGATTTTTATATTGCAGACGGTGCAAGCTGCTATATCGTAGCAGGCTGCGGACTTCACAACGACAGCGAGCATATTACAAGACACGACGGCATCCATACTTTCCACATCGGCAAGAATGCCAAGGTAAGCTACATAGAGAAGCATTACGGCGAGGGCACAGGTACGGGAGCAAAGATCCTTAATCCTGTTACAAATGTTTACCTTGGCGAGGGAAGTAATCTTACCATGGATATGATCCAGATCGAGGGCGTTGACTCTACTGTTCGAGACACCTTCGTTGAGATGGAAGCAGATTCAAAGATGACTGTTACCGAAAAGCTTATGACACATGACAATCAGAAGGCTGAGTCAAATATGGAGATAAAGCTTAAGGGCGACGGAGCTACGGCCCGCATCATATCAAGATCTGTAGCAAAAGATAAGTCTTTACAGATCTTCCACCCAAAGGCTATAGGAGATGCCAAATGTCACGCACACGTACAGTGTGATTCCATCATAATGGGAGATGCAGTTGTAAGCTCGATCCCTGAGATCACTGCAAGCAATGTGGATGCACAGCTTATTCATGAGGCTGCCATCGGACGTATCAATAACGACCAGCTTATTAAGCTTCGTACATTCGGTATGAATGAGGAAGAAGCAGAAGCAGTAATAATCGAGAATTTCCTTAAATAAAAAATAACCAAAAGGGACAGTCCCCAAATGGTCAAAACACTCGGGTTTTGACCATTTGGGGACTGTCCCTTTTGGTTATTAAAGGAAGTTCTGCTCTTTGCAAAAAAGCAAAAATAGTTCGTGAAGCTTTTTTGCAAATCCAGAACAAAGATGTCCCTAAGCCTAAATCTACTGATTTAGACTAAGGGACATCTTTTGTTTTCTCATTGCGATGATATAACATATTAAATGCGCAAGTGCCGTAAGTCCCCAGGAAATCGGGTATGAGATGTAAAGGTTAGTAAGGGAATGGAAGACCCTGAAAATGGTAAAAATCCAAAGTATTCGCATTCCGCAGGCTCCGATCAGTGAAACTATCATCGGCATGATAGAATATCCCATGCCTCGTATGGCTCCAACCATAACGTCCATTATACCGCAAAGGAAGTAAGTGGTTGAAATAACAAGAAGTCTGTTTGCTCCGTAGGAGAGTACCACAGGGTCTTCTGTATAAAAGCCAAGAAGAATGTCTCTTATCAGGTAAGCACCGATACCAAGAACAAGACCTGTTACGGTCACGCAGGCGATACACTGCAAAAGCACTTTATTTATACGGGAAAGCTTTCTTGCTCCGTAGTTTTGACTTGTAAAGCTGACTGCGGTCTGATGGAAGGCATTCATTGATACATATACGAAACCTTCTATATTCTGCGCTGCCGTATTTCCTGCCATGGCAATAGAGCCAAAGGAGTTAACTGAAGACTGTATAAGTACGTTTGATATTGAAAATATAGCGCCCTGAAGACCTGCGGGAAGACCTATCTTCATGATAGGAACAAGCCTTGAAGGCACGATACGAAGTTTTTTAAGTTCAAGCTTAAGCGGACCTTCACTTCTTAAAAGGCAGATAAGTACAAGGGCTGAAGAGACGCACTGCGAAAGCACCGTGGCAAGCGCAACTCCGTCTACACTTCGTTTAAATACGATAACAAATACAAGGTTTAACAGGAAGTTTATTACACCGGCCAGGGTTAAAAAGATAAGAGGCCTTGTGGTATCGCCGATCGCGCGAAGTATGCTGCTTCCAAAGTTATAAAACATGATAACAGGCATTCCTGCAAAATATATCTGCATATATAAAGTAGAAAGATCTATTACCTCGTCAGGCGTGCCCATAAGTTTAAGAAGAGGATGACTTACAAAGTATCCTAAAAAGGCAAGAAATACGCCTGAAATAAGGCTTGTAAGAACGGCGGTGTGAACAGTTTCACTGACAGCTGTATCATTTTTGGCACCGAAATATCTTGCTACCATAACATTTGTTCCAACGGAAAGACCAAGGAAAATGTTTATAATAAGATTTACAAGAGCGCCGGTGGCACCTACTGCCGCAAGAGCATTGCTACCCACATATCTACCCACAACTATCATATCAGCCGCATTAAAGAGAAGCTGCAGAACGCTGGAGGCCATAAGCGGAAGCGAAAAAACAAGAATTTTACCAAGTAACGGACCATTTGTCATGTCCATGGTATGAGCATTTTTACTTTGCATAGCTAATTAAAATCTCCCAGTATTAATAATGAAGTCAGTTAAGTGACTAATGTATTTTCCTTCAAAAGAGCCACATTGTCAAGTGGCTTTACATTTCTGCCAAAAAAGGTTATAATAACGTGAGATTTGTCTAAATATAAGTACTACCTTACTAAAATGCGAGGAGGATTAAATATGAATGGTTATGTAAATACACAGATGGGCGAGATAACTATTAATCACGAAGTTATCGCTAAGTATGCCGGTTCCGCTGCAGTAGAGTGCTTCGGTATCGTTGCCATGGCATCTGTTAATGTAAAAGACGGTCTTGTTAAGCTTCTCCTTAAAGACAACCTTGCGCACGGCGTTAACGTTGTTATAGACGAGAACAATGAGCTTACCGTAGGCTTACATATCGTAGTTGCTTACGGCGTAAGCATCAGCGCTGTCGCAGACAATCTTATCAGCAATGTTAAATACAAGCTTGAAGAATTTACCGGCCTTACCGTTAAGAAGGTCCATGTTTACGTTGAAGGCGTAAAGGTAGTTAATTAGGCGTTTAAGGAGGGCTACGTAAAGTGGTTATTAAGTCAATAGATGCAGCCATGCTTAAAAAGGCGTTTATCACAGGTGCTGCACAGCTTGAGGCTAAAAAAGAGATAGTTAATGAATTAAATGTATTCCCGGTTCCTGACGGAGATACGGGTACCAATATGACACTTACCATTATGTCTGCCGTCAAAGAGGTAAACAATATCGAAGATTTCAATATGAAAACTCTTTGTAAGGCTATGAGCTCAGGCTCTCTTCGCGGAGCTAGAGGTAACTCAGGTGTTATCCTTTCCCAGCTCCTTCGAGGCTTTTGCTCTGTTATGAAAGAAAAAGAAGTCATCGATGTTCCTGCTGTCAATGCAGCCTTTGAAAAAGCTGTTGAGAGCGCATATAAAGCAGTTATGAAGCCAAAGGAAGGTACTATCCTTACAGTGGCAAAGGCAGGCGCTACAAAGGCTTTAGAGCTTGCAGATCAGACAGACGATCTTGTATATTATTGCGGCGAGATAGTTAAATACATGGAAGAGGTCCTTGCAAAGACACCTGATATGCTTCCTGTACTTAAAGAAGCAGGCGTTGTAGACTCAGGCGGACAGGGTCTTCTTGAAGTTATGAAGGGCGCTTACGACGGTATGCTTGGTAAAGAGCTTGATCTTAGCACCGTATCGGGTGAATCAAATGAAGCAGCCCCAAAGAAGACAGGTATTACAGACGATATCGAAACAGCAGATATCAAGTTTGGTTATTGTACAGAGTTTATTATTCTTACAGAAAAAGAATTTACAAGTAATGATGAAAGAGAATTTAAGTCATTCCTTGAGGGTATAGGCGACTGTGTTGTAGTAGTAGCCGATGACGGTGTTGTTAAAGTGCATGTACATACAAACAACCCGGGCGTTGCAATCGAAAAAGCCCTTACCTTTGGACAGCTTACTTCTATGAAGATCGACAACATGCGTGAAGAGCACAACGAGCGTGTTATCATGAATGCTGAAAAAGAAGCTTCTCCTGTTAAAGAAGAAGAAAAGAGCGAGCCTGCAGGTCCTCGCAAGAGCGACGGTTTTATCGCAGTTTCCGCAGGCGAAGGTCTTAGCGGTATATTTAAAGAGCTTGGCGTAGATTATATCATCGAAGGCGGTCAGACCATGAACCCTTCTACAGAAGATATGCTTAGCGCCATAGCAAAGGTTAATGCAGACAATATCTTCATTCTGCCAAATAACAAGAATATCGTTATGGCAGCAAACCAGGCAAGAGACCTTACAGAAGATAAACATATCGTAGTTATCCCTACCGCTACAGTGCCTCAGGGTATCGCAGCAGTTATAAACTTTATCGCAGGGGAGAGCGCTGATGAAAATGAAGCAAGAATGCTTTCTGAGATAAAGAATATCAAGACAGGCCAGGTTACTTACGCTGTACGAGATACCAGCATAGACGGTAAAGAGATCAAGATGGGCAACATTATGGGCCTTGACGACAAGACCATCAAAGCTGTTGGCGAAGATATTAAAGAGACTACTCTTGAACTTCTTCGTTCTATGATTGATGAAGACGCTGCTCTTGTAAGTATTTATTACGGCGATGAGATGAGCGAGGAATCTGCAAACGAGATAGCAGATGCTGTAGGTGCTGAGTTTGATTATGTAGATATCGAAGTGCATAACGGCGGACAGCCTATTTACTACTATATCTTAAGCGTAGAATAAATTTTTTGTTAAGATAAGACCGAGAGTTTAAAGACTCTCGGTCTTTTGTGTGTAGTAAGAGATAAAAAGGCAAGGAAGAGGTTTATTCTTCCTTGCCTTACCTATTTACAGATCTAATGCCTTGATCTTTGCTGCGATAAGCATTGCGGCCTGCATATGTGATGAAAGGCCCGGGTGGTTTAAGGCACCTGCGGAGTCTTCTGTAAATGCAGGAAGCTGCATATAGTCAACGCGTTTGTCGCCTGTTTCACTTGCAAAGGCTTTGATACCTGTGCAGATCGGTACTTCAAGAGGAGCGCCGCACATACCGTAAAGCCATAAGATATAGGCATCCGGATTATTCTTTCTTACCATCTTTAAAAAGTCAGTAACTGCATCAGTAAATATATTTACGTCCTCTTCGTTAAAGGAGCCGTCTTCGTTTTTCTTCATTTTGTAGGTAATACCTGTAGCAGGGTCTGTAAATGCTGGGTTATCAAAGGAGCCCTGGTCGTTGGTACCAAGGTTTATTACAATAACGTCAGGGCTAAATGTAAAATCATATTTTTCGTGAGCACCTGCATCGATAGCTTTTGCGGAATTAATAGGCCCGCATTTTTGCTCGTATACCCTTGGAAGTACGTTGTATATGTTGTTATCGTATGCACAGTGTACTCCCCAGCCGCTTTGAGAAACGATGTTGACATCTGCATTTAGCATATCGGCTACCATGTATGCGTACTGGCGAGAACAGCTCATAAACATAGGGAGCCAGTCCTTTTCTTCTTTGGCGCCGTAGGTTCCCTCGCCTGTAGTAAGAGAGTCGCCCACAAATTCGATCCTTATGTCGCCTTCTTTAGCAGTCTCAAAGGTACCGTCTGTATAAAGAGTTCTTATAGCCATATACATTTTTGGGTCATCGCCGATTGGCTGAGTCTCGCGAAGTATTTTAACATTTTTAACAGCCTCTGGGTTCATGCCGCGAAACAGGCAAATGTGATTAAGCCCGTTAGAAAGCATGAATCTTCCCATAAATGCACCGTTTATAAGGTAAGCGCACCAGATCTCACGGGTTTCGTATTCAGCGTAAATATCTGCGGAAAGCTCTGCGGCTTTTACATTTACCTCAATTCCTCCCCCGTTCCAAAATATAGGAAGTTCACCGGATATGGTTCCGCATCTTCCAAGGATCTTTTTTTCTTTAAGATCGTTAACATTAATTTCCTGCAATTTCGTATCCCCCTGCTTCTTTATAGATATCTATAGTATAGTATTTCCAGACAAAAATGTAAATTATTTGATTTTTACGTAAAATGAGGCTATAATCTATGTGATCGAATTCATTTTGGAGGTTAATATTTATGGATGAGAAAAAAATACTTGCTGCCTGTGACCATACTCTTCTTGCTCAGGGCGCTACATGGGACGAGATAAAGGCACTTTGCGATGACGGTATGAAGTATCAGGTTGCTTCTGTTTGTATACCACCTTGCTACGTAAAGCAGGCAAGAGAGTATATGGGAGATAAGCTTCCTATTACCACTGTAATAGGTTTTCCAAACGGCAATATGACTACAGCCGTAAAGGTATTTGAGACAAAGGATGCCCTTGCAAACGGCGCTGATGAGATCGATATGGTAATCAATATCGGCGAGCTTAAGGCTAAGAATTATAAATACGTAGAAGATGAGATAAGAGAGATCAAGGCAGCCTGCGGCAGCCACATTCTTAAGGTTATCATCGAGACCTGTCTTCTTACAGATGAAGAAAAGATTAAGATGTGCGAGCTTGTTACAAATGCCGGCGCAGATTTTATAAAGACAAGTACCGGCTTTTCTACAGCGGGCGCTACATTTGATGATATCAAGCTTTTTAGCGAGCACATCGGACCAAATGTTAAGATGAAGGCTGCAGGCGGTATATCTTCTCTTGAAGATGCGCAAAAATTCCTTGATCTTGGCGCATCAAGGCTTGGAACCAGCAGGGTTGTAAAAATCGTTAAAAGTAAATGATCTTGCAGTGTTTTTGGGGATTGCATTATGCAGTCCCCATTTTTTTAAGTCTAAAATCGTACTTTTTTGAAAGTCAATCGTTTATATTTTAAAGATATGTTGCAAAAAATAATACATAATCATAAATAGGGGAATTTTGGAGGTAGAGGCTTGAATACCAAAAAGTCATGGAGAAAACAGTTATTTCGAATAGCACTTGCACTTCTTGTGAGTATCTTTGTCTACATGATCTGGTCTACTGTTAACTATTACAAGTGGACAAAGCAGCAGTATGACGATGAGAACAGGCAGGCTGTATCTGTCTGGAAAAACGACATAACAGGAATACTTAACATGACAAGCAAGCACATAACCGAGCTTCTTATGACTTTAAACAACGAGCATGTTGAAATAAAAACCGGTTCTCCTGATATGAGCTTTAGCGCAAAGATAAAATGCCTTCAGGTGATGGAAGACAAGCTTAAACTTGGAACGGATGTATCCTTTATATTTATTTATGACAGCGAAAAAGGGAAATCTCTTTTTGCTGCCGAGCCTTCTGTTTCAGCAAGAGAAGTTATTCTTGCAAAGGAGTATGTAAACGGTGGCAATGCCAGAGCTACAGGCCTTAGGGAAGAAGAGTGGGATATAGTCACTATTGGTGATAACTCATATACTTTAAGAGCGGTAGCAAACGGAAAGTATGTAGTGGGGGCTATGTGTAACATAAAAGCTCTTGCTCCTATAGACATTATAAAGGTGCTTAACTCAGAGACAGCCTGTTTTCTTGACACAGGAAGCAGTACCTACGCGGTTCTTAAAAGTGAACACATAACGGATTATCCCGGATCAAAGCAAAAAGGCGTCACTTTATATAAAGACAGAGTAAGTGAACTTAAGGCAAACATAGTCTTTGCATCAAGAACCACAGATATTTCCATGATAATAAGCGATTCTATCGTGCTTTTTGTACTTTTTGGGTTTATCTGTATGGCACTTTTTGTGGGAGTAATCATTGTTACCGGGAAAAATATCGTTGCACCTACAAATACACTTTTAAATGCCATAGACAACGTTCAAAAGGGTGATCTTGATTTCCGTATAAAAGAAGAGGCGTCTTCAAAGGAATTTGATGATGTTTTCCTTAATTTTAACATAATGGTTGATGAGATCAAACGCCACAGGATAGAGCGTTATGATAACATCATCCAAAAGAAACAGGACGAGCTTAAGCTTCTAAGAGCCCAGATCCGTCCGCACTTTTTCCTTAACGCCATTACAACTGTCAGTAATATGAGCTATGGCGATGATCAGGAAAAAACCAGGCAATATCTTAAAGAACTTGCTGTTTACCTTCGTTATATGCTTAATTACAGAGATAAATTCGTAAGCCTTGGGCAGGAGTTAAACGAAATAGAAAGCTATGTAAGGATGCAGTCTATAAAGGCTCCCGGTTCTATAGAAGTAGATATAGAAAGCAGCAGCGAGGCAAATAAAACAGAGATACCTTATCTTCTTGTTTTTACCATAGTTGAAAATGCTTTTAAACATGCCATGAGTATGTATGAGACACTTAATCTCCACATTGTGGCAAACCGTATGCCGGAAGGCGACAAGATGCGCACGGTTATAGCGGTAGAAGATAACGGAGCGGGTTTTCCGCCTGATGTACTTGAAAAATTCAGTGACTATGAAAGCATTCCCGAGGCAAAGGATCACATCGGACTTTCAAATGTGTTCCGTACCCTTGCCTTAACATATGACAGGCCTGACCTCATAAAGTTATCAAATACAGACAGAGGGGCAAGAGTCATAATAATTATTCCTGACAGAGAGGAGAAAGAAAATGAAACTGCTGATATGTGATGATGACATTTCCACCATCGACCTTATACAAAATCATCTCGACCTTAAGGAAATGGGAATTACAAAGCTGCTTCGAGCATATAACGGAAAAGTGGCGATCGAGCTTATTGACTCGGAAAAGCCGGAGATGATGCTTTGCGATATCGGTATGCCTCTTTGTAACGGTCTTGAGGTTCTTGAATATGTTCATAACAACAAGATACCTATGGTATTTACTTTCCTTACCTGCTACGAAAGCTTTGAATACGCAAGAGATGCGGTAAGGCTTGGGGCGTTTAACTATCTTACAAAGCCAACTGACCTTAACGAGCTTTACGAATGCATCATAGCTATGAACAATGAGGCTAAGGAACGCTTTGGGCCTAAAGACGACCTTGAAAATGCGGTATGCCCTGAAAGAAATGTGACAAAAGCGGTAAAAGAATACATGAAAGAGCATTTTGCAGAAGAGATAAGACGTGATGATATGGCCTCCCTTGTATATGTTACGCCAAACTATCTTTCAAAGCTCTTTAATGAAGAAAACGGCATGAGTATGCGAGAGTACTTAAACGATATCCGTATAGAGGAAGCAAAAAAGCTTATCCTTACAACTTCTATGAGTATAAGCGAGATAGCCTGCAGCGTGGGAATGGATAACATTTCGTATTTTTCTACGGTATTTCGCAAGCTTTGCGGCTGCAGCCCTATAGAGTGGAAGGCAAGGAGAACGAGATAATCTATGAGAAATCCTTTTAAGAAAATAACAGATACACTAAAGAGAGACAGGGAGACCATGAAAGGCCTTAGCAGCGCAAAAAAAGCCGAGTTTATATGGGATTATTACAAAGTCCCTATAGCTATAATCGCAACTGTTCTTTTTGTTTGTATCTCCCTTGTTACCACATTTATAACAAGGGGCGGAAACGTGCTTTATGTGGTCATGGTTAATGCGGGGGTACCTGAAAGTGCGGGAGAGGATGCGGTAAGAAGTACCTTTACCGCGCTTCTTGAAAGCTCCGGTGAAAACATGAAAGGAAAGAAGATAAACCTTGAGTGTAATTACAGCCTTTCCTTTGATGAGCCTACTGATTCCGATATAGCTACCCTTCAGGTGCTTTCGGCTCTTTTTGGGATAGGCGACCTTGATCTTTTCGTATCTGATAAAGATGTATACGATAAATTCGCACTAAAGAATGGCTTTAGTGACCTTAGGGCGTATATTCCTTCAGATATCCTTTCCGCAAATGAGGATAAAATATATTATTACACGGATGAAAAAGGAAATACAGCCCCTGTCGGAATCTATGTTAAAGATACGGAAAAGCTTACAGGAGGCGGAACCCCAAAGGGCGAACTTCTTGCCGGGATTGTTTCAAGAGCTGAAAATGCTGAAAGGGCAGGAAAAGTTCTTGAAAGTTTATTGATTGTACAAAATTGAAAATCAAACAGTGTATATTTTTAAAAAAATATCTTTCATAATAGCAAGCAATAAAATGCTTTACATGAGAAAATGAGAATGATGGGAAACTGATTCTCATTAATAATTTTCAAACGGAGGAGAAAATTAATGAAAAAACTAATTGCATTAATTCTCGCTTTTGCTCTTGTCCTTTCTATGACAGCATGCGGCAAGGGTAATGATGGGGCTTCAAGTGACAAGCCTGCAGATTCTGCTTCTTCAAACACAGAAACAAAAGCAGATGCGCAGCCTTCAAACGGCGAAGCTTACGAAGTAACTCTTATGTTCCCTACTCTTCAGAGCATTCCTTCTGAGGACGCTATCCAGAGAGTAGAAGATTTCATCAACGCTTACATCAAAGACAGCCTTGGAATCACAGAATTTAAGCTTGATCTTAAGTTTGCTTCACTTTTTACTTACGCAGACGACATTAACCTTCAGCTTGCAGCAGGCGACAAGATGGATATCATCTATACAGGAAACCTTGCTACAGCAGTTACAAACGGTTATCTTACAGACCTTACACCTTACATTGACAACGAACTTGCAGGTGCTAAGGAAGTTATTAAAGACTGGCTCTCATGCGGAATGACAAACGGCATCGTTTACGCTATTCCTTGCTACAAGGGACAGGTTCTTTCATGGAAGTACATTTACGACAAACAGTATGTTGACGGTATCGGATACGATATGAGCAAGGTTAAATCTTATAAAGACCTTGAGCCGCTTTTTGAGGCTCTTAAGGCTGCTTATCCTAACGAGGTATTTGAGGTATTCTGTAACCAGTATCCTTCACTTACAGCTTTTGCAGCTCACGACTCAATCGTAGGTACTTATTTTGCTACACAGGGCGATTCAACTCAGCTTGTTAACTACTTTAAGACAGACAGCTTCAAAGAGGCTTGCGAGATCGCTTACAGACATCGTCAGCTCGGATACGCTGATCCTGAAGGTTCAGCAAACACACTCAGCCACGATGCAGTAGTTATGTCAGGTTCAAGCAAGGGTGTTATCATGGGTCATGCTTACTCAATCGAGACAATTGAGCAGATGTTTACTATGAACAACTCTTACGGCGGACAGTTTGGTGCTGTTGAGATCGCTAAGTCAGATATGACAACAAACACACTTACATACGGTATTCCTTATACTTCAAAGAACCCATCTGCAGCAGCTAAGATGATGAACCTTATCTGGACAGATGAGACAATCGCAAGTGCACTTATTTACGGTATTGAAGGCGAAGATTACGTATGGAACGATGATCATACATCAATCAAGTATCCTGACGGACTTGGTATTGATACAGTTCCTTACTCAGCACTTTACACATGTGGTGCTTTCGGTAACCAGTTCCTTCTTTACGGATTTGATGGAAATACTTCAAACGATGATAAGGATTTCATGCTTAAGCTTATCAAAGAGGCTTGGTATCCACCTCTCTTTGGTTTTATCCCTTCATCAGCAAACGTTTCTACTCAGGTAGCTGCAGTATCTAACGTTTACAATCAGTATTACAACTCACTTACATACGGTGATGTAAATCCTGACGAATTCCTTCCTCAGTTCCTTGATGCTCTTGATGCAGCAGGTATCAATGAGATCATGGCTGATTATCAGGCTCAGGTTGACGCTTGGGTTGCTCAGAATAAATAATTGATATTTATCTGATCTAAAATAGGATGCAGTCTTTTAGAAGACTGCATCCTATATAAATTAGCAGTAAAAGGAGAAATGTAATGGAAACTGCTATGAATGCAGGTAGCACAAAAGAATTTGACGACCTTCTTAAAAAGAAAAAGAAGTCGAAGAAGAAAGCAGACGCGCTCAGGGTATTCCCGCTGTTTCTTATGATGCTTCCGGGACTTATTTACCTTGTTTGCAACAACTATCTTCCTATGTTCGGTATTCTTATCGCATTTAAAAAGGTTGACTTTTCAATCGGTATTTTAAAGAGCCCATGGGTGGGTCTTAAGAACTTTGAGTTCCTTTTTGCAACAAAAGATGCCACCACAATGATCAGAAACACATTGCTTTACAACATAGTCTGGATCGCACTTGGAACTGTCATTGCTATTTTTATCGCTCTTTGTATGGCAGAGATCGCAAACAGACCTATAGCTAAGGTTATCCAGCCGGTTATCTGTTTCCCTTCGATGGTATCAGCCGTTATCCTTTCATATATCGTATACGGCTTCCTTAGTACCACCTACGGATTCATCAACAACGGCATTTTAGGCGGCGCAAAGATCAACTTTTACGCCACAGCCAAATACTGGCCGCTTATCCTTACCATAGTTCATTTCTGGCAGAGTTCAGGTCAGAGCTCGATTATCTATATGGCCAGCATCGGCGGTATCGATAAAGGACTTTACGAATCGGCCAGAATTGACGGCGCCACAAAGATGAAGCAGATAGTTTACATTACACTTCCTCTTTTACGACCAATGATCATACTTATGCTTCTTATGGCCGTCGGAAAGATCTTCAACTCTGACTTTGGTATGTTCTATCAGGTTCCTCTTAACTCAGGACTGATATACAGTACGACTCAGACCATTGATACCTATGTATACAGAGCGCTCCTTGAGATGAACAACGTCGGTATGTCATCTGCAGCCAGCGTTTTCCAGGCTATACTTGGTTTCATTCTTGTAGTTGTATCAAATGCGGTTGTCAGAAAAGTTGATTCTGACAGTGCGTTATTCTAACTTGGAGGGAAAGACTTATGAAAGAAAAATATAAAGCTCCTACGATCAGGGATGAAAAAGCTTTTCATAATCTGGCCCTCATCCTTATGAGTATACTTGCAATTTACTGCATTGTTCCGTTTTTCCTTATGGTCTCCATATCTCTTTCATCAGAGCAGGCCTTAAGCAGCGGCGGATACTCATTCTGGCCAAAGGAGTTCTCTACAGCAGCCTACTCTTATATGTGGGCAAAGAGGATCACCATCGGCCGTTGTTACGGACTTACGATCCTTGTAACAGTAGTAGGTACCATCGGAAACCTTATCTTAACATCACTTTTTGCATATCCGCTTTCAAGAAAAGATTTTAAGCTTAGAAACTTCTTTGCTTTCCTTGTTTTCTTTACGGTTATGTTTAACGGTGGTATGACAGCAAGCTACATTGTATGGACAAGACTTTTCCACATTAAGAACACCATCTGGGCATATATTTTACCGGGTTCATTAATGGGAGCCATGAATGTACTT
>JAEEGL017322483.1_pt1 | contig 15353 bp, 15 predicted proteins | sample 9134231 | NCBI WGS metagenome assembly JAEEGL01 (sample SAMN16246548, study PRJNA631951) | gut metagenome | biome: gut microbiome; feature: rumen; material: fiber-attached | host: Bos | place: Iran: Karaj | collected 2018-10 | reverse complement strand
TGATTGATAATTCTCACTAGCTATAAGCTCCATTCACTTCTGCTGTCTTTTTTCTTCCGCAGAAATTGCATTCTTTACATCATTATCATATATCATCAATAATTTTGCCTTAAAATCTAAATTATTTCCCAAAATGATATTTTAATCAATTAATACCATATTATCATTATAGAATCGTTTTTCAATTAACATTTTTTAACCTTCTTAACAAGTAACATTAAGCAATGAACAATAGCATAACAAAAAACTAACAAAAGTCAAAACTTCTTATAAATTAATTAAAATATTGTATCACCAAAACACCAATTATAAATTGTATTATCTAAATTTTGCTAACAAAAAATAAAAGATATCAAAATTACCACCTAAAAATTTGCAAAATGAAAAATTTTGTATAAAATTATGTCATACAATGTTTCGGAGAAATTACTCGCTCTGAACATGATCTTTATTCTTTATTATTTATTACACATGAAAATGAAAAAAATGTTAGTAGGAGCATTTCTAGGAATGTTCACATTAGCTGGAGTAGCTGTTTTACCTAACTATGCTGGTGCTCAAAGTGACACAAGTAACTTTGAAGGTGAAGGTGCTTTCACACAACAAGACACAAAGTATAATCCAAACACTCCAGGTAGTGATTCATTGAAGAACGACTCTTTAATCCATGTTATTAAAAGAGCAATTAACTGGGTATTAGGAATCTTATCTCTAATCGCCTTAGCTCTATGTCTTTACGCTGGATTCCTTATGATGACATCTGGTGGAGATTCTAAAAAATACGAGAAAGGTGTTGGAATTCTTAAATGGGCTGGAATTGGTCTAGCAATTATCGCTCTATCTTGGCTAATTGTTAGTCTTATCTTCTGGATAATAGAATGATCTATTTGAGATGCTGGTGGAGATGCTGGAAGTCAAGGTGAAGTAACTCCATAGTTAAACTCTAAAGACAAATTAACCATTTAAATAATTAAGATATCAGTAGATGATTAATAAGATTAAGAGATTAATCATAGTAGGTTCCTGCATACTTTTGTGATGAGTCTCAATGGCTCCATGCACAGTAAATGCTCGATGATTCTGAGAAATGTTTTGAGTAGGATGAACGAACGTCCCTTGAACAGAAAGAAACACCGAAGATTCCCTGCTACATACAATAAGAGTAGCAATAAACCGAGTACTATGAATGTTATCCTTTATCGCTCTAGTGCTTTGCCTATATGCGGGATTTAAAATGATGACATCTTGATGAGATAGTAAACAATACGATGCATGATTTAGCATATTAAAAAATGCTGCACTATGACTTGCTATTATTGCACTATCACGATTAATCGTCAGTCTTGTATTCTGGTTTATAGAATGAAGTACTGAAGCTAGTTTGAATGGTTGATAATTAAAAAACTTTTCATGTGATTTATATACATGATGCATCATAAAAAAGATCAAGCCTAAAAACTTGATCTTTTTTTATATAGAAAAATAAACATAGTTAAAAACCATAAATATTTCTCCGTTTGTATTTTTCAGGCAAATCAATATAAACTAATTGTAGTTTTATTTTCTTCAACCTGCAAATGGCACAACAAAATACAGCGCTTATCCTAATCGGATTTCAGGAATTATGGAGAGAAAAAAAATCTGACTATTATTTACGTAATATGGATTGAGTTATTGATAGAGCTTGTTATCTCATCCAGTACGCAAGAGAAATGAATTACAAAATTATTTTCATCAGGCATATAGAGAAAGAATGACCATTTTCAGATAAAGATCCATTATCTCAAATAATCGAAGATCTTTGTCCACAACCAGAAGATACCATTATTAAAAAGAATAAAATATCTTGTTTCTATAACACTAATCTAGAAAAGGAATTAGAATGAATTAAAAATATTGTAGTTGCTGGTATACCAACAAATCTATGCGTAAGAATGTTCGTTGAAGAGGCATATGATAGAGAATTTACTTTAGCACTAATTGAAGATATATGCCAAACGTATAATGACAAATTACAAGACTTTACCCTAGATGATTTAAACGAATCAAGACCTGACTTAGATATTATAAGATTAGAAAAATTCCTATGATAAATAAATTATTTATTTAATTTACATAATAGAAAATGCAGTGAGCAAAATTGGTTAGCGAATTAATTCAGGAACATCAACCAGAACGTATTTTGGATCTAAAAGCTAGAAAATGATATTTTAGTATTCTAGCTGCAAGTTATTGAGCTAAAGTAGATGTACTTGATGATATAGATAATGCCGAATATCCAGATTATTTGAAAGATCATCCAAATATAACATATTATAAGTCAAAAGTTGAAGATTTCGAATTTAAAGAAAAATACGATTTCATTATCGCAAAACACATTGTTATGTATTATCCTAAAGATTATATACTAGAAACATTAATGACTAGTATATATAATCATCTTAATAGAAATTGATTATGTTTTATTACATACCACCTACCTGATTCTTACACTATGACCAATAATGAATGACTTTACCAATATAGCCTTGATGATTTCAAATGACTTAATTGAAAATTTGTAGTAAAAGACTTCTGAAACTATACTAACCCAGTATCTTGAGAAATAAATAAAGAGCATCATGTAGAATACGTTGTACTTTCTAAACAATAATTTATTACATAAATAAACAACTATTAAATGTTAATTGATATAGTTCAACAATATGATGATGAAAAAAAACAATATCTCAAAGACTTGCGAACACAAGTAGTTTTACAATTATCAACACAACAAGATCATAAAAAAATAGTTACATTCTTATCAAAGGTTTGAATCATTAATATTGAAGATTCTGAAAAGAAAATATACTTATGATTCCCCAATGAATTCGTAATGACTCAAGCTAAAAAAGTTTTTAATAAGAGTTTAAAAGAAGCTATTCAAACCGTATATAATCCACAATTTTCAGTTGAATTTGTTCTTTACCCTCCTTTCTCTAATTGAAGCGATTTGTTAATAAACCTTCCCACATTATTAAATATAAAAGAAACTGAAAAAAAGAAAGAAGAATCAATTTGAAGTAGTATAAAAACAACATTGTATGATTATTTCTGAATCCTATTTGATCCATCATTCAGATTTGATAATTTTATTGCATGAGCAAATAATCAGTTTGCTTTCTCTGCAGCAAAAGCTGTTGCAGAAAATCCATGAACTGCATATAATCCCCTATTCATTTATTGAAATGTTTGACTAGGAAAAACTCACCTCATGCAAGCAATTGGAAATGAAATCATCTCCACTCAACCAGATAAAGTTGTTATATATTTACCAGCAACTAAACTTGTTGATGAAATGGTTCAGGCGTTAATGCACAATAAAATGTCCACATTAATGAGAAAGTTTGACGACGTTGATGCTCTATTAATTGATGATATTCAATTTTTAGCAGATAAAGATAAAACACAGGAAGTTTTTCATAATATATTCAACGATTTTCAATCAAAAAAGAAACAAATAATTATATCTTCAGATCGTCCACCAAAAGAACTATTACATATAGAACCAAGGCTTAAAACTAGGTTCGCTCTATGATTAGTTGCTGATATTCAAGCACCAGATTACGAAACTAGAATTGCTATTCTTAAATCAAAACTAGAAATAAAACAAGAATCCATTGATCCTGAACTTCTATCTATTATAGCAGAACATATTACAACAAATGTACGTGAACTTGAATGAGCATTAAATATTTTGTTGACTAGAAAAAAATTAAGTTGAAATGAAATTTCTGAAGATGATGTATATGCATGTTTATCAACTCTATGATATTCTACACAACACCACATGTCTACTTTTGATGCAGTAAATCAAAACTGAAAATCTATAAAGAACTTTGATACAATGGTGGAAATGGTTGCAAATTATTACTCAATTTCAGTAGCTGAAATAAAATCAGATTCTAGAAAGAAAGAGATTACCACTGCAAGGCAAATCTTAATGTTAATAGCAAAGAAACATTTCAGACGAACATTAGAAAAGATCTGAATGTACTTTGGATGAAAGAATCACGCTACAGCTATATATGCAATCTCAAATATAGAAAAAAAGCTGAAATCCAATGAGGATATTCAGCAAGATTATAAAGTCTTTACAGAACGACTTCAACAATAATTACATATTCTTAATAATTTTCTTTACAACTCCAACAACCTTAGTTTCATCATAAGGATCAATTTCTACATTATCAAAAAATCTATTAACAGATTGTAAAAATATTCATTCATCAGTTTTTATAATTTTCTTAAGTTTAGGTAATTGATTATGAACAACAAAGACATAATCATTTTCATCATAACTATTCTGTTGATGAATTAACACTAAATCTCAATCTTGAATTTTTGGCTCCATAGAATTTCATTTAGCACGCACAAAGAAACAATGTTCTAAATCTTGTAATCAAACAAAAGCCATTGTTACAGGGATACGCTCCTGAGTATATTCATCAATAACCGCTTTTCATTGATTACCACATTGAGCAAAACCAAATATAGGCAACTGAACAATATCTGTATACTTATCAGTGATAGACTCGCGTACTAAACGATATCCCCTTTCATCTTTTACAAAATATCACTTAAGAACCAATTGATTAAGTTTATTAAGTACTGTTTGAGGATGCTTAACTCAAATTTCCGTAGCAATCTCTCTTAATGTTAATCATTCTCAATTAGTATTCTTTTTAAAGAAAAGAATTAAAGCTTTTTGAATATCATCCAATTCGTACTTCATAACTATGATATATAACCATATAAAACAAAATATTATACATATTTCTATCTCCTTTATAAAAATCTCTTTGACAATGTCAAATCTTTTTTTGATGAATTATCATGATTTTTTGACAAATTCAAAATAACAGTTTTTAACTAATAAAAAATCTATTGCATTTTTATTTTTTTTTATTACGATACTTGTGTTATGATTTTTTACCCCTTATACACACAAACATGACAACGAAAGATTCAGCTGAACTTAAGAATGCCCTAGCAAGCATCGAAAAACAATTCGGGAAATGAGCCGTAATTAAAATGTGAGATCATTCAACATTTGGATTAGTTAACACATTCCATAGTGGATCATACATTCTAGACTTAATACTATGATGATGATATCCTGAATGACGTGTAGTAGAGATCTACTGACCAGAATCAAGTGGTAAAACAACAATTGCATTACATGCTATTGCTGAAATTCAAAAACGTGGTGAAGTTGCTGCATTCATAGATGCAGAACACGCTCTAGATCCTCATTATGCAAAAAAGCTTTGAGTAAATATTGATGAATTACTATTAGCTCAACCTGACTATGGAGAACAAGCTTTACAAATCGCAGAAGAACTTGCAAAATCATGATCAGTTAAACTAATTGTAGTAGATTCTGTAGCCGCTCTTGTTCCAAAAGCAGAAGTGGAATGAGATATGTGAGATACATATATGTGATTACAAGCCAGAATGATGTCTCAATGACTAAGAAAATTAACATCTGTTCTAGCAAAAACATGAACAACATGTATCTTCATCAACCAAATTAGAATGAAAATTGGAGTAATGTTCTGAAATCCAGAAACTACTACATGATGAAATGCTCTTAAATTCTTTGCATCTCAAAGAATTGAAATCAGAAAATGAGATAAAATTATGGAAGATAAAGAACAAACATGATACTATGCAAAAGTTAAGATTGCTAAGAATAAGATCGCTGCTCCATTTAAAACAGCAGAACTACCAGTTAAATGGAATATGTGATATGATAAGATTAGCGATATAATCGAAGCATCAGTTCTTCTAAAAACTATTACAAAAAGCTGAGCATTCTACACATTATGAAGTGAAAAATTCCAAGGAAAAGAAAAACTTGCTCAATACTTAATATGAAATTCTAAAGCTCTTAGTGAATTAGAAAAGAAAATTGAATCTGCTATCAAAGACATGAGGATGTGAAAACAAGTACTAGATGACGAAACATTTGAACATCTAGATGAAGTTATCGAAGACATAGCCGGAGTTGAAGAAAGTGATGAATAATTTAGATAGCATAAAAAAACAGCTCAAGTGAGCTGTTTTTTATTTTATTTTTTTAGACATATAAGTTCCTTTTAATTCAAATCATAAACTCTTATAATACTCTCTCACTCATACTCATGAAATTACTGAAAACTGATTATACCCAAACTCTTCCGAAAGTTTCTCAGCAAATGAAAGCAATCTTCTTCCTAATCATGTATGTTGAGTTCATTTACCAGATTTATCTCAAATCTTTTGAAGCTCTCCATATACATGTAATTCTCTAATTATTGCTGTTCATTTTTCTAATCATTCAACTCCAACTACACTAACATCATTAGGCAACAACAAACGCGTGAATCAATACAAATATCCTAACTCGTCTTCAAACGAAATAAAACATTCTTGCCCTGCTGAAGATTTATACCAACGCAAAACTAGATTTAAATCCTCTAATTTTTTCTTCTCTATCCTATTCCTAACTTCTCTAGATCTAGTATCTAAACAAACAAAATTACGAAAAGATTTTAAATCTGGAGCCTCTCAAATTATCTCTACTTCATTTTCTCTCTTTAAATTTCAAAAATATTCTTCCTCACTCTTGTATAACTTATAATCTAAATATAAACGTTTATAAAATTTATCTACATCAATATCTCCATTACCATTAAATGAATTTCTCATCTCTTTTAATAATGCTTCATGTGCCATCTGAGATAAATTAGTAATATTAGATCATGCAACAATTTCTGTTGCAGGTATATCACGAATCAATCTCTTTATTCTAGTATAAGGTGGAATTATATTCAAAAATGTTTCACGAATTTCTGATAATATTTCTTCAGTAGTTATTGGTGTATATTTTCACTCTTTATATAAATTATATAATTCCGTATTAGGGATAACTGATGTAGGATAAAACTTTATCTCATCAGGTTGAAATGCACTATCAGTATAAACATCTTTAAAGCTCTGAATATCTTTTTCAAAATCTGAGCCATAAAGTCATGGCATTAAATGTATCGAAATCTTTAATCAATACTGACGCATAATACATATAGCATCTTTTATTTTCTGAACATCATGTCCCCTTTTATTTAATTTCAAAACTTTATCATTTGTAGATTGAATTCACATCTCTACCCTAGTCACTCACAACTCACGCCAAAATTTACAATTTTCATGATTAACTAAATCTGGACGAGTCTCTATTGTCAATCATATTATTCTATTATTAGCTGTCTCATTACGTTTAATTGCTTCTTCTAAAGATTCTGAATATTTTATTTCATCTAAATTCTCTATCTCAAAATGATACTTTGAATTATCTCACTCTTCTCAACAAAAATTCTGTTTAATCTTTAAATCAGAAAAAGTATTACAAGCATCGTAAAGCTGTTTAACAAAATCTACCTTATAATCTTTCGGATAAGCATCCCATGATCATCATAAAATTATCATTTCTATTTTATCTGTTTGATGCCCAGTTGTAGTTAATGATTGCAAACGATTATAAGTTTGTTTCATCGGATCAAACTGATTTAACCATGCACGCATAGCCCCAGGTTCAGATTTTATATAACTCTTTGGCATTCACGGATCATTAGGACAAAATATACATTGTCCAGGACATGGCCATGGCTTAGTTAATACCTGTACAGGTACAATTCAAGATAATGAACGTATAGCCCTCTTACGTAATAAAGTTTCAAAAGTCTGATTTTTTTCTAATCTTCACTCCTTCACAGCCTTAAAATATGAATTTAATATTTGAGATTTAGATGGTAAATCTTTCATTTTTTTCTCTTTAGCAAAAGCACGCTGCATATCTTTAATTTCATCTGCAGTTATATTTGGAATCTTCTCATATATTGCTTTTACAATCGGAAAGAAATCCATCATTAACAATAGAATAAACAAAAAAGATAATAGCGATTCACCGCAAACTTTCAATTGTTTCTATCTATAAACATACAAACAGAATCAAATTTGTCTTGCTTTTTATAACAATAAAAACACAATCAATTCAATTAATATTTTTATTAAAATAATACTTAATATGTTGAATAATCTACTTTTAATACTAAGTTTCACAATTGCAACTTTCGCTATAACTATACTACTCTATCCATTATATATAAAACTACTAAAAAAACGAAAAGCTGGAAAAACTATTCGTAGTGATGCAGCCACATGAGATAAGGCTGTAATATTTGCAAAACTACACGAGCATAAAGCTTGAACTCCAACAATGTGATGAGGATTGTTCCTATTAACAATGGCCGTAATGGTAGGAGTTTCATTTTTACTACAAAAAACATGAGTTATTAACCACTCTCTTTGGGATAGAAACGAAACATATATTATACTTTTTGGATTCTTTAGTATGTGACTAATATGATTAATTGATGATATATTAAATATACATAACGTAGGTAAAGTTAAATGACTAAGCATGAGACGAAAAATGGTTTGATTAATCTTATTCTCAGCATGGATTTCTTATTGGTTCTACCGAAAATTATGAATTGATTATATCAACTTATCGCCTCTTTTCTGAATGGTAAAACTATGACGATGATTCCCTATATTAACATTCATTGCCACAATCTTTATTGTAAATGCTGTAAATATTACAGACTGACTAGATGGTTTAGCATGATGATTAAATATATTTGTATTACTCACTTTTGCCGTAGCCCTATTTGTATCGCAAAGATATTTAGCAACAACTGTTCTATGAGTTTGTGCAGCAACCTTAGTAGCTTTCATGTTCTTCAATATTAATCCTGCAAAGGTATTTATGTGAGATAGTTGAGCATTCTGTTTATGATGATTAATTGCATCTACCGCATACCTACTAAATATGAGTATAGGAATATTTATCCCTGCAGTAATCGTATTCTTAATCTTCATTATAGACTTATGTACTAGTTGATTACAAATGTTCTGGAAGAAGGTTTTCCATCATAAGTTATTCCCTATAGCTCCATTTCATCACTATTTAGAATACAAATGAGTCAAAGAATATACGATAGTAATGTATATGTGGTTAATTCAAACTATACTTACAGTTACAGCTGTAATCATAATATTCTGGCAATTCATACATTAAACATTAAATAAAGAAAAGACAAAAAAATAAAAATTAAAATAAAATCAAAAATTCTTTTAAGTCTTTTCTTAACAACTATGGAAAAACTCTCCTCTCTATGGTCATCCATACGCTCAAAATCCACAAGATGGCGATTAGTTTTGTTATGTAAAATTTTTATAATCTGACTATTACTACAGTTTTTCCTACAAACATTTATAACATTTCAATTAGGTCGAGATTGAAAATTCTGGACACTATTCTGGATGTGGAAAGAATTCATATTATTAATATTTGTTATTATACTTCTTCGATACATTCTATCAAATTTAAAGTGATGGACTAAAGCCATAAAAAATAAAGAACATACGAAAGAAATAACTCGGAAATTATTATTAAAAAATATTCAATCAAAATTCATAATCCAATTCCTATTAATATTTGTAATCACATGTATAGTTTTCTTATTATTAGCCATATGATTACAACATGTTTGAATTAAAGCTTTTGTCTTAAGTGCTAAATATGATTTACTATGATTCTTTATCTTTTGAATATGAGTGTGCTTAGCCATATTATTCTTTAAAGAAGAAGATGAAGATATAATAGAATTATACAACAAGCTAATCATACGAAGTCTATGGTTATGATTATTCCGATGGCTTCTATGAATGTTAGATATGTTACCAAGTCTTTTAAAATATTTTTGATTTGATCCTAATTCTTTTGAATGAACAGTTTGAGCGAACCCTCCTGCTGCTTATTATACAAAGATAAAACCATTCTATGAAGGTAGCTACGTAAGAAATACTTACCTATTCGAAAGACCAACAAGTTTCTGATTCTGGTTAACAGCTTTCTTTCCTGTATTTGCTTTATGATTCCTTAGAAAAAAGAAGTGGATAGATCAACTATTTCCCACAATATTTTTCTGAGCCCTAATACTTTCTACTTGGTCTCGTGCTTGAATGGCAGTGCGAGCATTAGAAGGTATCGTTCTATTCTTCATAATATATCGAAAAACTCTTAAAAAATATTTTATACCATTATTAATTCTTGCACTGGTATGATTGTGATGAGTAGCCTATTTATGAAGATGAATTATGGTCAGAGAACATTCTAATACTGGTCACCTAGAACTAATGAAAGCATGACGAAATATCACAAAAGAAAATCTAGTTTTATGACGAGGAGCATGATACTCTGGACCTGCTTCTCACCAACTATGCTATAGAAGTTCAGAAAATGCTACTATAGAAGATGTTCGCTGTCTGAATATAAAACAAACTAATGACGATATTCAAATTACTACATACTGATTTAATCCCGAGAGTCAGTACATACAAATCTTAATGGAATATTGAATCATAGGAATATTATTCTGGTTATGAATATGCGGACTAATCCTATTCTATACCGCCAAAATGATATTTAAGTATCGTCGAAAGACTAAGTCTCCATACCAAGAATTATTATACTATACATTACTATGATTCTGAATCTGATTTATATGATTATGTGCTGAAGGATTAGTTCTACACTCATTAGCAGATAGAATGATAATATATCCTTTCTTCTTACTATATTGAATAACTGTATGACTACGAGAAAAAGAAAAGGATAAGCAGTATATTCCAGCCGTAAAGAAAAAAAAGTTACGTAAAAATAATAAAGATAAACGCAAAAGTAAGAAAGCAAAATCAAACTCATCTAATAATTAAAATAACTAATTCAAACCAAACAATCTCTAAATATAATTAACATGCCAAAAAAATATTATAAAACTGTTTTTGTATCCGACATACACCTCGGGAACCCCAAGAACCAATCTAACAAACTCATAGATTTTTTAAAGTCTATATCTACAGACCAACTAATTATTGTTGGAGATTTTATAGATTATCGACAATTAAAGCGGTTCTGAAAATGGACAAATAAAGAAATAGAAACAATAAACTTCATTAATGAATTATCAATTAATGGCACAAAGATTACATACATACAATGAAATCATGACAAAACCTTTGAATGCATAAATAATATACACCTAGAAAATATAAACATTACAAAAGACTTAATATATAAGTCATGAAATTGAAAAACATACTACATTACTCACTGACATAACTTAGACAACATAAATAGCTCTCATAGTTTTATATGAAAAATGTGAAGTTTCTTTTATTGATTATTACTAAAAATAGAATACTTACGAAATAAAAAATGTATATTACCTTTAGAAAATTCAATAGCAGAAACTATAGAACAATGGATAAAAATTCACAGATTTCCAAAACAGAAATTATTTAAAGTGATAAAAGAATTTGCAAAAGATAAACCTTATAACTGAATTATTTTATGACACTTTCATCAACCTGCACACGATTACATCGATGATTTAGAATATATAAACACTTGAGATCGGTTAAAAAATTGCTCAGCAATCATAGAAAATAAAAATTGAGATTTGGAATCAATATCTGTAAAGAAGTAAAAATTAATATTTTCACATAAAATAAGTTGCAAAATTACTAAAAAAATGCTATACTATACAGATATGATTTATATATCATAAAAAAATGAAAAGAATAAAAAAAATTATTGTTAGTTTAATTGTAATATGATGAGCTGTTTTTTGTGTCACAAGCGCCGATAACTCTGATTGTGGGACATTCGCATCTCTATCATATAGCCAAGATTCTGGAGAAAATTGATTTAATATCATCAATCTAACCCGAAACACTACAGAAAACAAATATTCCAATTTTCTTACCACTAATGAGCAATTAGCAATTATAAACAAGGAATCATTAAATACAGCTATGCTTAACTTAAAAAAATACTGTTGTGAGAATGAACTTTGATGATTAAAACAGCAATCAGAAACATGCAAAAAGGATAAAGTATTCTTTAATGATAACGCGTTAGACAGTCCTTTTTTGTTCGATCACCTCTTTGATGTAATAATGAGAAGGTTAGTTTGATTAACTTGAGAAAATGATATCTACATGAAAACAGACATGTCAGTTGATCAAAAATGAGAAGAACGAAGGGCTCGAATTTTGGAAGAAGCTCAAGATATTACATGATCCAACCCACAAACTATCATAGACAAATACCAAGAAATATGGCAACAAAGTCCATCTAGTGCATGATATAATATAAAAGATAAAATACACGCAACATTCTGAGATTTAAGCGATGACCAATTCCTTAGTTATGTAAGTTGACAATGATCATTCAATGAAAACGATGAATCAAAACAAATAGCCAATGCCTTTAAAAATTATGATAAATGGACCCTATATGATAGATATGACAACGCTTGCGCACTTACTGAATATTTTTATGCGTTACTAGACCAGTGAATTCAATCATCGGATAAAATCAAAACTATTAAAAGACTATCAAATTGACAATGTAACTCAATTATAAAAGATCAAATTCAACTTGAAAATTCTTATGTAAGAGAAGTTATACAAAGACAATCTAATCTTTTTATGTGAAATACTGTAAAAGAATATTTAACATACTTACAAGATAGAACAAATACATTAAAAGATACACGGTGAAAAGCTAGAGACAGATGGTTAGATGTTGTAAGAGCTGTACCTAAACTTATAAAGAAATGTGTAAAATAATATTTTATCAATAATACCTATAAAATGAAAAAAAGAACACTAAAAAATTTCTTATTACCATTAATACTAATGTTTTCATCTTTTATTTGAATATACACAAACACATACGCCCAAGAAATAAGTTGATACACAATAGTACCAGAATTAACAGAAGAAGAAAGTAAAGAAGTAGATGCAGCCATAGAAGAAATATGATCAACCCCCCAAGAAGTTATGGATAACTATAGAGAACAAGCTGAAAAACGAAAAGATGATCCAAACAAACAAATAGCATCATGAATAATGAATTGGGATACAATAATCGAATATTTAAAATTTGTTGCTAAATTTCTGAGTGAACTATGAATGGCTGTATGAGTTATCTTTATAATGTTCGCAGGATACAAATACATGGTAAGCGTATTTAATTGACTCAAAGCGCCTACTGGAACAATAAAAAATGCAATATTTTGAGTTATTATTGTTATATTTTCATTTGCTATTTTTAAGACATTAACGTCTCTAGTTTGAATATCTTAAAACGAGAGTTATATCATTAATTACTTTTCTCATTCTGAAACAATTCAGGAAAGCTATTAATTGTATGCAATGTTAACGGATTCGCCGATTTAACAACGAAACTTTTGACGTTTCAAACAAAACTTAGTGTTGATATAACATCTCACCAAATTTTATATGTAGTAATTACCTTTGTCCATTTTTTCTTTAATAAAGTATCCTTTAACATTCAAATAAAACTTTTCGTAGGACTAGCTCACGGATTAAATACAACACAACGTTCTGGACTCCTATGCTTAGTCACTATATAAGATATTGTTCATCCTAAAGAATGACCACAAACCCATTTTTTTGCATCAGGATATTTCATTTGGATATCGTCAAAAAAATCTAATGATTCTTGAACACGTCAATCTATACCATTAACTCATAAAACTATCTGAACATCACTTAATAAATCTTTCATATTTTTAAAATCTGTACCTCTATAACATATTAATATAACATTTTCTTTAGAATGCTTATAAGCAGCATGCATCAAAAAACTAGTCTCTCTATCAAGAATCCAATCTCACACTTGATCCACACGCTCCTCTGGTGGTAAATATACTTCTTCGACAACTGAAACTATTTGATCATCATGTTCTTGGATTATCGATTCCTTAAATTTTTTCTTTCACAAAATCTTTGCAAATCCTTCAGCCATTTTTTGAGTAGCCATATCAATACCTTGTTGGGTATTTCAACCCTGTTCATTTTCTAATTTCTTTATAAGTGGTTCTACCATCTATGAAAGCATAAATTTAGATAAAAATTCTTCTTGACGAAGATAATCCAACGTCCTTTGTTGAAGAGCTGCCTTTTCTTGTTCTGAATATAATTTAGAAGATGAATCTAGTCTATTTCATTCACGATCATGAATATCTTGCAATAAATATATACAGTTACCTGTATAACAGAATTTAATAATCCAATATTTTTCTCAAAGCTCTTTCAAAATTCAAACAACATCAGATGACAACATTAAAGCATCTGTTTGATTTGTATAATTAACCACAAATCCTCCATAATCTACATTTTTTGTTCTTACAAATTTTTCATAAAGAGATTTTCATTTTTTAAAGCCATAGAATATTAACAATATTAACGCTCAAATTAAATTTAATCGGAAAAGTATCTCTCAAATTGTATATTTAGAAAGCCATAGTAATACAAAAAAGACAACCAACCATCAAGAAAGTCATAATATTAATGGCCAGAAAGAATGGTTATCTAATGAACTTTTTCTCAAATCTAATGACAAATGTTCTATATTCTGAAACTTTGGATTTAAAAAACCTATTTTATAAATAATTCACTGTTCAATTACATCATGATCTACATTTAATCATTCAAATTCTCCTCACTCAAAAAAATAATTAGGTTGTACCTCCTGAAATGTATATTTAAAATGAATATCTATACTCATAGTAGACACAAAACCCATTTTCTGTAGCATATCTTTTTGATGCTGAAAAAATAATTTTGATGGTGAAAATTGGATTGTCTTTGGAATATAAGTTTCTTTTATTTCTGACATATAACTACGTTAACATAAAGCATAATAACTAACACTTTATTATATCCAATTATTATTTAAAAAGCAAAAAAATTCAAAAGATTTTATCAACATTTAAAAATGATATTTTTTTTGCAATAGCAAGAAAAACACCAATCAATAATTATATTATCAGAAAATAAAATGAAATTATAAATAAAGAATTAATATATTTATTTAAAAATGTCAAATTAATTATTAATCGAATAATATCAAAAATTTGCATATTTTTAAATTTTTGAATATAATAAATATGACATATGTAGTTTACGACTATTGAGGTTCTAGCCACACACTAATCCCTTTACACTAGGCTGCATATCGTCAAGGATGTATTCATCCTATTCTCATCTCGGTATACTACCCAATAGACCGTGATGAACCACGGCCAGCCCTGGTGGATCCTTTATAATGTTCAATATCTGTATCTTGTTTAAAAATAAGATAAAGATATCGAGCTTTATAAAGCTCAATC
>JAEEGL015294605.1_pt1 | contig 15353 bp, 11 predicted proteins | sample 9134231 | NCBI WGS metagenome assembly JAEEGL01 (sample SAMN16246548, study PRJNA631951) | gut metagenome | biome: gut microbiome; feature: rumen; material: fiber-attached | host: Bos | place: Iran: Karaj | collected 2018-10 | reverse complement strand
TAGTTAGTGTTACAAATGCGAAACTTTCTAGTCGTAAGGAATATGGATCTGATGCAAATGAAGCAACAGTTTTAGCTGATGGTTTAAAAGATTGCAAAGAGGTTTCTGCTTCAATTTCTTTGTATGATGGTAAGGTTTCAGGAAGTTTCACTGTTAAAGTTACTTCACAATGGGAAACTAAAACAGATGGTATATTTGACAAGGAACCATATTGGTTTCAAAGCACTGCCAACGAAGCTGGATCAGCTACGATGGTTGATCGTAATAAAAAGAGTACTTGCGATGAAACTACCAACACCGATGGAGAACCAATATGGACGTGTCCTGAGTATAAGCAGCGTGGATGTACTGTATACCCACCAAAGCAATACTATACTTATTGTTGTGTAGATAATGGAATACCGGGATTATCTAAAAATGTTTTCGTTGTAAAAGCAGTTACCACAAAAGATTGCGATTCATATGCAAAGAAACTTGGATATCCGGCAGCTGATTATACACTTCTTGATGATATAAGTAAATGTAAAGCGCCAGAGAAAATAGAAGGTATGTGTTCAACAACACCAGTCGAAGCAAACAAAGAACATAAAGATGCAGATGAATGTGAAAGTGAAGTTAATTTAACAATTTCTGAAGGTGTAAAATGTTCTAATCAAACTGATACTAAAGAAGGTTTCTATAAAATAGATTGTAGTAGATATGTTAAAACAATTTTTGATTATGGAAATGATGGCAAGACTAATACTAATAGAGAACTATATCAAGGAGAAGGAATTGCTTTTGGAATAAATATAGAAACATCAATTAAGTGTATGCATGAATTTAATAACACAAATTGGTTAAAGGTATACAAAAGTGTTTTAAATAGAATTGAAAATGTTGATCATAAATTAGTTACTTATGCAGAACAAGGAACTGATAAAGCTTGGAATGACTGGGATAATTACATTGATAATACTATTAAGAAAATAAAGGGTGTTCATGATGTAAAACTATTATATGGTTGGGGAAATAACATAAAGGAATTAAGAGGTATAGTTAATTACTATAATTCATTTGCACCTAGTAGTACTGTAAAAAGTGAAAGTTCAACAGTTAGTATAACAGTTAATGAAAATGGAAATAGTGTTAAGAAAAACTATAAATTTAATAGTATAGTAACTGATAATGGTAAGATAACTGAGACGGATAAAGTTAAGAAAGCAATAGGTGTAAGTGGTTTAGATGATCCATATAATTACACTTCATCAAGTTTGTCTAATCCAACAAAAGTAACTATGATTCCAGAAAAGATTTGCATTGATAAAAGAAATGGTGAACTAGTAGCTACTACTTCAACAGGATCTTGTCCAACTAATAGTATTGAAGGTGGAAATAAGATGTATATTAGTTATAATGCAGATGTTACTAAAAATAATGACCTATATTCAATTAAAATAGATGTTAAAGGATTAGGTAACAATGATTCATCAGTTACCAATAATGCATGTACATTTAAAGTAGTAAAAGATGATATTACATATCGTCCAATAGATGTAAGTAATCCATTTATTAATGGTACATGGAATAAAGGAATAAACTGGGTCAATGATTTATATGACTTTACAAAGATAATACACGATACAACATGGAGTGAGACACCATATAGAGCAATAGGACTAAATGCAAAAGAAATATTAGCAATTAGAGAGAATAATAGTGAATTAAGATCAAGTAAATTGCAACCATATTTAGGCGTATGTGATTTAATTAAAAGTGAAAATCAAAATGAGATTACAAAAAAGATATGTAATGCTATTAAATAGTGCTATTGTTGACATTTTAATATCAAAGTGGTATTATATCTAACCAAAGGGAGAAGGACAATGAATAAAATATCTAATTTAAAAATATATAAAAAATTTTTATCATTAGTAAGTGCAATTGTGATGATTACTACACCATTTTCAGCATTAGCAGAAGGAAATAAAGATAATAGTACTAATACTATACCTGTTAGTGATGAGTATGATGAAGAATATGATCAATTTACATATGATGAGTATATAGCTAATATAGAAAACGAAGCAATACCAGCTATGGAGAAATTTGGGAAAACAAATGATAGTGTATATAGTTCAATATATATGGCATACTATTATGGTAATTATAGAAATTGTAGAAAAATTAGACAGGAATTAATTGATAATGGCGATCTTTATGAAAATTTAGAAGATGGTGAATTTGAGGTTAATATCTTAATAACTGAATTATCTTTAAAGAATATTAAAGAACTTAAAAAGACAACTAATCTAGATGATTTGTTTGATATTAGTTTACTTATACACGATCCAAAAACACGAGATTTAGCTCATAAAGCTTTTGTAAATCTTGTTAAAACTTATGAAAAAGGTACGCTTGATTGTGATGAATATAGAGAGTTTACTGACCAACTTTCTAAACTAAAATTTGAAGACTACTTTATTAGTTATGGTTATTTATATAATTTAACCAGCGAACTATATGAGCATTGCATCATTAATGGTTTTCCGCAAAAAGAAGTAAAAGAATATCTTACGTTAAACGGATCATCAATAAAAGATGTCAACAAAAAGAAAGCTAAAGGTTTTGTTGATCTTGCACAGATGCTTTTGGATAAAGATGAAAGAACTGAATTGGAAGAGTACATTTTATTATATTTGATTAATCCTCCATATACCAAAATGAATGGTGAAAATCAAGAAGCGTTAAGTAGAATTGAAGAAGACTATATAACAAATTTAGATGCAATAAAATAAATTAAGGAAACAGGTATGTTTCCTTTTTTATATAAGAAAAAAGACAATCTATTAAGACTGTCTTTTATTTCAACTGGTCGGGATGACAGGATTTGAACCTGCAACCACATGGTCCCAAACCATGTGCTCTACCAAATTGAGCCACATCCCGATAAGTGGTGCGCCCGGTAGGAATTGAACCCGCAACCTTTTGGTCCGTAGCCAAACGCTCTATCCAATTGAGCTACGAGCGCAAATCACAACATTGATAATAATAACATATCACTTCGAAATAGTCAATATTTCAAAATAAAATATTTACTTTTTTATTAACTGTGTTATAATAAGTATGAATTTGTTTGTGATTAAAGACCAAGTAGTATAGAAAAGAATTTAAAGAGAGTTGGTGAAGGTGAGATACCAATAAAGACGTTCTATATGAATTCAGCTTTATAGACGAATCGCTAGTAGCGTTACAAGAATGAGGGTAGAATTCTATCAAATAGGGTGGTATCGCGTATTTTCGCTCCTATATGATAGATTTTTTTATTAGGAGAAGAGTATGAAGATATTTAGAAAAGCAATCGTTATTATTCATGGTTTTACTGGTAATTTATATGATAATGAATATTTAATGAATTATTTAGAATTAGAACCAATGTATGATGTCTTTGCTAGTACTTTACCTGGTCATAATAAAGATCGGTTTAGTGATGCAAGTGTTGATGATTGGAAAAATCATGTTGATAATGTAATAAGTAGTTTAGTTAATGAAGGTTATAAAACAATATATGTTATTGGTCACTCTATGGGAGGAGTACTTACTGGTTATGTAGCAAGTAAATATCCAGAAATAAAAAAAGTTGTTTTCTTAAATGCGGCTTTTGATTATTTTAATTTTAAACAGAATAAAAATGATATCAAAGAAAAGTCTTTTGAAAAGTATAGTCATTTATGGCAAAAGATTGTTCGTACTTCACCATTTATGGTTAATGAATTTAGAAAACTTGTTAAAGAAGGTAGTGAGTTTTTAAAAAGAGTATCATGTGAGGTGTTAATACTTCGAAGTACAGGAGATGAAATAATTCCATATGATACTGGTGACTTAATTTATAATAGTATTATTTCTAAAGATAAATATATTACTGATATAACCGATGCAACTCATCGTGTATTAGTTGGTAAGAAAAAAGAAATAACTAGTGAATATATTAAATTGTTTTTAAAGGGAGGAAGAAAATGGAAAAAGAATATCAAGAAAGAAATTTAAAAATAGAAAATGAATTAATTAAAGATTTAGAAAATAGTAAAACGCCAAATGATTTAGTTCAAGTAAAAGCTAAGTATTTAGGTAAGAATGGTATCGTTAGTGAACTTACTAAAAATATGAGAGACTTAAGTCCTGAAGAAAGAGCATTAGTAGGACGTTTTGCAACTCTGATTCGTAATAAAACAAATGAGTTAATTACTGAAGCAGAAGATAAATTAAATAATGAAATATTAAATAAAAAACTAGAAGAAGAAAAGATTGATGTAACACTTCCTAGTAATAAAAAAGAACGTGGTACTATCCATCCATTTAATATGATAGTTAATGAAATAGAAGACTTGTTTGTATCAATGGGTTATGATGTACTTGATGGACCAGAGTTAGAAACTGATGAATATTGTTTCCAAAGATTAAATATTCCTTTGGGTCACCCTGTACGTGATACACAAGATAGTTTCTATGTCGATGTTGATTGGTTACTTCGTACCCAAACATCTAGTGTACAAGCAAGAACCATGGAAGCAAATGTTGAAAAAGGACCAATTCGTATGATTTGTCCAGGTAAGACATATCGCCGTGATGACGATGCAACTCATTCACATCAATTTGGCCAATTTGAAGGATTAGTAATTGATGAACATATTACTTTAGCTGACTTAAAAGGAACACTTGAAATTATGGCAAGAAAACTTCTAGGAGAAAAAACTAATGTACGTTTCCGTCCTAGTTTCTTCCCATTTACAGAACCAAGTGTTGAAGTAGATGTTAGTTGCTTTAAGTGTGGAGGAAAGGGATGTCCTCTTTGTAAGAATACTGGTTGGATAGAACTTCTTGGTGCTGGTATGGTTCATCCTAATGTGCTAAAGAGTAATGGATATGATCCAGATAAATACACTGGTTTTGCTTTTGGTACAGGAATAGATAGACTTGCTATGATGAAATATAATATTCCAGATATTAGATATTTATATACTAATGATATTCGTTTCTTAAAACAATTTGATAGAAAGGAGTATAAATAATGAAATTAAGTAGAAAATTCTTAAGTGATTACATTGATACTAGTGATATTGAAATAACTAAATTAGCTAATGATATGACTAGTATTGGTAATGAATATGATGAATGTGGAAAATTAATTAATGCTACTAACTTAATTATTGGTGAAGTAATGGAATGCGAGATGCATCCAGATTCAGATCACTTACATGTTTGTAAAGTTAATGTTGGTAAAGAAGTTCTTAATATAGTTTGTGGCGCTCCTAATGTAAGAAAGAAAATTAAAGTAATAGTTGCTTTGCCTGGTGCAGTGCTTCCTGGTGGAGAAATTAAAAAAGGAGTTATTCGTGGAGTAGAATCTAATGGTATGATTTGTTCTATCGAAGAACTTGGACTTGATCATAAATATTTAAAACCTGAAGATATTGAAGGTATTTGTGAATTAGGTGAAGATGCCATAGTTGGAGAAGACCCAATTAAGTACTTAAATCTTGATGATGAAGTAATTGATTTTGAACTTACAAGTAACAGAGGTGACTTATTAAGTGTACTTGGTATGGCTTATGAAATAGGTGCACTATATAATAGAAAAGTAAATCCTATTAAACTTAATTATCCTACTATACCAGGTAAGATGAATTTTAATTTAAAAATTGATACTAAGAAATGTAGTTTATTCTTAGCTAAGAAAGCAATGAATGTTACTATTAAAGAAAGTCCTGATTTTATAAAGAAAAGACTTATGGCTAGTGGTATTAGACCAATAAATAATGTTGTTGATATCTCTAACTATGTTATGTTAGAAACTGGTCAACCACTTCATTATTATGATGCTGATAGTCTTGGTGATACATTAATTGTTAGAGATGCTAGTGATAATGAAAAGTTAACTACCCTTGATAATATTGAAAGAGTACTTACTAAGGATGATATTGTTATTGCTGATAAAACTTCAGCTGTTGGACTTGCTGGTGTTATGGGTGGACTTTCTACAGAAGTAGAAGATAATACTAAAAATATTTTAATTGAAGCAGCTATCTTTGATAGTGTTAGTATTCGTTTAACTTCTAAGAAGATACTACGTAGTGAAGCAAGTAATCGTTTTGAAAAAGGGCTTGATCCTAATAGAACATATATGGCTATGGAAAGAAGTTGTTATTTACTTCATGAATATGCTGATGCAGATATTATTGATGATATATGTATTTTTGATGAAAGTGATAAGTCTGATAAAGTAATTAATATTACTGTTTCTGATATTAATAATTTACTTGGTCTTGAAATTGATAAGAGTGATATTGTTGATATCTTTAATCGTCTTGGTTTTAGTGTTTTAGAAGATGGAGAAAAACTTACTGTTACAGTTCCATCTAGAAGATTAGATATTAGTATCAAAGAAGACTTAATTGAAGAAGTAGCAAGAATATATGGTATTGATAAAATGGTGGGAACAGTACCAGTATTACCAACTAAACGTGGTACATATAATAAATTTATTCGTGGTGTTCGTGATACACTTTCATCACTAGGATTAAATGAAACACAAAGTTATACATTAATACCACAAAATATTGCTCATATGTATACACTAGATGAATTCGAAGAAATTAATTTATTAGATCCAATGAGTGATGATCATAAAACACTTCGTTATAGTCTACTTCCAAGTATGATGCTTACATATGATTATAATGCAAAAAGAAATAATAAAGATTTAAGATTATTTGAAATAGGTAAGAAATTTAAGAAAGTAAATGGAGAATATTTTGAAAGTAAGTCACTTGCTGTTTTAATGGCAGGAACTATTGGTTATGGAATTAAAAGAGAAAAGATTTCTTTCTATGATATAAAAGGTATTATGGAAGACTTACTTGATTCACTTGGATTTAATAATCGATATAGTTTAGTTGTAAAAGATTTACCTAAAGAATTTCATCCAGGTGCATCAGCCAGTATTGTATTAAATGGCAAGACTATTGGTGTTATTGGTAAAATACATCCTAATGTATCGCGTGATAATATTTACTTAATGGAAATTGATTTAGATACATTAGAAAATCTTGGTGTTAAAAAACTTGAATATAAAGAGATTAGTAAATATCCATCAATTTCTAAAGATGTTGCTTTCGTATTAAATAAAAATATTACGAATGAAGAAGTTATGTCTGATATGAAAAAATCGGCTGGTAAATATTTAACTAATATTGAATTATTTGATATTTATGAAATAGATAAAGATACTCATTCATTAGCTTATAAAATGGTATTCTCATCACCTGATAATACATTAACTGATGAAGTAGTTATGCCTATCTTTGATAAAGTAATTGAAGATATAAAAAATAAGTATCATGCAGAACTTAGAGATAAATAGACTTATGGTCTATTTTCTTTTTATTTTATTGATTAAAGATAAATAATGTGTTATGATAAATATGGAATAGAAGGGATAAATATGGATGGTACAAAAGTTTTAAAATCTATTACTAAAGTTATAACTTATTCATACCGTGGTTTATATTCAACCATCTGTTTTATTTTCTTCAGAAAAAATAAAATAGGGGAAATGTTTGAGGTTGATAATGAAAACCAAGTTAACATGAATACTAATGATGCTTTTGTTAAAAGAGAACCTGGTGCTTTTAATGCGGCTAATCAAGAACATGAAGAGTTATATGATAAAATATCATTTAGATATAAAGCTAAGAAATCTGATGGTAAAATAATTAATGGTACATTTGATGCATATAATATTGAACAAGCTAAAAGATTCTTAACTAATAATGATTTAGAAGTAATAGAAATTGCACCAAGAAAAAAATATGATATTGATATCAATATTGGTAGTCCAATTTCTCAAGCAGATTTAGCTTTTGCACTTACCCAATTATCTACATATATAAGAGCCGGAATGACTTTAGTAGATTCAGTTAGAATACTTGCTAAACAAGCTGATAAACCAGCTAAAAGAAAAGTATATGATATGATAGTTTATGATTTATTATCTGGTGATGATTTTTCTAAAGCATTATCTCATCAACCAAATGTTTTTCCTAAACTATTAATTAATATGTCTAAAAGTGCTGAGCTAACTGGAGACCTTCCTAATGTTTTAGATGAAATGGCTGATTATTATACATCAATAACAAAAACTCGAAAAGAAATTAAAAGTGCGATGACATATCCAACAATTGTTATGATCTTTGCAGTATTAGTTGTTACCTTTGTATTAATTTGGATTGTTCCACAGTATACAACAATGTTTAAAGGATTTGGTGCAGAACTACCAAAGATAACAGTTATAACTATTGCTATAAGTGATTTCTTAAGACAGAACTTAATTGGTATTGTTATTATTCTAATAATCATTCTATTCTTATATATTTATCTATTTAAAAATGTTCGAAGTTTTAGAAAGATGATGCAAAATGTATACTTACATTTACCAGTATTAAAGAACATAATTATGTATAGTGAAATATCAATGTTCTCACGTACTTTTGCATCACTTATTAACCATGGTGTTTATATTACTGATAGTATGGATGTTCTTATGAATGTTTCTGAAAATGAAATATATCGTAGTATCTTTATTGAAACAGTAAAGAACTTAAATGCTGGTGGTAAAATATCTGAAGCTTTTAAAGATAATTGGGCTATCCCAGTTGTTGCTTATGAAATGATTGTTACAGGTGAAAATACTGGTGAACTTGGAACAATGTTAGAGAAAGTTGCTGATTATTATGAGAATCTACATAAGAACTCTGTATCAACTATCAAGAGTTTGATTGAACCATTCTTAATAGTATTTTTAGCAGCATCAGTAGGATTAATTATATTAGCAGTTATTCTACCAATGTTTGAAATGTATACGGTGATTAGTTAATGAGAATAGTTTATATAATTTGCTTCTTTATAATAGGAGCAGTAATGGGATCATTTTATAATGTATTAGGTTTAAGAATAGTAAAAAAAGAATCTATTATTAAACCAAAATCACATTGTGAAAAATGTGGACATATCTTATCATGGTATGAACTCATTCCCATTTTTTCATTTATATTTTTAAAAGGAAGATGTCATAATTGTAAAACTAAGTTATCTTTCTTATATATCTTTTCTGAGTTCTTTTGTGGATTATTATTTGCCATAAGTTATTATTCATTTGGATTTAGTCCAGAACTTATTATTTCAATAACTTTATCTAGTTTATTAATAATAGTTACAGTATGTGATATAACTTATATGATTATACCTGATAGATTTATTATCATAAGTGGTGTATTAATTCTTTTAACCAAATTAATATTCTTTGGTTTTAATAAATTTTTAACATCTCTTTTATATGGAATACTAGCTTTTGTTATAATGTATTTAATTATGAAATTAGGAGACTATATATTTAAGAAAGAAACATTGGGTGGTGCAGATGTAAAACTATTGTTTGTGGTAGGTATATCATTAGATCCATTCTTATCACTATTAGTAATTATTATTGCTAGTATGATAGCACTTCCAATATCATTAGTTTTATTAGTTAAAGAAAAAGAACATGCGATACCATTTGGACCATTTATCTTAATTGGAACAATGATTGTTTTCTTAACTAAATTAGATGGTTTAAAAATAATTCACTTTTTAATAGGTAAATAAAAAAGTTTGCGTATATTAATAGTGGTGATATTATGTTTATATTTAAGAATCATAAAAATGATTCTTTTTTTAATGAATTAAATGGAGTTAAATTAGATAAATATCAAAAACAAGTTGTCCTTGATGATAGTGAAAGATTACTAGTAATAGCTGGAGCAGGTAGTGGTAAAACATTTACTATTATTAATAAGATAAAATACTTAATTGAAAAGAAAAATATTAAAGCAAGTGAAATACTTTGTTTATCATTTACTAATGAAGCAGTAGATAATTTAAAAATGAAATTAGAGTATTCAGTTGATGTTTTTACTTTTCATAAATTAGCTTTAAGAATTCTTCAAGAACATAATTTTAGTTATAGTATTTCAAGAGATACTTTAATTAATTATATAACTGATGAATATTTTTTAATTGATGATGATCAAACTAAGAATTTATTAAATGAATATTTTGATAATAAAGAAGATAATAATGGATTAACTATTTTAAAGAATAATATTATCTCTTTAATTAAGATGATTAAATGTAATAACTTATCAATTAATAAATTAAAGAAATTAAGATACAAGTGTCTTTCTAATAAAGATAAAATATTTTATTACTTTGCTATTTCTATTTATGAATTATATGAAGAAGAATTAGCTAGTGAAATTAAAATAGATTTTGATGATATGATAACTTATGCTAAAGAACTAGTTAAGAAGAAAGGCTTTAGAAAAAACTATAAATATATATTAATAGATGAATATCAAGATATATCTAAAATACGTTTTGAATTAATTCTTGAAATACTAAAAAACACTAATGCAAAGTTAGTTTGTGTTGGTGATGATTATCAAGCTATCTATGGTTTCTCAGGAAGTAATTTAAAAATATTTTTAGATTTCTTTAACTACTTTCCTAATGGTAAAAGAATAGATATAAAAAAGACTTATCGTAATTCATATGAGTTAGTTAATACTAGTGTTAAGTTTATTAAAAAGAATCCCTTTCAATTAAGAAAAAATATTCATGCTAATTTTCTTTTTAAGTATCCAATAGTTTTAGTTTATTATGATGACTTTAAAAAGAGTTATCATGATTTATTTGATTACTTGTATTTAGAAAATGAAAGAAAAGTTTTAGTACTTGCTCGTTATAATAAAGATTTAGAAGAAGTTAAAAATATGGAACATGTGGGAATAGAAACTAGATATTTAACTGTTCATATGGCTAAGGGATTAGAAGAAGATAGTGTAGTATTAATAAAGTTTTCTAATGACTATTTAGGGTTTCCATCAAAGATAGAGAATAATCGATTATTATCAATAATTTTGGATAATGATGAAGATATTCCCTATGCAGAAGAAAGAAGACTATTTTATGTTGCTTTAACTCGCTGTAAAAAAAGAATATATATTTTAGTACCTAGAGATAATCCATCAATATTTTTAAAAGAAATAAAATCATCATGTGTCGAATTATTGTTTAAATAAATAGTTTTTGTTATAATATAAGTAGATGTGTATGAATAATATTTTAATAGTTGGATCACCTAGAGTAGGTAAGACTACTTTAGCTAAAAAGATTAGTAAAGAACTTGGTTTAATTTATATTAGTTTAGATAATATATTTTCTTCAATAGAAGAGTTAAAGTGTTGGCCATATAAAAAGTATGATGATGCCAAAAAAATCTCTTTAGAGTTATCAGATTTTTTAATTAGTTTTATTAATGGATTAGATAAAGAGAATAATTATGTTATTGAAGGAGCATATATTGATATAGAAAAAATATGTTCCAAGATTAATGATATAAAAATAATTGGTTTACCTTATAATAAGTTAGATAAAAATAGTTTATTTAATCGAATAAAAAAATATGATAAGAATGAATGGATAAATAAATTTAGTGATGATATTATTTTAGAAAAAAGTGATTGCTTTATTAAAAGAAATAAATACTATAATAAGTGTTTTAAAAAATTAAAAATAACAAGTTATGATTTATCAAATGATTATCATAAAGTTATGGATAAAATAATAAATGAATTAAAAATAAGATAGGAGGAATTATGAATACTGTAGAGATTATTAACAAGAAAAGAGTTAAGGAAGAACTTACAAAAGAAGAATTAGAATTTATCTTCAATGGTTATTTAAGTGGAACAGTTAAAGACTATCAAATGAGTAGTTTATTAATGGCTATTTGTATTAATGGAATGAGTGATAGAGAGATATTTGATTTAGTAGATATCTTTATTAAGAGTGGAGATGTACTTGATCTATCAATGTTACCTGGTGTTAAGATTGATAAACATTCAACAGGTGGGGTAGGAGATAAAGTAACTCTAATTATTGGACCAATAGTAGCCGCTTGTGGTGTTGTAGTTCCTAAGATGAGTGGAAGAGGATTAGGTCATACTGGTGGTACGATTGATAAGTTAGAAAGTATTCCAGGGTTTAATGTTAATCTAACGGAAGAAGAGTTTATTAATCAAGTTAAAAATATTGGATTAGCAGTAACTGGACAAACTAAAAATCTTTGTCCAATGGATAAAGTTATTTATGCGCTTCGTGATGTAACTGGAACAGTAGCGTCTATTCCATTAATTGCTACTAGTATTATGTCTAAAAAAATAGCTGGTGGAGCAGATAAGATTCTTTTGGATGTTAAAGTGGGCGATGGTGCTTTAATGAAAGAAATGGATGAAGCTAAAAAGTTAGCTGACATGATGGAGAGAATTGGCAAAGCTTATGGTAAAGAAGTTGTATGTGAACTAACTGATATGAATACACCACTTGGTGATAATATAGGTAATGCTCTTGAAGTAGTGGAAGCCATGGATATCTTAAAAGGTAAAGAGTCTCACTTAAGAGACTTATGTGTTGAAGTATCTACTAAAATGGTTTCAATGGCTAAAGGTATTACTTTGGATGATGCAGGTAAAGAAGTTAATGAAGTATTAACAAGTGGAAAAGCATATGATAAATTCTTAGAGTTTGTAAAAGCTCAAGGTGGAGATATCACAGGTCTTAAAGTAAGTGATAAAACTATTGATGTTAAAAGTACCAAAAGTGGAACAATAACTAAAGTTAAAGCATTAGCACTTGGTATGTTATCAGTAAGCCTAGGAGCAGGAAGAATGTCTAAGGAAGATGCCATTGATTATTCAGTTGGTATTGTATTAAAGAAACATATTGGTGATGTAGTTAATGTTGGTGATACACTTTGTACTTTATATGTTAATAAGGATATCGAAGTAGATCCAAATAATTATTTTGAAATTAATTAATAGAAAAAAGCAATAAAGTAAAAAACCTTGCTTTTTTTTTGATTGAAAACTATAATTAAAATAGAGGTGAATTATGATAAAGAGTAAAAAACAAATGTTTATAGTAATTGGTTCATTTGCATTAATAATGTTGTTAGGTACAGTATCATATGCGTTCTTTAACTACACAAGAACAGGTTCTGTTAATACTATGAGAACAGGTAATATTTATTTTAATACATCTGAAGGAACAGCAATTAACTTAACTAATTTATTTCCTATGACTAGTACTGAAGCAGAGAATGCAAATCTTAGTGCATTAACAATTGGAATAGAGGGTAGTACATCATATGTAGATGGTGAAGAATTTGTAATAAGTATAGTTGATGTTAATAATACTGTAGGTGGTAAACAAGTACCATTAAAGTATATTGCAACTTATGAAGCGACTTCGGGTAATTCCATTGGTACAAATACTGAAGATTATTATTCAGCACGAAATTCAAAGAATGCAAACATCTATAAACTAACTACAACAGGTGATGTAGTAAATGGTGAAAAATTATTAGTAGGTTATATTGATAATGTTGGTTCTGGTATAAATGGAACACTTTCTATAAAAGCTTATGTAGATGCAGATAGAATAGCAATTACTGATACATACAATGGACCAAGTTCAACACCAAATGATAGTAATGGAACAACAGGTAGTTGGGTAAATGGTAGAACAGTATTTACTACAACAGAATGGAATAGCTTATCAAGCAATCCAATTAGTTTTAAAATAAAAGCAGAGTCACAAGAAGGTATTTGGGTAGAAGATGATGGTACAATAGAATCATGTCCTGGTTGTAACTTTATCCATACTACCAATACATATGCATATGGATATAATTTTGATTCAGGTGGTAGTACGCTTGAAGAAATAGCTCAAAATGGAGATACATATTCTACAAATTATCATAACATAGTTAATGCAACCGGAAAAAATAATTTCTTAGGTTTTACAGTAGCTAATGGAAAAATTGATAGAGCATTTGCTTGTGGAATTAAAAGTGATAATCCAAACAAGGGAACACCATTTTGTATAGAAGCAACAGGATATACAGATGATATGGATGATTTACGTGATTATAATACAACATTTTTAATGGAACTTTTTGGAGAATATCCAACAGAGCCTAATGGATGTACAATATCTTATGGCTATAATGATATAGCTGATGGTGTAGGTTGTAGAAATGAAGACCATGTTCAGTCATATTTAGATGAGTATGATCAAGGATTAATTTCTAGAGTAGGTTATTGTACGGCAGATAATTCTGTATTATCTTGTTTATATTAGTTTGTATAAATTAAAAAAAAGAGCATTTGATATGCTCTTTTAATTTTTGTCTTACACAAAAGGACCCGATCCCCTGAGAGGCAGGTCCTTTTAAAAAGAATAAAAAGGGGTTGGCTAGTGTGATACTAGCGACCAATTCGCCTAAAATCGAACTGGTGATTTATATACTATCACTTTTTTCTAAAAAGTCAACGGATTTTTGTAAATTAATGTAAAATGAAAAAAGACTATATTTCACGATATAAGTCTTTATTTTTAAATGGATCTTTTTTATCAATTCGATCAGTAAACATAATTCCGTTTAAGTGATCTATTTCATGTTGGAAAGCAATAGCTAATTCTTCACGTCCTCTTACTCTAATTTTTCTTCCTTCTTCATCATAAGCTTCTAGAGTAATTCTTGCATGTCTTGGAACAATACCTTCTACTTCACGATTAACAGAAAGACATCCTTCACCTTCACCAACATAAATCATTTCTTCAGATGTACTAACTATCTTTGGATTAATGATTACATAGTTATCAAATTTACCTTCATCATATTCATGAACTACAACAAAGTATCTTTTCTTAATTCCAAGTTGAATTGCTGCAAGTCCCATACCAGGTCTTAAACAATACTTATCAGCTAACTCAGGTATTTGACTATCTGTTAATAATTCAATTATGTCTTTAATGGTTTTCTTATCTTCTTCAGAAAGAGGAAAAGTTACTTCTTCAGATTTCTGGTGTAATACTTTTTCTTTTTCATCTAAGATGTCTGACATTTTTAACATATAACATCACCACGTAGGTGATTATATCATATTATATTAAAAAAGAAAAGATAAAAAAATCCCTATAACCTTATTATATATATAAGGGGGTATTTTATAATAAAAAATACCTGTTATCAAAAAAGTGTTGACAGGCAAAAAAATATATCATATAATTAATATTGATTTGAAAGGAGTGAAATCATGGCAGTTAAATTAAGATTAACAAGATTAGGTAAAACTAAACAACCAACATATCGTATAGTAGCAATTGATTCTCGTACTAAGAGAGATGGAAAATATATTGAATTAATTGGAACATAT
>JAEEGL013112184.1_pt1 | contig 15353 bp, 16 predicted proteins | sample 9134231 | NCBI WGS metagenome assembly JAEEGL01 (sample SAMN16246548, study PRJNA631951) | gut metagenome | biome: gut microbiome; feature: rumen; material: fiber-attached | host: Bos | place: Iran: Karaj | collected 2018-10 | reverse complement strand
TAAGAATTCTGTAGTAAACGAAGCATTAGGTAATAAGGCTGATGGTTTCTATGCTCTTGCCATTGCGCCAGTTGTTAAGAACAAGGTTCATGTTAAGGCTCGTTACGATCTCTATCGTCCAAAGGCAGAGTGGACTTCAAGTAAGACACAGTACGAACTTGGTGCCGACTATCTCTTCCACAAGAACTTCCAGATCAATGTTGAGTATGCTCGTGTCAACGACCGCAGTTTAGCAACAAGCCACAATTACAATGTGTTTGATGTAGAAGTCGATTTTCGTTTCTAATATTCTTTACAAGTATTGAATCTTGATAAATATAAACGGATTATAGACTCATTATAAAGGAATTATAGAGTCAGTAAAAACTCTGTTTGTAGATTTTTTATTACAATATAAAAATAATCCCCAGACATGTCGTATGTCTGGGGATTGCTATATAGAAGCATAAAAGTCTATTTGCTGTTGCGAAGTTTAGCCTCACTGCGTTCAAAATCTCCTGGTAGATGGAACTTATAATGGCGTTCGAAAGCTTCACCAACCTTGTTTATTTCAAGGAAAGTGGTACCGCCACCTTCACCAAAGCTACCACTGAGGTATGCAATCTTGTCTTCATCCTTGATATATCCCTTTTGACGAAGCATACGCAAGGCAGCGAAGAACATATACTGTGAAGAAACATGCTCCTTCTGATAGATAGGTATAACACCATAGCTGAGGTTCAGCCAACGCTGTGTCTTTTCCTTATAGCAAATAGCAAGTACAGGAACAGGACCACGGAAAGCAGCCACGTTACGTGCAGTCATACCAGTCTCACTGTCAGTGATAATACCCTTAACACCCAGACGAACGGTAGAGTCGAAAGCTGCATGAGCCAAGAACTCACGCTGTTCTGGGCACTCGCTCATTGGTACTTCGATATCGTTCTCACGTAACTTGTCTTTTTCTGCCTGCTCTGCAATACGAGCCATGGTCTGAACAGCTTCAAGTGGATATTTTCCGCTTGCTGTTTCACCACTAAGCATCAAGGCGTCAGTGCGATAATAGATAGCATTAGCAATATCAGTAACCTCGGCACGGGTAGGGCGAGGGTTGTTGATCATAGTGTGAAGCATCTGTGTTGCCACAATAACCGGCTTATGTTTGATAACACACTTACGGATAATTTTTCTCTGAATACCAGGGATGCGCTCAATAGGTACTTCAATACCGAGGTCACCACGAGCAATCATAATACCATAGCATGCGTCAATAATTTCATCTATATTGTCAACACCCTCTTGATTCTCTATCTTAGAGATAATCTTGATGTCGCTATTGTGAGCATCCAAAATGTCCTGAACAGCCTTTACATCTTCAGCATTACGTACGAAACTGTGTGCTATGAAATCAATATCAAGTTCTATAGCAAGAAGAATATTCTTTTTGTCTTTTTCAGTAAGTGCAGGAAGGTCAATGTGTTCTCCTGGGATGTTAACGCTCTTTCTGGCGCCTAACTTACCAACGTTCTGTACCTCGGCAACAAGTTCAGAACCATTGTTTTCGGTAACAAGCATATCAAGCTCGCCATCGTCAAACAAGATATGGTCATTTACATGAACATCCTTACATATATAAGGATAGCTTACGTTTACGGTATCGTGAGATGTTTCCTTTTCAGGACAACCATAAATCTTCACTTTTTCACCTATTTTATATTCAATAGGCTCAGGAGTGTTTGTTGTTCTGATTTCAGGACCCTTAGTATCAATCATTATACCAATGTGTGGAGACACTGCTCGCACGTTATTTACAATCTCGCGAATACCATCTGGAGTGGCATGTGCTGTGTTGATACGCACAACATTCATACCCGCAAAGAATAGTTTACGAATAAAATCCTGATCACAACGACGGTCGCTAATAGATGCAACTATTTTTGTCTGTTTCATACTGCTAATACTTATTTCAGCTGCAAAGGTAATAAAAAGAATGCAAGGTTGTATAAAATTCACCCATGAAATTTGTTTGTTAAAAAATAATTGTTAACTTTGCGGTGGAAGAAAAAGAAATTCCGTGTTATGACACTTATTATAGTCGCTATTTTATTATTAAGCTTTTTGCTTATCGCAACAGAGCGGCTAACGAATATTAACAAGGCTGCTGTAGCCGTATTCGCTGGTACCGTGGGATGGGTTCTCTACATTTGTTGGGGAACCGATTTTGTGATGAGTCAACACTCTTATGGATATTTTAATTTCCTGCAAGGCGCGGTCGCTACGTCAACGGCTGTAAAACAATATATAGCTAAAAGCATTTTCTTGCCTTATGTAGGAAAAGCCTCAGAGGTTGTTCTCTTCCTATTAGCCACTATGACCATTGTTGAGATTCTATATAATAATGGTTGTTTTGATTTCATTACTCAACTGTTGAAAACACGAAACTCAAAGCGTATGCTTTGGACGCTTGTAGCAATAACATTCTTTGTTTCTATAAATCTCGATAACCTTACTACAACAGTAATGATGCTCACCATCATGCATGGCATCATACCAAGTCGCCGTCAAAGAATGATTCTCGGTTCAGCAATTCTTATTGCTGCCACAGCCGGAGGAACACTTACTGTTATTGGTAATCCTGAAAACCTTGTACTATGGAATATGGGAGCTGTAACGGCAACCGACCTTTCTGCAACATTGCTTGTTCCTTGCATTATGACATGCGTTGTGTCGGTGCTTCTTCTTCAGCGACTTCTTCCTGATAGATTAGACACCGAATGGATAGTAATGCCTTATCGTGGTGATGATACTAATCTAAATGTATGGCAGCGTCTGCTTATGCTTTTTGTTGGATTGGGCGGATTATGGCTCATTCCTACATTGCACGATGTTACAAAGCTTAGTCCATTCCTTGGAGCTTTCTGTGTGTTAGCCCTCTTATGGATTGTTAATGAGATTTTCAACCGCAAGCTCTTCAATAATGACCAGATGCTTCAGCGTCGCGAACTACGGGTAATGCAGTATGGCGTCATACAGATGATGCTGTATGTCATGGGTATGATGTTTGCTCTTGGTGTTGTTCAGGAAACAGGCGCGTTGGAATGGCTATGGGAGAATGCTTCTATATATATTCACGATTCGTGGATATGGGGAATTATCGCTGGAACTCTCTCAACTATTCTTGATAGCTTTGCTACTGCTGTCAGCTTCTACAATCTGAAACAAACCTGTGCTACAGGCGACATATATTATAAGATAATCGCTTATTGCGTCATGGTGGGTAGTAATATACTTGCTGTTGGCAGCATGTCGGGCATTGCCCTTCTCAAGATGGAACGCATGCACGTAGGATGGTATTTCCGAAACGTTGGTTGGCGTGCTCTTTGCGGCGGCATCATAGGTTTTGTTATTCTAATAGCTTTTTCAATAATATAAAACACATCAATATAACTACAATTTAGGTAAAAGAACAAATATTATGGGTAGAATTAAGACAATAGGTATCCTCACCTCAGGAGGTGATGCTCCAGGTATGAATGCAGCTATTCGTGCAGTTACTCGTTCAGGAATCTACAATGGCTTTAACATCAAAGCGATCTATCGTGGATATGATGGTTTGATTAATAACGAGATAAAAGACTTTACCACAGAAAATGTTAGCGGTATTATTGGTACTGGCGGTACTATTCTCAAGACTGCCCGTTCTAAGGAGTTTATGACTCAGGAAGGGCGTGATAAGGCTTATGCTAATATGCAGGCTAACGGTATCGATGCTCTTATTGTTATTGGTGGTAACGGTTCGCTCACTGGTGCAATGCAGTTCGGCAGAGATTACGATGTATGCTGCATTGGTCTTCCTGGTACTATTGATAACGACCTCTATGGTACCGACAATACTATCGGTTATGATACAACCATGAATACAATCATGGATTGTGTTGACCGTATTCGTGATACAGCCCAGAGTCACGAACGTATCTTCTTTGTCGAGGTAATGGGACGTGATGCAGGTTTCCTTGCACAGAACTCAGCTATTGCTTCTGGTGCCGAGGCTGCTATCATCCCAGAAGACAGTACCGATGTTGACCAGTTGGCACAGTTCATGGAACGTGGTATTCGTAAGTCTAAGAAGAGTTGTATAGTTATTGTGTCTGAAAGTCCTAAGTGTGGTGCTCTTTATTATGCTGACCGTGTGAAGAAAGAGTTCCCTGAGTTCGATGTACGTGTTTCTATTCTCGGACACCTACAGCGTGGTGGTCGTCCTACTGCTCGCGACCGCATCCTTGCCAGCCGTACAGGTTGTGGAGCCATCGAGGCTATCATGCAGGGACAGCGTAACGTAATGGTTGGTGTGCGTAATAACGAGGTTGTTTACGTACCAATGTCTGAAGCTATCCGCTCTGATAAACCATTCGACCGCAAGCTCATCACCGTGCTTGACGAATTGAGTATATAGGAAGTAGGCCAGCCCTTCCTTCCCGATGGGGGAGGAACTCAAGTTGATAGCACTCCCTTCCCTGCCGGGGAGGGACGGGGGTGAGGCTACTATCGTTCAATGTAAATTGCGTTAAAGTTATTAAAATAACTCCTTGTAGCGAAAATAAATTTTTGGCGTTTAGGAATATATTGCCTACCTTTGTTTTGCAATCAAATAATATAATAGAATCATAATAATTTAAAAACTATAGCTTATGTCACAAATTAAAGGACGTATCTCTCAGATTATCGGTCCTGTTATCGATGTTTTCTTCGATACCAAGGGTGAAGATCCCGAGAAGGTACTTCCAAAGATTAATGAAGCTCTGAAGGTAAAGCGACCTGATGGCCGTGAACTGATCATGGAGGTTAAGCAGCACATAGGTGAAGATACTGTGCGCTGCGTAGCCATGGATAATACCGACGGATTAAAGCGTGGCCTTGATGTAGAGGCTACTGGCAGTCCTATCGTTATGCCTTCTGGCGAACAGATCAAGGGCCGCATGCTCAATGTTATCGGACAGCCTATCGACGGCATGAAAGAGCTTGATATGAATGGCGCTTATCCTATTCACCGTGAAGCACCAAAGTTCGAAGAACTCTCTACACATAAAGAGGTTCTTACTACTGGTATCAAGGTTATCGACCTTCTCGAACCTTATATGAAAGGTGGTAAGATTGGTCTTTTCGGTGGTGCTGGTGTAGGTAAGACCGTGCTTATCATGGAGCTTATCAACAATATAGCCAAAGGACACAATGGTTACTCTGTATTCGCTGGAGTAGGTGAGCGTACCCGTGAAGGTAACGACCTTATCCGTGATATGCTCGAGTCTGGTGTAATCAAATACGGTGAGAAGTTCCGTAAGGCCATGGACGAAGGGAAGTGGGATCTTTCTCTCGTTGACCCTGAAGAACTGAAGAAGTCACAGGCTACACTTGTATATGGTCAGATGAATGAACCACCTGGGGCACGTTCTTCTGTTGCTCTCTCTGGACTTACCGTTGCTGAGGAGTTCCGTGATCACGGAGGTGCTAATGGTGAGGCAGCCGATATTATGTTCTTTATCGATAATATCTTCCGTTTCACACAGGCAGGTTCTGAGGTGTCTGCTCTTCTTGGTCGTATGCCATCAGCAGTAGGTTATCAGCCTACATTGGCTTCTGAGATGGGACAGATGCAGGAACGAATCACTTCTACTAAGAATGGTTCTATCACATCAGTACAGGCTGTTTATGTGCCTGCCGACGACCTTACTGACCCTGCTCCAGCTACTACCTTTACACACTTGGATGCAACAACAGTGTTGAATCGTAAGATTACCGAGTTAGGTATCTATCCTGCCGTTGACCCATTGGCAAGTACCTCTCGTATCCTCGACCCGCTGATTGTAGGTAAGGAGCATTACGAGTGTGCACAGCGTGTTAAAGAGTTGTTGCAGCACTATAACGAACTTCAGGACATCATTGCTATTCTTGGTATGGACGAACTCTCTGACGAAGACAAGCTCACTGTAGCTCGTGCACGTCGTGTTCAGCGTTTCCTCTCACAGCCATTCGCCGTTGCCGAGCAGTTTACAGGCACACCAGGTGTCATGGTAAGCATCGAAGACACCATCAAGGGTTTCAATGCCATCATGGATGGTGAGGTTGACGACCTCCCTGAGCAGGCATTCCTCAATGTTGGTACCATCGAGGATGTGAAGGAAAAAGCCCAGAAACTTTTGGCAGCAGCCAATAATAGTTAGGAGTTAGGAGATAGAAGTTAGGAGTTAAGAAGCGCACTGCGCTTGAAAAATTCTCTAATTCTTAAAATAATAAGAGTTTAGAGTGGCATTCTTAATTTTTAATTCGTAATTCAAAAACATGTTAGTTTTAAAAATCGTTTCAACAGAGAAAGTGGTTTACCACGGCGAGGTAGAAAGCGTTACTGTTCCAGGCACACTGGGAGAGTTCGAAATCCTCATTGATCATGCTCCATTAATCTCAAGTCTTGAGAAAGGCTGCGTGAAATACAAAACTAAAGAAGGTGAACAGTATATCGACATTCTCGGAGGCTTTGTACAAGTAAAGCGCAACGAGGTGTCTGTATGCGTTGAAGTGTAATTAAATGCAGATGGAACAATTCATCCCCAAAACAGTAAACCAATACCAGAAAATATCACTGTGGGTGGTGTGCGCAATGGCTCTCGTTTGCTTGCTCGCATTACAGATTGCCGACCTAAAGTGTCACATCTACAGCGTTATGTTTAGTAGTGTTTATCAGTTAGTTACCAACCGTCTGTCAATAGTCTGCTGGCGAGCCATAATGCGGGTTTCACCCGCCGTCATCGGACGCTTCTATATGGGCGTGTCGGCATTGAGGATAATATTGGGAATGGTGGTCATCATTGTTGGTGTATTCCTGCTTCGTGAGCAGCGACCGCTGATGATGGGATTTGTAATCATCTTCTCATTGTTCTATATTAGTTCGCTTGTCTTTGAAACCGCTTTTTTCTCTTTCATTGAGAGTAAGAAACATATAACGAAACAATAAGATATGAAACAACTAAAGAAATATCTTTTCATGCTGCTTCTTGCTTTTTCTGCAATGCCTGGCTTTGCAGAAAAGAAGGATATTGATATGAAAGAGATATTGTGGGGACATATCAAGGATTCATACGAATGGCATGTTACTAATATTGGGGAGACACCAATAGTATTGCATCTGCCTGTTATTGTGCATTCTTCAACAGGATGGCATGTGTTCAGCAGTAGCGAGTTCTCTGAGGAACTCGATGCGCAGGGCAATCGTAAAGGTCCTTTTGGCTTATATATCAAAAGTGCCAACGACGAGAAATATCCAAGCAAGATAGTTGAGATGGTTGACGGGCAAGAGGTTCGTCCTTTCGACATCTCCATCACCAAGACTGTCTGCGTGCTTTTCATCGATGCCTTTATACTGCTCCTCTGTATTCTTATCCCTGCTCGTTGGTGTCGCCGACACAAGGTCGATGACCCAGCACCAAAGGGATTTACTGGCTTAATGCACATGTTTATCATGTCGATATATGATGATGTAGTTAAGGCAATTATGGGTAAGGAAGCCGACAAATATGCACCTTATCTTCTTACTTGCTTCTTCTTCATCTTCGTAGCCAACATCATGGGTATCATTCCTTTTCCACCTGGTGGTGGAAACCTCACAGGAAATATTGCCTGTACCTGTTTCCTTGGTGTAGCCACATTCCTTGTTACCAACCTCACAGGAACAAAAGAATACTGGAAAGAAATCTTCTGGCCAGATGTTCCTACATGGTTAAAGGTGCCAGTACCATTGATGCCTATCATCGAGATAGTAGGTATCTTCACAAAGCCATTGGCGCTTGTTATCCGACTCTTTGCCAACATGATGGCTGGTCATGCTATTGCACTTGCCTTTGCAGGTATGATCTTCATTATGTTCCATCTCACCACCAGCGACGTAGTAAACAACGTAGCAGGTTCTGGTATCTCTGTAGTCAGTGTAGCACTCAGTATCTTTATGATGCTTCTTGAAATACTTGTTAGCTATATCCAGGCACTTGTATTCACAATGCTTAGTGCAGTCTTTATCTCTTTTGCACACGTAAAAGAACACGAATAAAAAATAACAAATAATAATTTAAAAATTTACAACTATGTTAACATCATTATTATTAGCAGCAGAAGTTGCGAAATTAGGAGGCGCTATCGGCGCAGGTCTTGCAGTAATAGGTGCAGGTTTCGGTATTGGTAAAATTGGTGGCCAGGCTATGGAAGCTATGGCTCGTCAGCCAGAAAAGATGGGCGACCTTCGTTCTTCTATGATTGTTGCTGCAGCTCTTGTTGAGGGTGTTGCCTTCCTTGCTGTGATTGTATCACTTCTCGCCGTTGTAATGTAATATTAGTTCTTTAGTTGATTAGTTTTAAGTTGTTTAAGTTTTTTAGTTGATTAGTTTTTAGTTTTAACTCAAGAACTTACAAACTCAACTTATAAACTAAAAAACTCACAAACTTACAGAACTCATAAACTAACAAGTATGGATTTATTAATGCCTGAAAGCGGTTTGCTTTTTTGGATGACCCTCGTCTTCGTCATCGTGTTCCTCATCTTGTGGAAGTGGGGCTTCCCTTCTATCGTTAAGATGGTGAACGACCGAAAGGCCTTTATCGATGAAAGCATCAAGAAGGCACACGAGGCCAATGAGAAACTCGCTAATATTCAGAAAGAAAGTGAATCCATGCTGCAGCAGGCTCGCGAGAAACAGGCAAGCATACTCAAAGAAGCTGCCGAAACTCGCGATGCTATCGTAGAGAAGGCACAGGCTAAGGCCCGTGAAGAAGGCACACGCCTTATCAATGAAGCTAAAGCACAGATAGAAGCTGAAAAGCAGAATGCCATCCGTGATATTCGTTCTCAGGTTGTTGAACTAAGCGTTCAGATAGCCGAGAAGGTATTACGTCAAAACCTCTCTACTGATGCAAAGCAGATGGATTTGGTAAATCGACTGCTCGATGAGGTTTCTTCTGATAACACGAAAGAATAATTGCTTATGGATTATGGAGTAATATCGGTACGATATGCCAGAGCACTTCTCAAGAGTGCCACTGAGCTTAAAGTAGAAGAAAAGGTATATGCCGACATGACTATGCTTGCTGCATGTTATGTCGAAGTTGCCGATTTGCGTACTACGATAGAAAACCCTATGCTCCAGCGTTCTGAGAAACAGCGTCTGCTCACCACAGCCCTTGGCCCCGACGCCAATGAGCTGAGCAAGCGATTCGTTGCACTCGTTCTTAAAGAGGGTAGGGAGAAAGTCCTGCAATTCATGGCTCATTCGTATATCACCTTTTACAGGGAACAGAAGAATATCATCCGCGGAAAACTTACTACTGCCGTCGCTATGTCTGATGATACCGAACAGAAGATGAAGCAGATGGTGGAAAGTAAAACTCAGGGAACGGTAGAATTCAATACCGAGATAGATCCCTCTATCATCGGAGGTTTCATCCTTGAGTACGATACTTATAGGATGGATGCAAGCGTCAAAACACGCCTTAACACCATCCTCAGTGAATTAAAGTGATTGAACAGTTCAGGAGATAAACGAAGTTAAATGAAGATATGCCGCTTTTAGCGGCGGAGATAGAAGGCAATACTATAAACTAATGTCTTTTATCTTCTTCTTTCTCCTTATAACTCCTTTTACTCCCTTTATTGAAAATCTTATGTCAGAAAAAATAAAACCAAGCGAAGTGTCTGAAGTTCTTCAGCGTGAGCTGCAAGGCATCAACGACGCAACACAGTTTGACGAGGTGGGTACCGTACTCACTGTTGCCGACGGTGTAGCCCATGTCTATGGCTTGCGTAATGTTGAAGCATCCGAACTGCTCGAGTTTGAGAACGGCACTATGGCTATCGTGATGAACCTTGAGGAAGACAACGTAGGTTGTGTCATCATGGGTTCTACCGCTGGTATCAAGGAAGGACAGAAAGTAAAGCGTACCCATCGAATTGCGTCTATACGTGTAAACGACAATTTCCTTGGACGTGTTGTCAATCCTATCGGACAAGCCATCGATGGTAAAGGCGAAATCAACCTCACCGACGCTATCGAGATGCCTCTCGACCGTAAGGCTCCTGGTGTTATCTATCGTCAGCCAGTGAAAGAACCTCTCCAGACTGGTCTTAAAGCCGTTGACTCAATGATTCCTATTGGTCGTGGTCAGCGTGAGCTTATCATTGGTGACCGTCAGACTGGTAAGACCGCTGTTGCAGTTGATACCATCATTAATCAGAAAGGAAACTACGAGGCTGGCAAACCAGTCTATTGTATCTATGTTGCAATAGGTCAGAAAGCATCTACTGTTGCCTCACTCGTTCAGACACTCGAAGACCATGGCGCAATGCCATATACCATCGTTGTAAGTGCTACTGCTGCCGATCCAGCAGCTATGCAGTACTATGCACCATTCGCAGGTGCTGCTATCGGTGAGTATTTCCGTGATCGTGGTTATCATGCCCTCGTCGTTTACGACGACCTCTCTAAGCAGGCAGTTGCCTACCGTGAGGTATCACTTATCCTTCGTCGTCCTTCAGGACGTGAGGCTTACCCTGGTGATGTGTTCTATCTCCACTCTCGTCTGTTGGAGCGTGCTGCACGTATCAACGACCAGCAAGAGATTGCAGAGCAGATGAACGACCTACCAGAAAGCATGAAGCCATTCGTTAAGGGTGGTGGTTCGCTCACCGCACTTCCTATCATCGAGACACAGGCAGGCGACGTATCAGCATATATCCCAACCAACGTAATCTCTATTACCGACGGACAGATATATCTTGAGAGCAACCTCTTTAACCAAGGTTTCCGTCCAGCTATCAACGTAGGTATTTCTGTATCTCGTGTAGGTGGTTCAGCGCAGGTAAAGAGCATGAAGAAGGTTGCAGGTACATTAAAGATCGATATGGCACAGTATCGTGAGCTCGAGAGCTTCTCTAAGTTTGCCAGCGATATGGATGCAGTCACCGCAATGACACTCGATCGTGGTAGAAAGAACAACCTGTTGCTCATTCAGCCACAGTATTCACCAATGGCTGTAGGCGAGCAGATTGCCATCCTATATTGTGGTGTCAACGGACTCATGCATGCCGTCCCTGTTACCGAGGTTCGCAAGCGTCAGGATCAGTTCCTCGAAGTCATGCGCACCCAGCACCAAGACATCCTCGATACCCTTGCCAGCGGCAAGCTCACCGACGATGTTGAAAACTGCATAAAGGAAACAGCCAAAGTGTGCTTTTAACTCCCTTAGTATTCCCTCCCCTTCATAAGTGGAGGAGAAATTCATAATTTGTAATTCCATTTATGGCTTCATTAAAAGAGATAAAAACTCGAATAGCTTCAGTTCATAGCACCCGTAAGATTACGAGTGCTATGAAGATGGTGGCGTCATCGAAACTACACCATGCACAGACAGCCATACAGAATATGCTACCATACGAAAACCTCTTGGAGCATATTCTTAAAAGCTTTCTCATCTCAACACCCGAGACCAACAGTCCCTACGAGATGGTGCATGCACACACACAGCGAGTAGCTTTGGTAGTATATACTTCCAACAGCTCACTCTGTGGCGGTTTCAATAACAACACCATCAAGATGATGCTTGAAGTTGTGGCAGAATACAAGGCAAAAGGCATTGACGATATCGTTATCTATCCTATTGGACGAAAGGTAGAAGAAAAAGCACGCAAAGAAGGACTCTCCGTTGCCGGTTCCTATACAGAACTTGCCGACAAGCCTAATGCAGAAGGCTGTCGTCAGATAGCTCATGAAGTAGGCGAGCAGTTCCTTAAAGGACAGCTCTCAAAAGTAGAGCTTATCTATCACCATTTCAAGAGCGCAGGTTCACAGGTGCTGACAAGAAAGACTCTTCTGCCTATCGACCTTTCAACAGAGACAATAGGCGAAGACAACGACCGTGACCTCACAAGCAATGTTGCCACAGCTAAGGCACAAGAGTATCTACGTCGTAAGCAGGAAGATGCAGCAAACAAAAACACCATTAGGGGAGTAAAGCTCAACGACGATTTCATCGTCGAGCCAGACTTGAACACCGTTCTCAATTCCCTTGTACCAAAGCTGTTGCGTCTCATGGTTTACACAGCATTACTCGATAGCGTAGCCTCTGAACACGCAGCCCGTATGGTTGCCATGCAGACAGCCACCGATAATGCTGATGAACTCTTGCGCACACTCAATCTTGAATACAACAAGAGCCGTCAGGCTGCAATCACAAACGAACTCCTCGATCTCGCTGGAGGAGCACAGGAATGATGACATCCTGTCTAACTATACATAAAGTCCCTTGCAAAATTTAATTGCAAGGGATTTTTTGTATAGAAGTATTTATCGTTTAGCAATGCTTTGCATTGCACTAAACGTGCTGCGCTAACACAAATGACGATATTAAGCGTGTTGCAGCAATATTCGTTAATTTGCCTTCTCGTATTGAGGTTACAATGAAGTCGGAATAGTTGTGCGTTGAGAAAATAAAAAAGCATAAGTACAGCTATTTAACTAAACTTATGCTTTTTTGTTACTTCCTTTTTCCCATTATTATGGGAACAATTTTTCCATAAACAATAATGTCATGAATCCTAAGAGTAGGGCGTAGGTGGCTTGTTTTTGATAGCCGTGGGCGTGGGTCTCTGGAATCATTTCGTCACTTGTAACATATAGCATTGCACCGCCTGCAAAACCGAGCATTACTGGAAGAAGGGCTTCTGAAGCTGTACCCATAGCAAAACCTATCCATACACCTACGACTTCGAGCAGACCAATAGCAAGGGATATTACAAGGGTGCGTGCACGTGTTACACCTGCCAAGAGTAGTGGGGCAATGATAACCATTCCTTCTGGTATGTTCTGTAATGCTATACCTACACTTACTGACCAGTCGGTCTCTTGCGTGCTCATGCTTACTCCTGCTGCCATTCCTTCTGGCATTTTATGTATGGCTATTGCCATAACAAAGAGTAGTATATGGTTTAGTGTCTTGTTATTGCGATGTTCTTCCTGATCAAGTCCTGTAATATGATGCAGGTGAGGGGTTACAAGATCAAGAACATTAAGAAACAATGCACCAACCATAACACCAACAATAACTATCCAGCACGACGAGAGTTCTGTCATGTTGAACGCTGGCACTATCAAACCAAGTGTTGATGCCGCCAACATTATACCTGCACAATAACCTAATACTGTGTCATTCCATTTGTGTGGCAATTCCTTAATTATGAATCCCAACACTGCTCCAATTAATGTCGCACCGCATAGACCCGCGGCACATATCCAAATTTGTGTCATATATAATTGTTCATCGCACGAAGTGCGACCTTTTAACGGTCAACTTTCAACGGTCATTATTTTGCAAAGATATAAAAATATTCAAACAAATGAAGCAACTTTGCAACTAAGTTGCATGTATGTATCTATATTTTTGTAGTCAAAAAAAATAGATTATAATATGTTTTGGGATTTAGTATCAAATTATTATTCAGTATTTGAAAACCTATTTAATTGTAAGGTTAATAGTGAGATGTGTAAACATGTAGCTGAGAAGATCGATTCTAACGATGATGTTCTTGAGTGTGCATGTGGAACAGGTATGATTAGTGTATGTATAGCACCTGTATGTAATAGCTTAGTTGCAACCGACTATTCTGATGGTATGCTTCGCAACGCAAAGGAAGATTGCAAAGCATTTGGCAAGGTAAGAATAGAGAAGGGCGATATTATGCATCTTCCTTATGCTGACGGCTCTTTTGATAAGGTTGTTGCAGCGAATGTTATTCATCTGCTTGATAAGCCTGAGTTGGCATTAGCTGAACTTATGAGGGTCTGCCGTAAGGGTGGAATGGTTATTATTCCAACTTATGTCTTTAGCAAGCGTAGTTGGTTTGCAAGATCATTTATGAAAATTGTTAATTGCTTCACTAAGACTTTTGTGAACCAGTTCTCAGAAGAAAGCTACAAAGAATTCTTCAAACGATTAGGGTATTATAATGCCTCTTTTGACATTGTCGAAGGTAGAATGGCATGTGCCATTGCCTTCCTCCCTTCATAAGGGGGAGGGGGCTTATTTATTAAGCCAGTTTTTCAGTTGTGTTGCTCTTTCCCTGCTGCACATTACTTCTGCATCTGGGTAATGAGTTAAGATTACCCGTAGCTTGCCCACAAAATAGTTTTTTATACTGCTTACACCATCAATATTTACTGGCATTTTGATTACCGAATATGCTGTGGAACACCGTAAAAAGGGTATGAGGCTTGTTCAGGCAGCCTATCATGCAGCTCTTGAACGTTTGAGTCCGATTATGATGACTGTTCTTACAATGGTGTTGGGTATGCTCCCATTAATGGTTGCCACAGGAGCAGGAGCCAATGGTAGTCGCTCGCTTGCATCGTGTGTCATTGGCGGTATGTTAGTGGGAATCGTTGCCTTGATGTTTCTTCTGCCTGCACTTTTTATTGTGTTCCAATGGTTACAAGAACACATTCAAAGAAATAATATGTCGCCAGCAAATTAGTGCTGGCGATATTTCTTTTTATCAATGAATAGCATGGCATTATTCTCATCAGAAACGAGATTAATGTAGCGTTCATATTCACGTAACACATCAATGATTATTTCGTCTTTTGATAGATATTGTATGTTGTTACCTGTTCTTCCATCGGTATAGTATGTTACGGGAACGTATTGTTTATTGCTGTCAATGTCAGGTGTGTTATCTTCATCAGCAATATAGTCCGACACCGCTTGTACTTCGGTTGTTACACCATAGCGAAAATTCCATATTTTGTCATGTGGAATTTGGAGTTCCATGGAGATGGGTCCATTCTGACCTTCCAGAATGTGTGCGTCAATATTATTCTTCGCCATTTCTGCCTGCAGTTTTTCAAAGGCAGGACGAACGCGTTCGGCAAAGAAGCGTTTGATATCTTTTTTCTGTGAGAAAGTAAGTATCTGCGTTAGATGCTCTTGCCAATGTTCTCCGTTCCAGTTTCTGCTTCCATAAGGTAATGTACTGCTGAAATAGGTTTGGTCGGCGCGAAGAGCCTTCCATAGACAAAAGCAAAGTAACACCATAATTGCACCAAATGGAAGTGCAGCAACAAGTGTCATGGTTTGTAGCGATTTTAATCCGCCTACATAGAGTAGCGACATTGAGATTAAGGCTAACAAGACTCCCCAAAAGGCATTCTGCCATTTAGGAGAGTTTGCTCTATTGCCTGTAGCAATACTGTTCATGACCAGAATGCCAGAGTCGGCTGATGTAACAAAGAATACAGAAATCATCATTAATGCAAGTATACAAAGTGGAGTTGCAAGCTGAAATTGTT
>JAEEGL017006379.1_pt1 | contig 15354 bp, 12 predicted proteins | sample 9134231 | NCBI WGS metagenome assembly JAEEGL01 (sample SAMN16246548, study PRJNA631951) | gut metagenome | biome: gut microbiome; feature: rumen; material: fiber-attached | host: Bos | place: Iran: Karaj | collected 2018-10 | reverse complement strand
GATTGTTCTCGGATGAAACGGATCGGCACATCCGTCGGACAGAACCACCTTTACTCCCAGTGCATCCGCCGTCCGAAGGATTGTCCCCACATTTCCAGGATCCTGAATACCGTCCAGAACCAGCATTCCCGGCTGGAGCTTTACCGTTTCTGCATTCGGAATTCTCGCACTGAAAATGATACCTTGGGGCGCTTCCTGTGTAGAGATGTAGGCAAGCAGATCATCCGGCACAATGTAGACACGCACATCCGCAGGCAATACCGGCAGGCAGATCTCTCTTGTGCAGAAAACTGTCTCAAGTTTCGGACACCAGCGAACCGCTTCCTCAAACAGCTTGGTGCCTTCTGCAGCAAAGCAGCCGGCAGTGCGTCTTGCATCTCTGTCACGAAGAAGCCGTCTCATCTGCTGAACCGCGGGATTTTTCCGACTGGTAACAATCTCTTGCATATCCCTTTGTCACCATACTTTCATACTTATGGATATCCTTATAAAGTATAGAGAGGCATTTTCCGATTGTCAAGCCGTGAAAAACCATCATTTTCCCGGTTTTCACCCTTACCGGAATCACCTTTTTACAGAAACAGGCCGAAACCCCGCCACAGGTTTCGGCCTTCTGAACCGTTTTTTGTATTCTTAATTCGGAGACCAGCGGACCGCTCAATCCGTCAGAACGCGAAATGAAAAGCCGAGGCGACACGTTCAAGCTCCCACCGGATGTCAATCTGCTGCGGACATACCTCCTCACAGGATCCGCATAGAATGCACTCATCCGCCGTCTTGCGGTTCTGTCCCTTAACCTGCCAATCGATCTGCCCTTTCGCCGCATTCAGATCTCCGAACAGTGTATACTGATTCATTGCGGCGAAAGAACCTGAGATACCGATCTCCATGGGACAGACTTTAGCGCAGTAATTGCATCCGGTACATGGGATCAGCGGAATACGCGCAATTGCTTTTCTGGCGTCATTCAGGACAGCTCTGTCCGCATCTGAAAGTCCCTTGAAATCTTTCATATAGCTCAGATTGTCTTTCATCTGTTCCAGATTGCTCATTCCGGACAGAACCGTAATAATCCCTTCCAGGTCTGCAGCGAATTTAATCGCCCAGGAAGCGCAGGAAGCGTCGGGAGCTGCCGCATGGAAAACCTCGGCTGCAGGGGCAGGTGGATTTGCCAGCATTCCGCCCTTCACCGGTTCCATAATGACAACCTTTTTCCCGTACTTTCTTGCCATCTCATAATTCGCCCTGGCCTGAACAGAAGGACTGTCCCAGTCAAGATAGTTGATCTGGAGCTGCACAAATTCCGCCTCCGGGTGTTTCTGAAGGATTTCCTCCAGTTCCTCCGGGCCGGCGTGGAAGGAAAATCCGATATGACGGATCAGTCCCTCCTCTTTTTTTGCCTGAACAAATTGCCAGAGATCATAATCTTCGAATACTTTTGTCCGGTTCGCGCCCAGATTATGCAGGAGATAAAAGTCAAAGTAACCCGCGGCGGTCTTCTGCAGAGATGTTTCAAACTGTGCAACGGCATCCTCTCTTGATTTGCAGTTAATCCATGCTGCGTTCTTCGTGGCAAGCTGGAATGAATCCCGCGGATACCGTTCAACCAGGGCCTGACGAATGGCATCTTCCGAACCGGCGTAAGCCCAAGCCGTGTCAAAATAGGTAAATCCTGCATCCATAAAGAGATCTACCATCTGTTTGACCTGTTCCACGTCAATGGTCTTGCCGTCCTCCTTCTGCGGAAGGCGCATCAGTCCGAATCCCAGTTTTCGGATATTCGCTCCAAGCTCATTCATTTGTATCTCCTCCATTGTCCTTTCCTTTCGGATCCATTGTGCCGACGTTTTTCGTTAAGTGGGCGGATCATCAATCAGTCGTGACGCTCCCGGTCCAGGTGATAATTCCTCCGAATTCCAGCACGTTTGTATAACCCATATCTGCCAGTTTCTGTGCAGCTTCCTTGCTCCTTCTTCCGCTTCTGCAATATACAAGGAGCATCTGATCCGGATCTGGCAGTTCCTCCGGCATGTCATAGTTTATGGATTCATTCGGAATACAGATTGCCCCTGGAATATGCCCCTGAGAGAATTCGTCCTCTCTTCTCACGTCTATGATCTGATATCCGCTCTTCTCAGCCATGATGCGCTTTGCCTCGTCCTGGCTGATCTGCAAATAACTGCCCTGTAAATCCGGCATAGGAATTCTCCCTTCTTCTCCATATGGTCTGTTTCTGGCATACCATAAATAAAAGTGTTAAGACACAACTCATAGCTATAATTTTTTCATTAAGCAACCTCACTTTTATATTTAATAAATGTATTGCTTTTTGATAATTTTATCATTTAAATAGTTCTACTATTTTTTCCTTAAACGTGTTTAGATACATGCCTGAACACTCATCGATTCCTGGCCAAGAACAAATGGAAATGATAACCTGTTCGTCTGTAAGATAGTATGCCCCATTTTTGGATACTACATACAAATCAGGCTCATTTGCTAAGGGCGCATTTTCTCCTAAATCAATCACATATCCAACATATTTTTCTCCCTCAACGAAAGCCTCAAAAACACGGCACTCCTCAGCGTAAAAATCTGCACCAAAATACAACGTTAGGTTTTCGTTTTGTGAAAAGGAATCATCTTTCCAAAGAACTGAGATTACGTGAATTGGAAGGAAAACTCCCTCATAGGTAGACCGCACCAAGTCAACCTCTTCCTCAAACGGTTGTAAATGCATATATTGGAATTCCCAACCGCCGCATGGTTCAAAAACAATCACTGCCCTAACGTTTTTCTCTCGAATATCTTCCATTGACTTAATCCCAATATGGTTGGCTGAACCATAATCATCACAATATGGGTATTCTTTTCGCAGTTCTCTCAGTGTCTCTTCACTCACTCGATCTTGGTTATTTGCAGTCTCTAGTTGCTTTTGACATGCACAAAAAATCATGATAAGCAACGCAATTAGTAGTGCTATTGTTTTTCTCATCATCATGTACTCCCTTTAGGTAAATACTCATCCATGTCTTTATACGCACACTTTATTCTCTGATTCTTCTGCACGATTGGCTTCTTTCTCGATCCAGAAAGAACCGTATCTGGACCCCACTGTTGCCATCGCAGCCATTCGGCTTTCGGGCTGTGTAATCTGCGTTTTGGTCTTGATTTCGTTTGATGTGAACAATGCGCACAGATCTGAGTAGCGCTGTTCATCATACCCACGATAGACTTCCACCCATTTCATTTTTTTACCTACTCATGTTATTCTCCAGGATTTGATAGTGAATTAATGGATTCTAAAAAGTAGCTGTATAAATCCTCTGACTTCATGCGTTCAAAAAGGACAAGCAACTGACCATGCACATATGACATTGCATCCTTCAGGCTTTTTATCGACTGTGAATCTTCAGGATACTCTCCAAACCCAGCATATATTATATCAATAACATTTCTATAGAAGACGACAAAAGTCTGCTGCTCTTCGGAATTCAACCTTTCATATCTATGCCAGATATCTCTGCATACATTCATAATAATTGACATTTCATTATAGACCATAGAATCATATTGTGAAGCAAGGCTTTCCTGACGCACTCTTGCAATTTGATTATTTAGGCTATTGAAAGCCATGAATATTCGGTCTGTTTTATTCCAAATTGTATCCTGAATATTCTCAAAATCACCAATCTCCATGTCAATTCTGGAACAGTATCCCCGAAGTGAAATGCATTCAGAGCTGATCTCGCTGACCGGATCAAGAAGGTTATCTTTGATGATAGCTTTGTGATGTTGAATACGTGAAAAAAGGAAGAGATTCAGGAGAAGAGAAATGGATAACATGATAACAAGACATATGCCGGATGGTCTTAGGTGTTTTGCTATCTTCAATAAGAAACGCCTCCTCGTTGCTGTAACAATACTATACATCACCATGTCCCATATATGAATCATAAATCACAATCCATATATCCGTCAATCATTCAATGAATATCATTCCGAATCTGCAACCTCTGCCAAGTGAAGACTCCGGATGCTTACCCTCACAAGGCCATCATGTAATGATATGTTCTGCCACTGGTTCGTTCAAGCGAACGGTCAATGCTCAGTTGTCGAATGACTGTGCTAGCTCATTTCTCATTTGTATCTGATACTGCAGCCCCTTTCCCACAATTGATGGGTATTTCCGTAACGCTGTTACCGTATGGTCTGCTAAAAGAAGAAACGGCTCGTTTTCTACCAGCGCAACCGCAAACGGTTGATCAATCATCTGAATCGGTAAATTCTGCTAATCATAACAAAGTCGTATTACCCCGACATTTCCTAGGGAACAGAAACCCGCTGATAAAACCAAAACCACCGGGCTTGATTCATTTTTTCGTCTTTTTCATGTCGCAACCCTCCAACGATTCTTTAGAGCTTCTCTCCTCTTTCGCCAGTCATACAAACCATTTTCTCAACCAACGGCGTTTCCTTGCAGGCTTTCATTATAAGAAGACGCAGGTAATGTTTAAAACTCAACAGGTGAGTATGGTTTTGGGGATCATTGAGTGCTTAATAAAATGTACCCCTTGACAAGGGCAACGAGTTGAAAGAAACTGTATATATAACAAAGGAATTACAAGTGGTAACAGCCAAAGATGCTGAGGCTTAAAAAGCGACCTTAATTAAAAAACAAATGGTAAAACTATAGAATTGAAATTTGAAAGGACGGCAATTATTATGAGAGTCCACTATCCCTCTATCTTTGTGGAAGGAGTTTGCCATAATGCTGTTTATCTCGCACTCAAACAAGCTTAATCGAGTAATTGTTTTGTTACTATGTGTCGTTTGCCTTTTGATAAGCACAGGATGCAACAGTTCTTCAAATATAAAAACGCAAGAACAACTGAACGAACTACGTGAACAATATCCGGTTTCAAATGAAATGTCTCCAACTGTTGCATATGCATTTGATCTACTTCAATCATGGAGTGGTTTTTATAAATGGGGCAATTATGATACAATTGCAATTGTAGAAGTGCTTGGAGAGCCCTTTACTAATACAATTTATATGGACGCGTTTGACGATGACGAAGTCAATGAAGCATTTGGAACACAACGAATCGAGGGTGTTTTCATTCCTGCACGAATTGTGGAAATAATTGGAGGGAATTCATCGCTAACACAAGGTGATACTGTTTCAATGGGTTTTGGATCAACATGGATTATACCACTGAAGACATTGGAACCATATAAGATCGGAGAGCAGTACGTTTGTTTCATGAGTGACTTCAGAGACCTTCCTTATGAAGTTGAGAATTGCTATGGCGTTAGTAAGTATTCCACGCTATATATCGCCGATGACAAGACTGTTTTGCCAATGACAGGCTTAATTAAGTGCCTTAACGAATGTGAAGGGATGTCTTTAAAGGATTTTACCAAACTAGCAAACAAGGAATACCGGGAAGCGCATCAATAAGGTACTCTGATAACAATAAAGAGTCACAGGTCATTAGAAATATTGGCCTGCGACTCTTTAAGGGGTATAGTTAACGTAAAATTATTACAGGAGCTCGACAAGGCGAGTTCGGGAGAATGACTTGGATCGAATGCGAACAGCTGTTTTCATTAACAACCTATCGCTTAAAACGAACAGAAGGAGCAGCTGGAACAGCTGCAAGCCCAGAAACCCACAAGACTATTTCAGGCAGACATGACCTTCAATTGTGGTTTGTCATTATTGGTGTATCGTACCAGTCTCACCAAGTTGCTTGTTCCGATCCCTCTTCCCGCTGCCGCAGATGGCTTTGTTTCGCCGCACTAACACGATTTGACACGATCTGACACAATTGAAAATGCGTTTGACACGATTCCTCAGATTTTGACACGATAGCCAGATTTTGACACGATTCCTTTTGCCCATTTCGGCCAAAACGGCTATTTTGTCGAAAAATCCACCTGTTTTTCAGCGTGTCCGCAAAAATCTGCTGCACCCGCTGATTTTCAGAAATGGCATGATTCCAACGTTTTTCAAGGATAAAATGAAACGAACCGAACGATAAATACATTGTATCATCGTTCGGTCCAGATATGAGATTGCGTATCTCGTTTCATACGGGCAGCAGAGAATCCGCCATCCGTTTTTTATTATCTCCGCAATTGAAATCTTTGTCAATTCTCACATATCGCTTCTTTTGCAGGCATACTGCTCACGCACCCATAATGTTGATTTATGATATGGATTGAAAGATTATTCTTGCGTTGATGTTCGATCATTGGTAAATTGTAAGCAGAGTGAATCGTGTCAGTCCGTTTCGATTCACTGCTCCGACTGTTCGCTTCAAAAGCCGGCCTGCAGTTTTCTTCATTACTAAATTTTCTTTCAATCCGCTGTCACAGGAGGATCCGGATATGTCTTACACCGCTCTTCAGCACATGCATGATGATATGGTCCGCCGTTTTGGCCGGGACCTTGGTCCCGCTCAGCCACAGCTGTACTGCAATGAATTACATCCGAATGATCTGAAATCCTCGGCACTTCGTTTTCTGCATAATCGCTGTGAAGGACTTCTGTTTGATTCGGAGATTGCGTGCGAGGAAATCCGAACCGGAACGTACCGGGGAAGAAGTCTGAAATCCGGACAGATCCCCTACAATATGGAGATGGACATCAATCGGCTCTCCCTTGAGAAATCACTGGAGACCTTTATTGATTCCGGTGTTGCTGAGGATGCATATGTTGTTTATTACTGTTTTCTGGAGATGTTTTTCGGGCCCTATGGCAGATCCAAACATATGGTCGAGCTGCTCTCGGAATATGAAAGCAACGGAAGCTCTCTCCTGCTCAAACACAGGGACCACTATTCTCACTCCGTCTATGTATTTGCGCTGGGTCTGGCAATTTACGAGAATTCAGAATCCTATCGCCATTCTTTTGCCTCTTTCTATGATCTGGAGGACCCCGAGAGCCGGGAAAGCGCCTGTCAGTTTCTGCGCTTCTGGGGTCTCGCCTCTCTGTTTCATGATATCGGTTATCCCTTTGAACTGCCCTTCGAACAGGTTCTTTCCTATTTTGAAGTGGAGAATCAGGAACGAGGCGAAGGAAGTCTTTTCCTGAGCTACCAGTCTATGGACAGCCTGACAGATCTGAGTGAAGCTGCAGCCGAGCATTTCCATATGCTCTTCGGCAGGAAGTTTGCTTCCTCTACTGCGCTGATGGCCTGGGACATTCAGAACAAGCTGGGTGCCGAATACGGTACCACGGAAGAATCTCTTCTGGATATCCTGGAAAGCAAGCCAACGCACCCGGATCGATTCGGTTATTTCATGGATCATGCGCTGTTCAGTGCGGTACGGCTTTATTCGGAATTTGAAAAAACGCTCGGCGCGGAAAACATCACGAAGAATCATGTGGATGTTCTGACTGCGATTGTGCTTCACAACAGTCTCTATAAATTTTCAATTGCGTTCTACAAAGATCCGGAAAAGCGAAAGTGTCCCCTTTCCATGGATCTTCATCCTCTTGCGTGGCTTCTGATGCTTTGTGACGAACTTCAGTGCTGGGATCGGACTGCTTACGGCCGCAATTCCAGGACAGAACTGCATCCCATGGCTGCAGATTTTGATTTTTCCGGGGGCTCTGTCTCTGCTGTCTATTACTACGACCAGGAGGAGCATGATAAAATTGACGCATTCATGCGTCAGTACAGGCTCTGGGAGGAATGCGGCGAACAGGGCAAAGCTCCGCGGCTGAAAGCATACAGTGACATGTCCGAAAAAGAATCGCGTTTCACAACGGACATAAAAGCAATCGTCAATCTCACTTCCGTTCCTCTCACCGTTAAGCCATCTATTCGGATGGTCGACAGAAAGCGGAAACACACCTATCTGTCCGCAAGCAGTTTTCTCCATCTGTATGATTTTGCGGTCGCGCTCAACGGACGTTACATGTCCAGTGAAACGGATCGTTCGGATCTGGAATCCATGTTTGAATCCCTTTCCCTGGAATATCAGATTGCCAACATCAATCAGGCTAAAAGCTTCAGCCGCTATCTTAACGCCATTCACTGCTTTTATTCCGACCGTCCTGTCGATTTTGAAATGGTTCAGGCTTTTCACGAGGAAGAGACTTCCGTATTCGCTCCGTTGGAACATGAACGGTGGCTGCGGGAACATCAGGCAATGGGCTGGAAATTCGGCACGGCTTATCAGGAGATCGCCGCATCCGATCCTTCGGTTTCCCCTTCAGATCTGAGAGAGCAGCTTCGCATTCATGCATTGGCTCTTGATTCAGAACTGACGGATGAGATCTGCAAAGCACATTATCTGACGCTCTCCGAAGAAGAGCAGGGAAAAGACTGGAAACCTTTCTGTACGATGCTTCAGCTGCTGAAGAAATATGACGGTCTCAGGATTTACCGTCTGTCAGGAGTGAACGAATGAACAGAAAACATCTGCCGGTTCCGCCTTATGAAGGCGGGGAACCATATCTGTATTTTGCCTTTGCAAAAAGAGACACGGACAAGGCTTGGAAGTACATGCGTCCGCTTCTGGAACGGGGCTGCAGAATCTGGTATTGTCTTGACAATGCGGGCAGTTCCGATGAACTGCTTCGGCGGCAGAACCGTGCTTCAGAAGCATCTCTGACTCTGGTGCTTCTGACGGACGCAATTATTTCCGATCAGGACTCCAAGACATTTGTGCTTGTGAATCAGAAACAGAACAGGCCGATTCTCTGTCTGGATACAGACGGAGCGGACCGCCGTCTTTCCATGAGTCTGAGAGAAGAGGTCCCTGTTCTGTCTCTCCGAACTCTGAAAGAGCCGAACGCCTATGAAAACGCTGTCATTCATTCAGAAGGCTTTTCACAGGATCTGTTGGGGGATCCTGTGCATACCCGCAGCAATCTGACCGGCCGGGTTGCCGCAGCGTTTCTGATTCTTGCCCTGCTGTTCGGCGCCGGCATTCTGTCTGCCAGGCACTGGATCAGGCCGGAGCCGGCAGAACAGGCGGAATTGCCGTCTGACAGCGTTCTGTTTGAGGATCCAGTCCTTGTGGCTTCCATCCGGGCAGCACTCGGCGGAGGATTGATTACAGAGGAGAGTCTTTCCGAAATTCATGTTCTTCGGCTGGATGAGCTTCCTTCCTCCTGGGGCGAGCTGGATCTTCTTTCGAATCTGGAAACACTTGAAATCAACCAGTCTGCCATAGAGCCTTCCTCTTCACTTCCCTTTGACCGCTTTCAGATTGTACTGATTGGGGGCGAATTGCCATGAGCGGATTCTTTAAACCGTACGAAGGAAATCGTCCTTTTCTGTTTATCAGCTACGCACACAAGCAGTCATCGGAAGTCATTGATACCATCCGGATCCTGCACGATTCCGGTATCCGTTTATGGTATGACGAGGGCATTCCCGCCGGAAGCGACTGGCCTGCCAACATTGCAAATCACATGCAGAACTGTGAACGGGTCATTTTCTTCCTGTCAAAAGCCGCACTGGCCTCTCCAAACTGTTTCAGTGAGATGCGCACTGCCGAACGTCTGAAAAGGCCTATTCTGGTTGTTCGTCTGGATGAGTCCGAAGCTGACGAGAACTGGCGTTCCATTCTGGAGGGGAAAGAAACCATCCCATGCCTCCCCGCTGCACAGGACCGTTCCCTGGCGATCCAGAAAACCGGGTTTATCCTTCGCCGATTCCGCCGTTCATGGCGCGAAAGAATTCCCTGGCGTATTCTTGCCATGGCTGCCTCTCTTCTTCTGTTTCTCGTCTCTGCAGCATCGTTTTACGCCATCGTGACCGGCCGCTGGTCTCCCTATTCCGAGCCTCAGATAAGTACTGCGCAGGACACAACGCCGATGATTTCGCTGGAGCCGGAACCCGAAAGCGAACCGGAACCGGAATCTGTTCCGGTAATTGAACTCGGGGAAGCGGAACGGTATTTTGCCGTTTCTTTCCCCGACCGGCAGCAGGAAAAAGCAATCCGGCGCGCCCTTGGAAAGGACGAAGAGGAGATCTTCCGATGGGAAGTCGCTGAAATTCCGGAACTTTATTTCTGCGGAAATATGGTGACATCCGGACTGGATAACGTCTCGTTTCTGCCTGACGGAAGCTGCCGTGTGAACGGTGCTCCCGTTATTACGGGTCAGGTGGCGGATCTCACGCTGATTCAGGATGCGGCACGTCTGGAAGTTCTTGCTCTGATCTGTCAGCCTGTACAGGATCTGAACGGACTCAGTTCACATCTGCTTCTCCGCAGACTCATCCTCTCCGGGAGCAAAGTGACCAGTCTTACTCCGCTCACTGACCTTCCAAGTCTTGAAGAGATTGATTTAACCTATACGGAGGTATCCGAACTGCAGCCGCTTGAATCGCTTCCCAGGCTGAAAACGGTTTATGTCAGTATGGATATGCTTCCACTTCATTGGTCGGACAGCGCTTCTTTCCGCGTGATTCTGACCCAAAACACCTCAATGAGGTAATTGTCGACACGATTCCCCGTTTCCGGAGAAAAACATGTTTGAATCCGGATCCTTCTTTCCTTTCTACGCTTCCATTCATGGATTGATGCAGTTATCAGAAATTTCTGTGCCACCGCAGGAGGTACGCGTTATGATTGCAAAAAGAAACATCCGCATACTCTGTGCAGACGCCGATCGAAGCGCACTTGATCCGATTTTATCCGCGATGCGGGAAAAAGGATTTCGCATCTCGGAATCAACGGGAAAACTCCGGAAGAATGAAACTGTCCTTGCCGTTCTGTCTGAGGCATTTTTCAAAGATTCCGCGAATTCCGAGAAACTCCTGCATCTGATCGGGCAGGGCGCAGAGCATGTCCTGCCTCTCCGTCTGGATGACTCCGATCTGCCGGAGAATGTCAGCAACGCGCTTTACGCCCGCAACATCATCTCAGCATCTGGAAGAGAACCGGAGGGAATCGCACAGCGCATGAGTGACGCAATTCCCCAGAAGAAGAGTCATCTGCCGATCATTCTCACCGCATGTGCCGCTGTTCTCCTGGTATTGGGCGGTATATTCATCACGAAACTTGCCAGAAGAACCATTGTGGAAACACCAGAACCTGCCGAGGAACCGGTCGTGGAAGATGCAATCGAGGTACGTCTTCCGAATGGACTTACAGAAGAAGATCTGGAAAAAGTCGAAATTGTCTTTCTGATCAGCGACCAGTTCTATTGGGCACCCCTGGATGATGATTATTTTGATAAACGCGAGCAGTATGGCGGCTATTTGAATTACCTTGCCCCCAGGCATATGGACGAACACACGATGCACTGGTATGACGGCAGAGACGGACATGAGCATTTCATGGCGCAGTGGAGCGCAGAAGACCTGGCCTTTCTGACCAGGCTTCCCAATTTGCGCGCCATAACCATGGTTCTGGTGGATCCCGAGGAGATGCCGGATCTCAGCGGCATTTCCACTCTGGAGGAGCTGTGCGTCTGCGACTGTACGATTTCCGATCTGTCTTTCTGTTCAGAATCACAGCTATTCGGCGCCTATTTCTACCGCTGCAGGATTGAGGACTATGCCCTTCTGAACCGGATACCGAATCTGGAGTGGATGATTCTGGAACTGGATACTCCTGACATTACTGACCTCTCCCAGCTGGGTCCGGAAAACCTGGTGTATGCAGAGATCAATTACTACTTTACATCGGATCATCTGGATCTGTCAGGGCTCTCAAAATGCAAAAAGCTGGAAACTCTGGTCATGCAGGAGATTCCGGTTTCAGATCTCTCTTTTCTCTCCGGTATTTCCAATCTGTCCTACCTTTACATGCGCGGACTGAACGCCTCCGATTTTTCGCCTCTGAACGGGCTCTCCGCAATGGAAGATCTGAGCATTGACTCCTGCAGAGGACTCACAGATTGCTCTTTCCTGTCTTCCATGCCGAAACTGGAACGTCTGCTTATTACAGAAGCAGACGCGGCGGATCTGTCTTCAGCGGACGTATGCACGAATCTGAAGGAGATCACCATCAACAGTACGGGAAATCTGCTCCTTCCTTCCATGGACCAGTTTGATTCCCTGGAATTCCTTGAGATACATGACACATATTTGGAACAGATGGATTTCGCCGCTTCCCTGCCTGAAGCCTGTCGTTTCTCATTTTCAGGGGAAACGGGAAGCTTTGAAGGTCTCTCCGGTCTTTCCCGTTTGTCGGGTCTCTCGCTTCATCCGAATTCAGGCGCGGATGCCCGTGAGATTCTTCCCTATCTTTCCGGCTGCAAAATCGGAACACTGGAGCTTGGCAATCTATGGAATCTGCAGATGTCAGATCTTCCGGAGGTTGAGCATCGGCTTCAGCTTTCCAACTGTGACATTGCAGACCTGAACGGCCTGCCAGACAGTATTTCCGATCTTTCTCTTATAAACCTGCCGCGTATCCGGTCTCTTTCCGGTATTCACGCCGCCGCATCCCTTATGCAAGGCGGAACCCTGGAAATCTCCGGCTGTCCGCTTCTCATGGACTGGGATGAACTGTCCGGCGCAGAGCTTGGCAAGCTGTGGCTGCGCGGACTGTACATTCTTCCCGACCTGAGCAGATTCCACACGGCAACCTTACGGCTGGAACAGATGCCGGAACTGGAGAATCTGGATCTTCTTGACAAGCTGGATTCCGATCGGGAAATCAATCTGGAGCTCATAGAACTCGACGGCGTTCAGAGTCTTGCGCCTCTGTTTCGTCTTCATGGAGATTATCTCAATGTAAGTTCCCAGTTCATCAATCAGGCGGAAGATCTTGTAGCGGAAGGTTGTTTTCAGTCCTATGACCTTGTCTTTCCCGAAGGCGGATGGGAGCCTGTTGACGCACAGGTGCAGCTGCTCAATCTGAAGGAACTGGAAACTCTGCCAAAGGTGCTTCTGCAGAAAATTGAACAGTTCGCGATTGCGGGAGATACGCTTTACGAATTCGGTCAGTACGATGTGCAGGCCTTCCGGGAAGACGGTTTAGTTACATACAAGATAAGAAGATATGATTCTGAAGAATGGATTCCGGTTTCTGTCGGCTCATTGGATCACATGGAGATCCTTGACGATTTAATCGGTCTGCGCAGACTTGAGATCAATGCGGAGCCGCTGGAGAATCTGAACGGAATTCAAGCGCTTGACCGGCTTGAGTCTGTCAGCATTAAAAACTGCCCGTCACTCACTGACGCGTCGGCTCTGTTCGCTCTTCAGGATCTGAACGATATCTGTCTGTTTAATACCGGCGTTACCTCCATTCAGGGTATCCAAAACCTGACCAGTCTGAAATCCATTGATCTGAACAGCACCAGAGTAACAGATCTTACTCCGCTTGCCGATCTTGATTCGCTGGAACAGGTTCATATTACCGCTGATATGAAGCAGGCTGCAGAGAGTCTTTCCGGACTGGATTATTCCTTCGAGCTCATTGTCCACTGAATCTGATTCGTTCATTACAAGGCAGTGATCTGCAGGCATTTTATGAAATAAATCTCATTTAACAGAACATCCGCCGGAACGAATCCGGCGGATGTTCTTAATCATTCGAATCGGGCAAAAAAGCTGATATTTGCAGGTCGTACTGCAACCTGTAGTGCCATGATTTGTGCGCGGATAATCAGATCACAAGCTGGGAACAGAAAGTACGGATCTTCTCTTCGTTTTCCTGACTGGGTTTTGTTTTCGGATCAATCAGGACCATTTCCGTAGAGAATTCATCAATTCCGATCATGGATCTGAGCTTCTCAAGCGCCTTTTCCCCTCCGGCTCCGCTTTCGCAGGCAAACGCGGCGATCTTCTTCGCATGCAGTGCATGATCGCGGATAAAGGTGCGGATCGGAGGCGTAATGGTACCTGCCCAGACCGGGAAACCGATGATAACGCAGTCATATTCCTCTGAGCGGAAAGTATACGGCTCAAGATCAGGAGCTTCCCCCATGACGGCGCTCTTTCCTCCCCAGAAAAACTTCCGGAATCCTGTTGCAGGGTATTCCTTGACCGGCTCAAGACGCAGCAGTTCCGCACCGGTAATTTCCGCTATCTTCTGCGCGGCATATTCCGTATTTCCTTCCAGAGAATAATAAACGACGATACACTTCATGCCACATTCCTCCTGTTCAGCAAAGCATTTTTTCTGCAAATAACATCCGAAGTGCTCTTCAGAATAATTTCTTCTTCAGCAATACAGCAGTCTCTGTCCGGGACAGTTCTTGGAAACCTTCCCGAATAAAAAGACTGATCGATGGATTATCCGCGGCGATCTCATCATGGACCGCATGGATCCCATGCCTTTTTGCCTCCTGGCATAGCAGCCGGAGCCCAACGGTTCCGTATCCCCGGTTTCTTTCCCAGGCAGCGATAATGATATCACACAGCCAGATATCTCGATCCGGATCCCGCCGGCAGGATGCTTCTCCAATCAGGGTGCCGCTGGATTCGTCTCTGATATAACGGTAAAAGCGCGATGATTCATCAGAAGAGAGCCACCTGTCCGACCAGTCTTCCCACTGATCCGACGGGAACGGAATGGTTCCACCCCAAGCGTCGTTATAGGACATGGTTTTTGCATCTGAAAGAAGCATCTGCCGAAACCAGAGATCCTCCCGGGTAGGACGAACCAGGCAGATCGCCGCTTCGGGCATACTTTGTCCTTCCAGGAAAGACAGAATCCGCGGATAGAAGTCAGAAGCTTCCTCATATGCTGCATGTCCCAATCCGGCATACACAACGAGCTGGCTGTCCTTTATGCCTTTATGCAGCTCGTATGAGGCCTGAATGCCGACGATTTTGTCCTTATCCCCACCGATAATCAGTGCAGGGCATGTAATCCTTCCAAGTTCATCGCGCATGTCAAACTGAAGAATTGCCTGCGCATTTGCCAGAAATCTTGCGTACGTTTTCGGTTTTCCGATGAATCCGAGCAGTGGATAATACCGGCGGTAGCGTTTCAGATAGGCGGAGGAGTAGCTCTTTTCCGCTGTCTGGATCATCAATTCCCTGTGGTCGCCTCGTTCTGCGGATTCCATCCAGACCCGAACACAGGAACGGACCGTATCATTGGCAGAGGGAGCCGTTACTGCAAGAATCAGGTTTTCCACGAGATCCGGATATTCGGCCGCAAGTGAGAGTGCAATCATACCGCCCTGAGAGACTCCGAGAACACTCGCCTTCTGTATGCCGAGCGTCCGCATTGCAGCGGCCTGATCATCCGCCATCTGCCTGATGCTGCTCTCCGTCGGCAGCGGTTCTTTTCTTGAAAAGATATATATGCGAAACCTGTTGAAAAACATACGGTAACTCAAGGACAGAATCCAGGCTTTTCCCTTCACTGTCGCAAGACCGTCAGACAGTCCGGGCAGAATAATCAGCGTATGATCTCCCT
>JAEEGL015219551.1_pt1 | contig 15354 bp, 11 predicted proteins | sample 9134231 | NCBI WGS metagenome assembly JAEEGL01 (sample SAMN16246548, study PRJNA631951) | gut metagenome | biome: gut microbiome; feature: rumen; material: fiber-attached | host: Bos | place: Iran: Karaj | collected 2018-10 | reverse complement strand
GGAAATTCTTCATATATAATATTCTTCTTTTTTTCTTTTTCTTTTTTTTTTGCTTTTTCTTTTTCTTTTTCTTCTTTTATACTTCTTAATATTTTTTCTTTATCATCTATTAAACGAGAATAATAATCATCTAAATTTTCTTCTGTATTATTATTATTATTATTCTTATTCTTATTATTATTATTATTATTTTTATTATTATTATTGTTATTATTTTTATTATTTGTTTCTTTTGCAATTTCATTTTTTTTTTCTTTTTTTATGTTTTCTTTTTTCTTTATATTTAGTTTGTTCTTTTCTTTATTTTTATTTTTATCATCAATTTTTTCAGAAATATTTTTTGAAGAAATTGATGATTCAAAAGAAGTATTTAAATTCCCATATAAAGTAGAATAAATCATTTTATTTATAATTTTTTTCTTTTCATTTTCTTTAGATTTTTCAACAGGTAAAATATCTTTTTTATTATTTTTCCTTTTTTTTTGAATAAAATCATTTTGAATTTGTTTTTCTTCAGTATTTATATTTTCAAAAGTTTTATAAGTTCTAATTGGTTTAGAAGACTTAATCTTATAATTTTTTTTCATATTATTATTTAACTTAGCTTCATTGAAATAATTTATTATATTTTTAGTTTTTTTTTCTTTTAACTTTTTTTCAAATTCAGATATCATTCTTTTTGCATTATCCATATTTTCAATTGGTTCCCATGTATTATCTGATTCGGGATAATCTTTCCATTTTATTAAATATTCTATTTTATTCTTTACTATTCTTTTTTCTAATATTTTCTCTATTTCATATTCTTCTTCATTTAAATTTATATTTTTATGTTTTATATCTTTCTTATTTTGCTTTCCCATTATTTTTTGATGATATTTTTTTTTGTTTTTACTTCATATAACAAAAGACAATTTTTGAATATTTATTATTTACGTTTTTTTAAAACATTTATCATTTAAAAAGCAAAAATAATTTTTTTAAATTAAATATATTATATTTAAAATAATATATAATTTTAAATACCAAAAAAAAAAATTTAAGAATCTTCTCCTTCTTTAATCAAATTTTCTTTATTATCATTATTAATATCTTTAATATTATTATGATAATTATTTCTATTTTTAAAATCAATAGAAATAAAATTAAATAATCCAACACCAAAAACAATAAACCAAAAGAAGCTAATAATAGAAATAACAAAACAAGAATAATCAAATCCTTTTTTTTCAGAATAATAAGCTCCAATAATAGGACCAATCGTAGCACCTAAACTAACAGAAAAAGTAAAAAATGAACTTGCTAAATCATTTGAATATTCTTCACTAAATTTATTAATTTCTTTTAAACTTATTAAAAAATCTTCCATTGAAGTTATTATTATTGGAGCTTCTGAAAAACCTAACATAATAAATTGAAATATTAATAATATTGAATTTTGAGTTAATAATTTTATCGATGATAATGATATTGACATTAATAATAATGATAATGTTATTTGAAATTTAGTTCCATATTTTTCTAAAAAAGGATTTATTAAATAAATTGCAATAAAAAAAGTTACTACTGGAATATCAAAATATAATGAAACTAATAAAGAAGAAAAATTATATTTTTCAATTAAATAATTTTCTAAAATAGGTTCATAAAAAATATCAGCAATCATTGCAATAATTAAAGCAATAAAAGTTAAGAAAATCTTTAAATTAAAAATAAGTTTTAAAAAATCAAATCCACTAATTTCATCATGAGCATTTTGAATATTAATATAATAATATAAGGGTAAAGAAAAAAGAACTATAAATCCAAGAATAAAAAAGGGAATAGTAAAATTAAAAATATTATATAAAAAAGAAGCATAAAAAGGACCAATAGCTTGTCCTAAAGAAAAGGAAAATTCCATTAATCCCATATATAAATTTATTTCTTTATCATTTTCACTTAAAGAAACTGAAAAACTATATATCATTGTTTGTGAAATTGCAACTCCAATTCCTTGTGAAAATCTACATATGAAAGAATATATTTCAAATATATTTTTTCTTTTTATTAAAGATGCTAAACCAAATGCTATTGTTGCTATTATTATTATTAATGTACTTATTGTAAATAATAATCTTTTGTTTATTTTTTGAGATAAATATGGAACTAATGGGATTATTATTATGTTTGGAATTGATATTGATGAAAATATTATTCCTGATGTTGTCTCTGATGTTCCATATTTTTTTGCTTCAAGAGGAAATAATATTTCTAACATTGAATATCCTATTCCAAACATCATATTTGTTGACATTAAGATTAGGATTCTCCAATTCATTTTTTTATTTTTTTTATAAGGAAAAAAAAATGTTTATATGTTATAATAATATATTTAATTTTAAAAAGTTTATTAGATTTGATATAAGAAAAGAAATATAATTTCATTTTCATTGTAATTTAGTTTAATTCAATAAATTCAAATAAATAAAAATATTTAAGAAATGAAAAGGAAAAATAAATGATATAAATTAATAAGAAACATCAAATTTATATTAATTAAATTAAAAATAATAAAAAAAAGAATATAAATATTAAAAAAGTAATAAATAATTATTTAATAAAAATGGAAATAGAAAACGAAAAATCAAAGGAAATAGAATTTTCAAAAAGTACATTTATTGAAGTATTAAAGAAAGATTTAACAAAGGATTATCAAATAATAAAGCAAATAGGGAAAGGAGGATATGGAAAAGTATATTTAGTAAGCAATCTAATAACAGGTGAGAATTATGCATGTAAGCAAATTCCAAAAGTGAAAAGAAATATGGAAAGAGTCGAAAGAGAAATATTAATATTAAAAAATTGTGATCATCCAAATATAGTAAAATTATATGAAATATATGAAGATAAGCACAATTATTATTTAATAATGGAGAATTTAAAAGGAGGAGAATTATTTGATAAAATAATAGAAAGAATAAAGAAAAAAAAAATTTTTTCTGAATATGAAGCTTCTTTAATATTTAAGCAAATAATATCAGTAATAAAATATTGTCATTCTAAAGGAATAGTTCATAGAGATTTAAAACCAGAAAATATTTTATTTACAGAAAAAGAAGAAGATAATTTAGATAATATAAAAATAATAGATTTTGGTTTAAGTAGAAATTACACAAGAAATAAATTATCTTCTCCAGTTGGAACTTGTTATTATGTTGCTCCTGAAATATTAATTAAAGATTATTCTGAAAAATGTGATATTTGGTCTGCTGGAATAATATTATATATTTTATTATCTGGAGAACCTCCTTTTAATGGAAATAATAATAAAGAAATTTATTATAAAATTTCTACTTTAAAATATGATTTTCCTGATAATAAATGGAATAATATTTCTAAAGAAGCGATTGATTTAATTCAAAAAATATTAGTGGATGAAAATCATAGAATTTCTATTGATGATATTTTAAATCATGATTGGTTTAAAAAGGTAGAAATTATTGAAAGGAAAAATATTAATTTTGATATTCAGAAGTTTATTAATTATATTCAAATGAATAAATTTAAAAAAATGGTTTTTACTTTTATTACTTCAAGATTAAATGATTGTGAAGTTAAAGATATAAAAAATATATTTAAAGAATTTGATATTAATAATGATGGAATGATTAATTTAGAAGAGTTTAAACAAGGTTTAATTAAATTAAATGTAGAAACAGCTGCTTTTGATATTGAAAATATTTTTAAAGAAATTGATACTGATAAAAATGGTGTTATTGATTATACAGAATTTTTAACTGCTGCTATTGAAGAAAATAAAATTTTAAGAGAAAAAAGATTATATGAAGCTTTTGAAAAATTTGATGTTGATAATACTGGAAAAATTGATAAAAATGATATTTTAAATGTATTAAAATTAGAAAGAGATTTGGATGGAAAAATTGAAGAAATGATTCGTGAAATTGATAAAAATGGAGATAATGCTATTGATTATAGAGAATTTTTAGATTTTATGGGATATAATTTTTATAATCAAGTTTAATTTTGTGTTTTTTTTTAAGAATATTTTAGGTTTTTTAATTTTTTAATTTTTTATTTTATTAAAAACACTTTTTTAGTTTTACATTTCCTTTAAATATATATACACTTTAAAATATTGAAAATAATAATAAAATTAGAGCCTTAATATAGTGAATTTTTTAAGATTAGAAATATTTTAAATTTTTTTTATTTAATATTGTAAATGAAATCATTTTTCAACACTATGTTTTCTAAATCTTTCTATTTTCTATTTCTATTTAATATTTATATTTTTGAATTTAGAACATATGATAAACATATATTATTGTTCTTTTTTTTTTCCTTTTAAAAAACTAGTTAAAAAAGTAGAATTCTATTTTTCACGGTATTTATTAATCATTATATCGTCTTTATATAATAAACATTTATCTTTCTTTTCTCTATAACATATTTCATATATTATCATAATATTTAATATTTTTAATTCTTATTTAAATAATTAAACAATAAAAAATAAATATAATTAGGTTTTAAAAAATAATTATCACAATAATTTTCATTATTTGATTTAATATCAATTATAATTAAAATCAATAATTTTAAATTAATTAAAAAACTAAAGAAAATAAAATATATTAAATAACTGAATTCCATATTAAAATAAACCAATAATTAATTTCACATATCAAAAATTAATAAAAATCCATAATATAAAAAGATAGAAAAAAAATGAAAAAAATATTATTATTTCTTTTATTAACTCAACTATCATCATCCTACATTCAATTATTTGATGTCATTCCAATCAAATTTATTCCATCAACCAATTTTTTTTGCACAGATTTAGACTCTGAAGATTTTTACATATATGTAGAATGTTCAAAAAACATGAAAATACCAAATGGAATATATGTTCCAAAAGTATGGAACTTTTCATATATAAGTGAAAATCCAGAAGAAAAAAACAAAGCATTAGATATTCAATGTGATTTATATGGAGATGAAGATTCACATCATATGATATGTAAATTAACAAAAAAATTTTCTTTATTTAATTTAAAAGGACCTTTCAAAAGACCACTTATTTGGGAAAAAAAAGATTTTTATTTTACATACGAAGGTGAAGTTTATCAATCAAGAGTAGATAATAATAATTACGGTTATATATATCGATATTTAGGACATACTAAAGAAAAGAAAATGTTAAGTATTCCTATTAAAGATGGAAAAAATTCATTTAATTACACTTATGATAAACCACCTTATTTTTTAAGTTATGAATTTAAAGAAAATTTATATGATTATTATTCTCCTGTTATGGTTTCTAATATTTCAACTGAAATTCCTTGTACTATTATTAATGAACATAATGTTAATTGTTATTTCACTAAAGAAATGTTTCCTTCAAGTAAAGATGCTGTTTGTGTTAATAATGTTTTTTTAAAAAATCCTTGTGGATTGTATGATGAAACTAACTTTTATATGATAACTACTGATGGTTATGTTCCTCAAGAAAAAAAAGTTGAAAAATCTAATATCTTTAGTAATTTTTTTAAGAAATTGTTTAAAAAAGGATAATAAATTTATTTTTAGATTTTTATTAAATACATGAAAATTTAATTTTTTTTTATAAAAAAATATAAAAAAAACTATGTTTAATCTAATTAAAAAAGTAGATTTGTATTCTTATGAAGGGAAGTTTACTTTCAATGATAATGGAGAAACAGGTTTAAAAACTTTAATAGGAGGAATATTATCTTTATTTTCAATAATAACAGTAGCAATATTTATAATATATTTTATAATTCATCTTCTTTTAAAAGAAGACGCTACAATATTATATTCTTCAAAAAGAGAAAATAAAGTAAATATATCTTATTCAAATATTCTTCCTTTTATGTTTAAAATATCTGATCCTTATTCAATACCAATTGAAAAAGAGGGTTTATATAATATTTCTTTATTAATTTGGTATACCAATAGTTCTAATTATGATCATGAAGATATTATTCAATATTATGATGAACTATATCTTGAAAAATGTGATATAAATAAACATTTTGGTGATTATATTAATTATTTTAAAAAAATGAATGATATTAAAAATTACTTTTGTCCTCCTCCTAGATTAATTAATCAAAGTTTAAATGGAATTTATGGTAATAATGAGCCATTTTTATATTATAATTTTTATTTTTCAAAATGCATCAATTCATCATTAAATAATAATAGTTGTAAAAGTGAGAATTATATATTTGATTTATTATCAAATGCATATTTAGATGTAAGATATATAGACTATTCAATAAATAATTTAAATAAAAAAAAAGTAGAAGAAATTCATATAAGAAATGAAAGATTAAGTATATCAATATCAGTATATAAAAGAATATGGTTATATTTAAAAAAAATAAATTATGTAACTAATACAGGTTTATTTTATAATAATAAAAAACAAGAAGTTTTTCATCAATTTGATTCAATTAGAATTGATTCTGATTCAAGAGATTTATCTTACAATACAATCAATGGAACTTTTACTATTTTTTCAATTGGTAATTCTGGAGTTGTTGATCTTTATCAAAGAAGCTTTTTAAAAGTTCAAGATTATTTAGCTACAATTGGAGGAATTACAAAAGCTATTTCTTTTATTTGTTATTTATTAAATTATTTTAATGCTAAAAATTCTTATTATAAAAAAATCATTAAGGATTTTATTATTGAATTACAAATTGAAAGAAAAAAAGTTTTTAGTAAAAATCATTTAAATTCTACTTCAAGACTTAATTTGATTAATACTAATGAGCAAATTAAAAATTGTAAAACTTTAAATGCTTATAAAAATAATTATTTGAATCATAATTATAAAAGGCAGTATAGTATTTTTCAAACAAATAATAATCAAAATAAAAGTACTAAAAAAGAAGTTAATAAAGAACTTACTTTTTCAATTCCAAAAAATAATTTTCAAAAATTAAATACTTTAATTCCTGAAAAATTAAAAGAAAAAGAAAAATTCGAAAAGAAATATTCTATTTCTTTTCTTCCTATTCAATTAAAAAAAAAACAAGTAAAAGATGAGTTTAATTATTATATTAAAATGATTAATAAGAGATTAAATATTATTCATGTTTTAACTATTCTTGAAAATTTTAATAATTTAGATAAAAATATATATTCAAATATAAATAGTTCAATATCTCATTCATTTGAATATAATAATAATCAAGATTCAAATCATAATAAAAGTTAATTGTAAAAAAACATATATATAACAATAGGAATATTTATTTTATATTTTAAATTAAATTTAAAAAAATTAAATTATTTTTTAACATAAATATTAAGAGTAGCAATTCCCCAAGACATATATCTTCTAAAATAAGGAATTTCATCCCAATTATTTTTATTTAAATTAGGAATTATAACTGTTGTATTAACAATAATACAGCCACTTTTACATTCATTATTAAATTTTTGTGATAATTTTAATAATAAATCATCTGTAAAACAAGAACTATTCATAAATATAAATGAAGCATTTGATATATTTTCTTCTAAGAAATCACCGTGAATAAATTCAATATTTGGTTTTTGATTATTAAAATTTGGTAATATATTATTATTTTCCTTATAATAATTAGGAAATATTTCTTCGAAATTTTTTTGAATTTTAATTGAACTTTCATATAAAGAATTAAGATATTCTATTCCAATATATTTAGTAAAATATTTACTTAAAACAGCAGAAATTATTCCTTTTCCAGTTCCACTTCCAAAATCATAAAAATAACCATTTGAATCTATTTTTAAAATATTTGATAAATATTCTAATATATATGATATAGTTCTAAATGTTGTTTCTCCATATATGAAATTATTCTTTTCTAAATTTCTTTTTTCTTGTTCTTCTTTTGATTCTTTTTTTGCTTTTTCTAATATTTCATTTGGGAAAAGTAAATTAAAAAATTGTTCTATTTTCTCATATTTTTTCTGTATTGGAATTTCTACTTTATATGGATAATCTTCTAAAGCATCTTCTGATTCAAAATAGTTTTTATTATATTTTTTTCTTTCCATTAATTTTTTTAAATATAATTTTTTTTTAAATGTTTTTAAAATCTTATTAATGATTTTTTATAATGAAGTATTTATTCGAAAATAATTTAATTAAGTTTAAGAATATTATTGTTTATTAAATTTTTTTTAAAAATTATCTTAATTTCTTTTTTTTATATTGTATAAAATATAATAAAAGAAAAATTATTATTTATCTACTTAATAGTAGACCGAAAATATTATTATTAAAATTTTTATTTCTGAAAATTTCTTTTTTAAATCAAATCTTTTCTTTTATAGTCTTTTCATAAGTAAAAAAAATTTTAAATGATTGTTCATTAAAATAATATTATAATATAATATTGTATTATATAAATAAAAAAATAGAATATTATTGGTTAATATTAATAATAATTTGGGTATAATTAAGGAAAATTATCCTTTGATAAAGCAAATTCATATCAAAACTACTCAATAATATATACAAAGAAAATTTAATATAAATTACAAATCTTTTCAAAAGATTTTTAACAAAAATAAATTTAAAATTTATTAAATATATGTTTTCACGTTTTCTCATCTTAATAATCACAGATTAATAATCAGTTTCATCATTACAAGAATTTCATCTAAAAATAAAAAAAATAACAAAAATAAGAAAGAAAAAAATAGAAAAAAAAAATCCAAATCAAACTCCAATCAAAAAATAAATACAAACTTAAAAACTCTATAAAAAAAAATAAAAAAAACTAAATTAAAAAAAAAAAAAAATTTTACTTCAAAAAATTTTTTTTTTTTTTTATTATAAAAAAAATCACATAAAAAAAAGAATTTTATTGATAATTAATATTACTTCTTTTAAAAAACCTATAACACCAATTTCTCAAAGCTCCTAAGCTTTTATTTTTATTTTCAGGAGAAATTCTCAACAATTCATTAATAATTAAATTAGAAGTGATTTTAATACCTACTTTCCTACAACAAAGGCTAAAATAAATTAAATGATGTTCTAAACCAATAGTTTTTGGTTTAGCTCCTCCTCCTGGAAGTCTAAATTTATTTTGTTTATTTCTTATTTTTTCTAATTTTTCCTTATTTTTACTCCATTCTCTTAAGGACTTCCTATCTATTCCACTTATTGATGATGTTTTGTGTAATCCTAATTTTGATGCTAATTCTATGTAGTTTAATTTCTCTTCTAATGAATATTTTTTACATTTTTTCATTTTTCTTTTTTATTTTTTACTCTTGGTACTTTTTCTGAACTCTTATTTCCTTTTTTTATATTTTTTTTCACTGGAAAAAGATTTTTATTCTTTTTCTTCTTATTAAGAGATGAGGTTTATATATTTTATTTTTGTTATTAAATTTTTTTTTTTTGAATTTTACTCAATAAGAGGAAATATTTGTTGATTGGAAGTTTATTATTTCTAGTATAATATAGAAGCTTATTTAAGTGTATTAATTGGAATTTTCATTGAATTTATATGTTTCATATGTGTATGTTAAATATTTTAGTTTATTTTTTATGAAAATTTTTTTAATTGAATATAATGCAATTGATACTTTTTTTAAATAATTGACTCTTTAATATATAAAGGAAAAAATAATATATTTTTATCTAATTAAATAATACTAATTAATATTTAATATTATTAAGATTAACAAAAAATAAAGATAATTCAATTGAAAATTTTGAAGTGAAAATTATAAGAAAAAGTATATATTATGTTCTATTATAATTTAAATTGTTTTTACTATAACAAATGAATATTTAATATTTTATATAAAAATTAATATCACTAAAAAGAATTCTTTAATAGAATTTAATTTTATAATTCAATATAAAAAAGAAGGAAATAATTAGATTTCTAAATTAATATAATATTTTAAAAAAATTAATTATTTTCTTATGTTATTCAAATAAAAAAGAGTATGTTAAACTTGAAATAAAGAATTAAAATAAAAAATATATTAAAAATTGTATGTTTTTTTTATTTTTTTTTATTTAATCTGTTAATATTTAATAAAAAAAAAGTTTTAAATTAATAAAATTAATCATAAAATCGAATATTATCTTCATAAAATTCAATTAATTTTTTTGGTGCAATATCAGCTATTTCACTAGTAGATAAAATTATATTTTTTTTTTCTCCATTATTTTTCCTAATTAAAACACTTGCATGATAATTATCATTTATTTTACAAATACTATTAATTTCAATAATTTCAAAATCATTTAAATTTTCTTTTTCATTATCTAAAATATCTTTTACACTCGTCAAAGAAGAAGCACTTGTTTTTATTGAATTATTATTTTTTTTATTATTCTTATATCTTGTTTTTTGTTTCTTGTATTTAAATTCTTCTTTTTTAATTCTTATTTTTTTTTCTTTCTTTATTTTTTTATTCTCTTCTTTTATTTTAGTGAAGGAATTAATATTTTTATTTTTGTTTAAAGTTTCAATTTTTTTTTCATAATCTTTTATTGCTTCTTTGGCATGATTTAAATTTGATAAAGGCTCCCAACTTGATTGAGATTCATCATATCCTAACCATTTTATTTTATATTCTATTATTCCTTTTTTAGATATTCTTTTTCCTACTATTTTCTCTATTTCATATTCTGAATCTTCATTACTTTCTTCCAGATGAATCATATTTAAAATTTTTTTTTTTTATTTTTTTTTGATTTATAATTATTATAATCCTTGTTATTTTTTTATCTATTTTATTTGTTTTTTTTAAATTTTTTTATTTTAAAGATGGGGAAATTAAGGATATTATGAGGCTTATAATATAATAAATATTATTTATCAAGTTTAATTAATATTAATGATAATAAACAATATTATTCAATGAGAAATGAAATTAAATATTATTCATGTCTATCATTATTAATAATTACTGATAAATCTACATATTAAATATGTAGTTTTGAAAAAGATAAGAATACTATTATATTGATTTTCTAATAAAGAATTAATTTTAGATAATAAATCAAATTGATGAAAATGAAATGTGTGTGATAATTATCTTTTAAAACTTAATGATTATATATGTATTTCTTGTTGTGATAATAATTTTATTTAATAGAAAATAATGTTTGTGGATTATATAAATATTTATATGAAGTTAAACTTAATTTTTTTATAATATAAAGAAATATTTAAATGAAAAATCAGAAAATTCATTTAATTTTAATAAAGAATTACTTAAAAATATGTTTAATAATTTTTAATTCTTTTAATAATTTCATAATATTACTTCTTATAATAAAATAAATTTATTCTTATTATAAAAAAAATTCAAAAATTAAAAGATTATAAAAAACTGAAAAGTTTAAATAAAATAAAATGTTTAACTAAAAAATTATTTAAAAATTTCAAAAGAAAAATTCAAAAAAATAATAATTTTTATAACACCTCAAATGATTAGATGAAAATTTAAAAATAATATAAATGAGTATAAAATGATAATATTAAAAAAAAAACAAATTAAAAAATAATGGCAAAAAATAATAAGAAAAACAAGAAAGCACAAAGAAAAGAATCAAGCGAAGACTCTCAACAAGAATATGAAGTAGAAAAAATATTAGATAAAAGAATTAAACATAAAAAAATAGAATATTTAGTTAAATGGTTAAATTATTCAAGAGAAGAAGCAACATGGGAACCAATATCAAATATGAATAATTCAATGGCTTTAGTTAAAGAATTTGAAAAAAATTTAAAAAATAGTTTATCATTATCTCCAGAAAGACTTTTACCTTCTTTTAGCAATAGAAGAAATATTCATAAAGATTTAATTGCAGATTTTAATTTGAAAAATAAGTTAGACAATAATAAAATGAAAAACAAAAAGATTAATAACAATAAAAGTTCTTATTATCTTAATAGCAATAATAAAAAAAATAATAATGAAAGTATATATGATGATTTTAATAAAAGTATGATGCTTGAAAAAAAAAGAAAAAGAGAGAATAACTATTATCAAACACCAATTAAAAGAATTAATAATTTTTCTTACTCAGATAATTTTAGTTTCCAAAGTAATACATCAAATAATTTTACTCAGGATTTAATTGTTAAAAATAATGAAAATAATAAAGGAAAAAAAATAGGAGATTTAAATGAGCAAAATGATTTATTTTATGTAAAAAAAATAAATTCTAACAATTTAAAGTTAAAAATACCATTAAATGATGATAATGATATTTCAAATAATAAATCCAAAAGTTCAAATAAATCAGAAGATATTTTTAATATTTTTATTGAGGGAAATGATGCTTTAAAAGATTTTAATAATAGAAATAAATTAATATTTGGAAATAAAGAAAATGAAAATAAAAATACTCCAATTAAAAACAAAGTAAATAAAAATATATTCGATGTTAAAAATGATTTTATTAAAGAATTATTAAAAGATGAAAGTGAGAAAAAAAAAGAGAAAATTGATAAAAATATCAATAAAAAATTAATAGAAGAAAATAATAAAAAAAAAATAATTGAAAAGAATAACTCAGATAAAAATAAAAATTTAATTATAGAAAAAATGGGAATAGAAATTTTAAAAAAAAAAAATAATAATAATTATGAAAATGAAGAAAAAAATACTTTAGAAGAAATAAATGAAGAATTAAACCCAGAAATCTTTAATCCAAGTAAATATGAAATTAAAAAAATTTTATCAGTTTGTAAAATGGAAAATAGAATATATTATTGTGTTTTAGCAAATAAAAAAGATGAAAATATAGAAGAAAAAATAATTATATTAGGAGATGATTTTAAAGGTGAATATCAAAGATTATTAATTCAATATTATGAATCAAATGTTATTTTTAAAGGATGTGAACCGGATGAAACTATTCAAGAATAAATAATTATATATGTTAAATATTAATATATTAATAAAATAAATAAATAAATAAAATAATCTTTAGTGGTATATTCATATAATATAATTTAAATTATTTATTTCACTCCTTTAAATATTATTATATATAAATTTAATTTTAATTTATGATATATTTATTTTAATTATTATTTAATATATTCATAATTTAATATCTCATATTTAATAATTATCTTAATTTTATATTCCATGAATATTTTTAATTGCTTCTAAATCATAATTATTATGTTGAATAATAATATCAAATTTTTTTAATTGTTCAACAAATCCTGAATTAGGTTGAATTTCAGGTCTTTTATTTTTAACATAATTAAAAGTCTTTTTAAAATTCCATTTATTTTTAAACATTAAATAACTAATAACAATAGAAGGACTTCTACTAATTCCCATAACACAATGAATATAAATATTATTTTTAGACTCATTAATAAATTGAAAAGCTTCATATAACCAAACTAATAAATCTTCATCAGGAGCATCATCTAAATATAATATTTTATACTTAAATAAATCTGGATAAAAAATTTCACAATTTTCAGCACAAATTAAAATATTTGAAATATTATTATTTAATAAAAATTTTTTATCTCTTGCTGAATCTTCATTACCTAAAAATATTGTTTCTGTTATTTGATTATATGAAGGATTTAATGTTGTTTTATATATATATGCATCTATTATTGCTTTTTTTTGTAAATAAAAACAGTCTCTACAAAGATATAATCCATCTGATGATATAAATGCATTTTCTTTTCCACATTCCATACATAAATTTTCTTCTTTTTCATCTATTGCAAACATTATTATTTTTTCCTCATTTTCATTTTCATTTTCTGACATTTTGTTTTTTTTTTAATATTTTTTTTAATTTAATTATTTAATATTTATTTATTTAATTGAAGTTATATTTTAATCAATTTTTTTTCTAATAAATATAATAGGAAAGTAATAAATTCTAAAGAAATTCATATAAAAATTAAAAATAAATAGAGCTTCACAAAATATAATTTAAATGGAAAGTATCACTTCTTCTTTAAATAAAAAAGAAAATTCAACAAATAAATCTTCAAATATTGAATATGTTTCTTTTCCAGTTGAACTTCTTATTATTACTAAATTAATTCCTCATTCAATTTTTTCAGAAGAATGTATTTGTTCAAATAAAATATTAAATAACTCAAGAAATAAAATAAATATTTTAGAAGAAAAAGAATTAATTTCTTCATTAATAATTCCTATAATAAATAAGAATGAAGAAAACTTAAATATTTCTTTAAAAAAAAATAATAGTTTCCAATTTAGAATTTTTGATTTATGTAATTCTTTAGAAATTCTAGGTTTTCCAATAAATGGTTCTATGATAAATATATATTTAAAAGATTGTTCTAATTATGTTTTTTATGGTCAAGCTCCTATTGATAAAAATATTATTCTTGATTCTTCTTTAATAAATTTATCTTGTTTAAAAATAAAAATTATTAATTTCTTCGATGATAAAATTTTTAGAAATAATAAATCTATTTCTTATAATAATCAATCAAATGATATTCAAAATGATTCAACGAATTTAACTGATAATATTAAGAAAAGTTCAAAAAAAAAAAAATATTAATTTTTATTATTCAAATGAAGATAATATATCAGAAAATTCAATTAAATTAGGAACTAAAAAAACAAGAGAAAGAAGAATAAATTATGTTATTGAAAAAGTAAATGCTTGGAGAAAATTATATAATGGATTTTTAAATGAAGATAATACATTCATTAAATACGATTCAAAAGAAGCTGCTAAGAAATTAAACATATCTAAAAAAAGTTTAGATGTTTATCTTGTTCAATTAAAATTAGGAAGAAAATATGGTTTTGATTTTAATGAATATCGAAATTGTAAAATTGGAGTTCTTCGTCAATTTATTCAATTAAAAAAAGTTGAAGAACAAAGGAAAAATTTAAATGTAAGAGATTTTCTTGATAATAAATTTTTCAAAAAATTTGATTAGTAATATTAACGATTATTGTTATAAATTATATCAGAAAAAAATATTAATTATTTATGTATATATCAAATAAATCATTATAAGAGTAAAATTATATCATTATTTTGAATAACTAAAGAAAAGAGTTAAATTTAATTTAGAATTTAAAGTAATTAGTAATTATAATGTTTAATGTAAATTTGTGATTCTATTAAAATTATGTGATTCTTCGATATTATTTTTATATATATTAAAAGTAATAATAGTTTTAAATTAAATATATATATAAAAACATGTTTAAAAAGGTTGGAATTTTTTTTAGTTTAAAAAGAAAAATTTAATTTTATATTTTAAGTTTATTGTTGTCTTAAATTTTTAGCATATTTTAATTGTGATTTACTTT
>JAEEGL014065968.1_pt1 | contig 15354 bp, 15 predicted proteins | sample 9134231 | NCBI WGS metagenome assembly JAEEGL01 (sample SAMN16246548, study PRJNA631951) | gut metagenome | biome: gut microbiome; feature: rumen; material: fiber-attached | host: Bos | place: Iran: Karaj | collected 2018-10 | reverse complement strand
ATTATTAGCTAAAATATATGTTCCAGCAATTATATTAATTAAACTAAACATTAAGAATTCATAATAATCTCTTTTTCTATTTAAAAAATAAGCTAGAAATGAAAAAGATCCTATTAAATAGAAAATACTTGGTAAAAACTTATATGTAGCTATAATGTTAAAGTTTTCATAATCAATTAACAAATATCCTACGATTATAACAGCTATATAAAATATAATATCAATAGCTATTATAGTTCCTTCTCTTTCATTAATAATCTTTTTTCTCATATTATCTCACCACACTAGTCTTTTTATTTTTATTCTTTTTTATCTGTATCGTTATCTAAAAATCCGAAGAAATCATATTTTTCATCTAAGAATTGATATATTATTTTTATAATTGCTACTACTGGAGTTGCTATTACCATACCAATTATTCCAAATAAATATTCAAATACTAATAATGAAATAATTATTGTAATTGGACTAAGATTCATTCTCTTACTCATTACAAGTGGATTTAATATTTCTCCATCTATAATTTGTGTAACTAATATAAATACTAATGTTAATATACCAATTATTCCACTTTGTGAAAAACCTATAGCCGCTGCTATAGCCGCACCAATATAAGGTCCAATATATGGAATTAAATTAGTTAATGCACACATAAATGCAACTAATACTGGAGCTTTTAATCCTATTAATGAGAATCCTATAACAGATACTACAAATAATAGTAATGATAACCATAAAGTTCCACTTAAGAATGAATATAATGTTTCATCTAATTTTCCTAATAAATATTGAACTTCTCCTCTAGCTCTTCTAGGGAATAAATTCAAGAACCCTTCATAGAATCTATCAAAATCAAATGAAATATAAAATCCTACGATTAAACTAACAAATATTTTTCCAAAACCACTAGCAAGAGCAGAAATAATATTTACTGCAAGAGCAGGAAGTTCTGTTTGTAATTCTGTAAAATAATTTTCTATCTTTGCCATAAAAGATAATTTAACAGTATCTAAATTTTCTGAACTAATAGCTGCTAATCTAGCAAATACATTATTAATCCACGTTGTAATATCATTAGCAATCTTAGGTATTGTAGAAACCATATCACTAATTTGATTACCTAGTGATGGTAATGTAAATCCAAGAACTAATCCTATTACTAAGAATAATAAGAAATATGCAAATATTACACTTAATATTTTTTTAACACCTTTACTTTGTATTTTCTTAACAATTGGATTTAATAACCATGCTATAAACCATCCAATAAATAATGGTGAAATTATTGATAATATTTTTCCAAATATTGAAAAAATATGCCATTCTCTAATTATTAAAGTAATTACATAAATAAGTAAAATTATAAACAATACATTTAATATTTTTAAAATATTATTTCCAGTACTAATAAGCTCATTAAGCTTTTTAGAATTAACTTTTTTTTCTTTTTCCTCTTTCATATCTCTTACTCTCCCATGATAATTAATTATACAATATTTTTGTTATTAAAACAATAAAATAAAAATATAGTTTTTCAACTATATTTTATTTTGCAAGTTTCATATATGTAATTCTCTTTTGTGCATAAGTTGTTTGTATAGAATCATTAAATGAATCTAATGATCCAATTATTATAAGAGATTTTTTTGCTCTTGTTACTGCTGTATAGATAAGTTTATTATAAAACATTCTTTTAAAACTCTTAGCAAGGACTACAACTACATTATCATATTCACTACCTTGTGCTTTATGAATACTAATAGCATAAGCTAAATTAAATCTATCAAATTCACCATTTTTATATGTAACTTTATTACCCATAAAATCTATTGTGACATATAATTTCTTATCAATATAATAAATACTATCAATATAACCAATGTCACCATTAAATACATTATTATCTACATCATTAACAAGTTGAATTACTTTATCTCCTACTCTATAGTATTTATCTCCTATTTGATATGGATCATTTTTATTATTAAATATTTCTGCCATTAAATTATTTAAATTATCTATTCCATTATATCCTTTATACATAGGAGCTAATACTTGATAATTATCTATATTAATTTTTTTATCTTTAATCTTATTACTAATTTCTTTTATATATGAATAAATATCTTCATCACTACTTTGTATAAACTTAAAGTCACTAAAGTCTTCAATGCTTTCAAATACTTTTTTATCTTTTATATCAGATGCTAATGTATTAATATAACTATCTTTTTTAACACGATAAATCTTATTTAAACATTTACTCTTTATACCATCCATTCTAAGTAAATCATATAAAATATCTCCAGGACCAATAGATGGTAATTGATTCTCATCACCTATTAATATTAATTTAGAACTTAAATGTATTCCTTTTAATAAACTATCAAATAAGAATATATCTATCATACTAGCTTCATCTACAATAATAACTTTTTCACGAGATTTATTATAATCATTTACTTGAAATGTTTCAGTTTCCTTATTCCATTTTAAATATTTATGAATAGTACTAGCATACATACCAACACTTTCACTCATTCTTTTAGCACTTCTTCCAGTTGGAGCAAGTAATGCAATATCTGATTCTTTTAAATTATCATAACTTTTTAATAAATTAACTACTGCTTTTATTATAGTTGTTTTTCCTGTTCCAGGACCTCCAGTTATAATATAAAAATTATTTTTTAAAGCACCTTTTATTGCTTCAATTTGTTCTTCACCAAAATTAATAGAATATTCTTTTTGATAAGCAAATATATTGTTATCCATTTTAGTTTCTTTAATACTATTTTTAATACTATTAATTGCTTTAATACTTGTTACTATAGATGTTTCAGCATCATAAAACTTATCAAGCATTAAATATTCATTTATTTTATAAATAACTTTATCATCTATTAATTTATTTATATAAGATAAATATGTACTGGATGTAAAACTCTTTTTAAAACACTTTTTCATTCTTAAAAATAATTCATCTATATTTATTAAAGTATCTCCATTTTCATAACACATATTATATAAATTATGTTTTATTAATGCTTCTACTCTATATGAATTATCTTCTTTATTATTTGAAAGAAATATATTATCTATTTTTTCAAATGATACATATTCTGTTAATTCATAAATATTATTCTCTATAACTTTTATTAATGTATTACCATAAATAGATATTAAATCAATTGCTTCTTTTACACTAAAACCATATGAATTTAATTTAATAATTAAATCTTGATTAGTCGTACTATCAACAATTTTATTATGAAGTTCTAGTGCTTTTTTCATATTCATGCCACTTACATTTATTAATTCTTCATAATCATTTTTAATTACATCAATAGTTTTATCTTTAAAAGTAGATACAATATTCTTAGCGGTTTTAACACCTATTCCTTTAAACATACCACTACTTAAATATAATATTAAACTCTCTTCATTACTTGGTTCTTTTACTTCATATGATTCACATGAAAATTGTAATCCATATTTTGGATGTTCAACCATTTGTCCATATAAAACATAATCTAAATCATTATTTATATCTACAAAAGAACCAGTAAATCCAATTACTTTTCCTACATATTCTTCATATTCACTACAGTTAGTATCTTTCACTCTAAAAAGTCCAACTTTATATGGACCACTATTACTTTCAAATATAATTTTTCTAATACTACCTAGAATATACTTTTTCATACAACATATATTATAGCAAATAAAAAAAGTGCTTAAAAGCACCTTTTATTGCCAACATGCATATAAAGTATCATCATTTTGAAAATAATTAGATGGCGCTACTATTTTACCTGTGTTATCTATTACTGTTACACCAGCACAATCTCTAGCTGTTGTATACTTTCTAAATGTTTTTCCATAACATGCAGCAGTATTATTTGTTGCTGAACATGTTGGTGGTGTAATACTTTGTATTGTTATAGATTCACCAGAACTATAATATGTTGCATCAAAACCAATATTAAACTTTTCTTGGAATCTTGTAATTGCTTGAACACCTGCTCTTGGGAAACTAACAACTGGTTGTACAACACCTTGTGGATCTTGAATTCCACTACCATCGTTTCTATATAAATTACCAACGCTATCTAAATTAATAGTATATTTTGTTCCAACTGTTGGAGAATTCTTATCTATTCTAGATGAAGAATTTAATAAAACATTATATGTTTGATCATTACTATCAATTCCATCATAAATGCCAATTGTTAATTTAGTTAAAACATTTTTAGCTTGAGCATTTGATGGATCTTGATATACATATTGATCATGATATATTCTTGAAAAACCATATCCATCTGTAGATACTCTTAAATTGTCTTTTCCATCATTTGTCTTTCTAAATGTTCTTGTATAAGATAAAGTTTTAATATATTTAATTGTTATATTTGGATCTTCATAATTTGCTATTTGATTGTTTGATTCATGTGTATTTGTAGTTACAAGAGATGTATTATTAACTGGAGTATTATCTAAATAAATAAGTGTTGAAGATATTCTCTCTTTAAAACAAGTACATGTAGTATTATCAACTGCAACACTTAAACAATTTGCTTTTACTGTATTTGTAGTATTTGTACAATTAATTTTATTACCTGTCTTTTTAGGTTCACCTTCTATAGCTACTACACCAATATATTCATTACCAACTTTTAAATAATAATTATTTTCTGCTGAATCTTGATATATTGTAGCTTCTCTTTTATCAGTAGTATCTACAATACCAAGCCATCTTCTTGTATTGTTTCCAAGTACAAGTCCACACTCGCCACCATTAACATCACATTCAACGAATTTAATACCTTCGTTTTTAATAATATCACCATTTAATGCTTTAGACACTACAGCACTATATACAATAGCATTTGTATTAGAACTTACTGTTTCAGATTTTTTCTTTATTTCAACTAAAGTTGCTGTTAATGAAACCATTACTATACTAACAAGAACTACACTTACAGCTACTTCAATTAGTGTAAAACCTTTTTTGTTCATAATAGTACACTCCTATTCTAAAATAAATTATACTACAAATTATTACATAAAAAAAGGAATTATTTTCAAATTCCTATTCCTCATGCATTTTTTTAGCACCAATTATTGTTAAAACTAATATTAGTCCCATAACAGCTGTGTAAACTTGATTAATTCCAAACATAGTTCCAAACATAGTACTTACTTTTGGTGGAAAACTAATCATACTACTCATTAATTTAAAACCACCATATATAATTCCAACTTTTATAATAATAGCAACTAAACTAGAAGGAATAAACTTAAATTTAGAAATAAAATATTTAACACATAATATTAATGCTAAATTACCTGCCCATATAAATGGTAACATAACTTTAGAATATAATGTTAATCCACTAAACATTAATCCTGTAACCATACTAGAAATTGATGGTAATACAGATAATGCTATTATCTTTTTAGGATCATTCACTTTTAATGCACATGTAAATAAAGCTGCATTTACTATTGTCCCTACTATTAATTGTCTATTTGTTCCTAAGAATGTTAATTGATTTAAAAATGCTGGTACAAATAAACCTAATCCTAATAAAACAATTATTAATGTTGATTCATTTTCTTTAACTTTAGTTTTCATATTACCTCCAATATTATTATACTCTAATTTGATAATAATTTCTTATATTTTTCAATACTTGTATCTTTAGATATTCTTACTCTTTTTAATTTATATTTATTAGCACCTTTTGTAACTCTACCACTATTAATAGTAAATGCTAATACAACATTATTATCTTTTAAAGCTTGAATAGTATCATCATTATAATGACCAAATGGATATGCAAATACATAACTACTTCCTATTTTATTAACAGAAGTTTGAATATCTTTATATATAGTTTCATAATCAGTACACATTACTGCACCATCCCACTTAGTATCTTTACATTTTCTAACATGTAAATTATTAGTATGAGATTGAAATTCTAAATATGGAGCATCTTTATAATCCAACCACGTTTTTTTATAAGTTATACAAAATGATGTTACAGGCACTTCATATTCTTGAAATACTGGTAATGCTATATCAAAGAAAGATTTAACACAATCATCATCTGTAATAATTACACTTTTTTCAGGTAAATCTATTTTCCTATCAATATAATCATTTAATTCTTTCCATGTTGGAAAATAGAATCCTTCATCTTTTAAAAATTTAAGTTGTTCAGTTAAATGTGTTTTAGAAATATAATTATGTGTATTAGATGTACCTGCTTTTTCACCCTTAGTATCATCATAAAACCAATGATACATAAGTACAGGTATACCCTTTGTATTTTTAGGTTGAATCATTACTTTTCTTGTTTCAACTGTTTTATTTCCATTACTATCAGAAACACTATATTTTATTTCATATACACCATTATTATTGATATCTACTTCACCATCAACTTTAACATTTTTAGTAATGTCTCCATCATAATTATCAATAGCAGTATAATCATTTAAATCTAATTTTTTACCTTTTATAGAAAACATATATAATGGATTTTTAAAACTAATTATAGGTAATTCATCATCTACTACTTTAACAACTCTTTCAACTACACTCTTATTCTTTTTAGAATCTTCTACTTCATAAGTAATTTTATATTCACCTAGTTTACTAGAATCAACATCTCCATTAACTGTAACTAACTCTGTTACATCTCCATCAGTATTATCAATTGCTTTAAAGCCAGGTTCTTCATATTCCTTATTGTATGAAAGTAAATATAAATTACCACCATTTAATAATATATTTGGTCCTTTAATATCTTCTATATCAACTTCTCTAGTTATCTTTTTCTTACCAATTAAATAATCTACAAAATATTTTCCTTCTTTATTAACATTTATATCAGAATGAACTTTATAATTTTTAAATTTTTTACCTCTAAATCTAACAGTAACACCAGGATCATCAAACGTATCTTTAAAGTTAGATTTAATAATATTATCACCATTCATCTCAACATGATACACAAAAAAATAATCATATGCTTTATATGAAATTATAAATGCAGATATAGAACCTACAACTATAAGAATTGTCCTAAATAATTTACTTTTCATATCGTACTTATATTATACATCATTTTTATGAAAAATAAACTAATAATTGACTATATTAATATTCTTCATTATAATAAAGAACCACTAAGGAGGAACTATTAAATGAATAAAATTGTAAAAGATTATATAAATGGTAGAATAGCTGCTATGGAACAATATAGAAGTACTATGGGAGACGAAAAAGTTGATGGAGTAATTGGTATTTTTAGACAATTAGAACCAATAATGGAAGATATTTCTAATGAAAAGGAATTACAAGCTGCTAAAAAAGATATTAAAGATACTATCTTAGAAGCAATGAATGTAACTGCTATTGAAGATGAAAAAAGAAGAGCAGCAACAATTCAAACAATATATAATCTAGTTGATTATCATCATGAAAATGTTAATTCATTAAAAGCAACTAAAGAATTTGCTAAAGACATGGGAATGTCAGTTAAGAAATATCTTGCATTTGTATTTAAACTTGCATTAGATATGGCTCGTGATGAAGCAGAAGAAAAAGGTAACAGTAGATCATTAGATTTATAATCTAAAATAAATAAAAACTGAATACTAAATATTCAGTTTTTTTATTCCTTCTGGCGTCCCTGACTGGATTCTAACCAGCGACAACCTCCTTAGGAGGGAGGTGCTCTATACAACTGAGCTACAGGGACATAAAAAGAAATTTATATCCACTTAGAGATGTATAAATTTCTTGTAAATCCTTCTAAATACTTTTCATAAGCACCAATTATTGACATAGCAATAAATCTCATAATATTTGGTTCTTTTTTAGAAACTTTTAATGCTATTAAATGATTAGTTAAAAATGTTTTAAATTCTCTATCATCAAAATATCTAACTAATGCTTTATCTAGTTCAGTTATCTTTTTTAACTCTGCTTTATTTTTAATATTTACACTAAAAATATACGCTTGTAAAACTTGTATAACCTTATCACTAACAAAATCTAAATCATAAAATTCTTCATTAATAATTCTATAATAATTAGGACAATATTTAAGTATAACTTTATTGTCTAAATACTCGTTTTGCATATTATTTCACCACGAGCCTTATTATATCATTAAATGTTACATAAATCATCAATAAAATCATTAATCCAAAACCAACCATATTTAATGCATATTCAAGTTTATCACTTGTTTTTCTTTTAATTATTTTTTCAATTATAAGAATTAATATTCTACCACCATCAAATACTGGAATTGGTATTAAGTTAACTATACCAACATTTATACTTAAATAAGCAGTTAAATATATTAACATTTCTAATCCTTGAGCTTTAACACTATCAACAAGTGAATAGATTCCAACTGGACCACTTAAACTATTTGCTGATACTTTTCCAGTAAATAAAGATCCTAGTATTTTAAATATAGTTTTGAAGTTATCCCAAAAACCTGTAAATCCATAAATAATTGCTTGTCCAAATCCTTTTTTATATGTAGAACCACTAAACATAATTCCATATATTCTAGATTCTTCTTTACCATTTTTATCTTTCTTTACATCAGGATAAATATTATATTCAACTACACTTCCATTAGCTTTTTTAACTGTGAAAGTATAACTATCTTGTAATTTTTTAGCAGATGCCTCTAATAAGAAATCATCAAGTGTTTCAATTTTAGCACCATTTACTTTAATTATTTGGTCCCCTGCTTCAATTCCAACTTTATAAGCAGCTCCATCTTCAGGTACTGAACTAACTATTGCTTGACTAATTGGTCTTCCATATAATAAACCACTTATAAAGAATAATACTATTGCAAGTAAAAAGTTAAAAACAATACCATCTATAAATACCCAAAAGTTATGTAAAAAACTTTTATTTTCCAATATTTGATCTTTTTTAAGTTTTTTATTGCTTGGATCAGCTTTTTCTGCCATAGCAACAAATCCACCTATTGGAAATGCTCTTAAAGAATAAGTTGTTTCGCTTTTCTTTGGCTTACGTTTCCATATAACTGGTCCCATTCCGATAGAAAACTCTTCAACATAAACCCCACTCTTTTTAGCTGCAATAAAATGACCAAACTCATGTACAGATATGATTATTCCAAGAATAATACATAATATTAATATAGTAATAATTGTATTCATTTATTGCCTCCTAGAAGAATGATACTAAATATGAAAATGCAAGGATTGCAAATATAAAACTATCTAATCTATCTAAAACCCCACCATGTCCTGGCATAATATTTCCATAATCTTTAATACCATATTTTCTTTTAATAGCAGAAAATACTAAATCACCTAATTCACTTATAATAGATAATATAAATGAAATAATTATAACTAAGAATAAATTTGCTTGTGTACTAATAAATGTTAAAAAGAAAGCACTTCCTAAAAATGTTCCGAATGAAACACCACCTATAAAACCTTCAACTGTTTTATTAGGAGAAATCTTAACACATAATTTCTTTTTACCTATTAATGTGCCAATAAAATGAGCAAATGTATCTGACATAATTGTAATTGTTAATACATATAATAAATAATATAAACTCATGTTTCTAATAACAATCATAAAGTTAAATGATATTGAAAGTAATAATACAGTAGCTAATAATTTAAATGAATCTTCGCTATCATATTTACTTCTATCATAAACTATTAATGGTAGTGTACACGCAAATATATTTAGAATAATAAATCTATGATCTAGAGTGAAATAACTTTCTCTAATAGATGATGCTATTAAACATAAATATGTAACTAAAACAATTAGTTTTATATATGTTGGTATTTCTTTTTCATGATCATATACTTTAGTTATTTCATAAAAACCTATAATACTTAATATACCTACTCCAATATAATATGGAATGCCTCCTAATATAATAAGAGGAACTACAATTATTAATGCTATTATTGCACTTATTATTCTTTGTTTCACTATTCTACTCCTTTACATTTCTCATTTATTTCTTCATCAAAATATAATTTTGAATTTGTATATAATTCACACCATTTAGATTCATATGTAAGATTTGTAAATTCTCCACACTTACCTTCTTCAATTGGTGCATATTTCAAAATATCTTCTGAATCATCTAAACAGTATCTAGTTTCACTATCATTTACCCATTTATAACTATCCTTTTCTTCTTTAAATTCAGGAAAAGTTACTACAAGATATTTTCCTTGTTTTACAGGTTTTTCATTTTCTTCAACTTGTTCATAATTTAATTTAGCGTAATTTTCTGCTACATATAAAGCATTAGTAACAGAACTTTCACTATTAAATGTCTCTATTACTTCACTATCATAAACATCTCTAATCATTTCTAAATCATGTTTAGATATTTTAAGTCCTGCTCCATTAGTATAATATCCTTTATCATAAGCATAAACTATTTTACATATAGCATCAGGATCATCATAATCACCTAATGTATAAGTATCGTTTTCCTTACAATACCACATTCTATAAAGAACACAATTATAAACTGATAAGCCATCTCCTAAGTCTTTCTTTATAGATATTCTAGGATGTGAATTATTCCTAGACGCAATAAAAAAATCTATATAAACAGCACCAGCTATTATTAACAAAAATATAAATAAAATAAATAAAACTCTCTTAAACTTTTTCATATTTACTCCATAAAATAATTATAACTTTTTTATATCAAAAAGTAAATTATTTGTAATATTTATCGAATTAGTTTATAATATTTTCTTGGTGAAACGGATGAAAAAAATATTTACAATTATTTTGTTAATACTTTGTATAACTAATGTAAAAGCTTATGAAAATGATCTATTTAAAATAAATATTCCAGATAATTATAAAGCAGAAATATCAGATAAAATATATAAATGGACAAATGATAATAAGTATATAGCAGTTACTATTAGTGATAATACTAATCATTATAAATTTAATAGATTTAGTGATGAGGACCTTGCTAGACAAAAAGAACATATTATTGAAACATATAAAGTCCAATTAGAAGATTATGATTGTACTGTAGATGTATCTGATATTAAGAAAGATAAAATTAATGATAATTATTTTATTACATATAACTTACATTGGAATAGTGCTAAAACTATAGGATATAATATGTATCAAAAAATAGCAGTATATTCAACTGAAAACTATATTTATACAGTTACTAATAGTAGTGATGAAGATTTTAGTTATGAAGACTTTAAATCATTATTAAATACATTTGATCATAATGACTATCCTACTCATAGTAGATTATTATCATTCATATTAGTTTTTGGTATTATTGGTGGAATAATTGGATACTTTATTAAAGTAAAGAAAAATAAAAAGCATAAGTAATTATGCTTTTATTATTTTCCTGTTTTTATATCTTTTAATTAGTAATATTGAAGAAGCAACTATCAAACTTAGAAATAATCCTATGAAATAGTATGCAACTGTATCACCAGTAAATGGTACTGGTTCAGATGCTACTGTAGGCATTTGAGTTTCAGAATAATCACTCTCAAATTTACTATTTGTATTAATCATTACTGGTGGGTTATTAAACACAGTATAACAAAAATTCTTTTGACAATAACTTCTATTTAAAACTAATTCATTATTAGCATTAAATATTAATGATTCATTAGTTATATATCTATAGAATTCTCTAGCTGATGCTTCATCTTTTGTATACCCTTCTTTTTCTGTATAATAACCATAATCGTATTCTACAGTTCCATCAACTACTTTATAAAAGTGATACCTTGTTTCACTTTCAATAAATACTTCTGGTATATTACTAGGATAATCAGTAGACCATTCACTATATTGTAGTTCATCAGCAAATACTTTTCCAAATGATAATACTAATATCATAGATAACAAAAACTTTAATATTTTATTCATATCTTTACCTCCCTTACTATATAATTAGACAAATGTATTAAAAACACTTCTTTTTTTTGATATAATATATAAGGTGATAGAATATGAATGGGTTCAAACAAAAAGTCAAAGAAAAAATAAAACAATATTCTAATGATGAATATTTAGATGGCTATATTAAAAATGAATTCTTAACTAAAGATGGTGATGCTGATATCATCTTAAAAGTAACAAGTCATAATGCATTATTTGATGCTAGAACTGAAGATAATCAATTAGATTTAAATAGTAAAATATATGACTATATTGATAACAAAACATCTATGTTAAATAATGATATTCAAATTCATTTACATATAAAAGGTATTGAACTAAGTCACCATGATCAAGGTATTGTAAAACATATTATTAATGAACATTATGCTATTGAATTATATAAAGTTCAAAAGCAATATATTAGATATAAAAAGAAAGTATTTAAACTTATTATATTAGGCTTATTCTTTCTATTATGCTATGCACTCATTGCATTTCATTTTTCATCAAAATTCTTTATTGAAGTATTTGGATTTCTATTCTCATTTACTTTATGGGAAGCATTTGATACTTTAATATATGCTTTTAGTGATATTAAATTAAAAAGAGAAATTATTACACAAAAATTACTAATGGAAATAGATTTTGAAAAATAAAAAAAACGATTAAATCGTTTTTTTATTTGTAATATAAATTATAAAACCATGCTATTATTATTGAACCAACTGAGTTACCTAATACCATAACAAGTACATATAATAATGTATTCCATGACCATACTTGAGCTACTGTGAAATATAACATATTCGCAACACAGTGTTCAAAACCACATAGTATGAAAACCATAACACATAAGAATATTGGAACATATTTACCTATCTCAGTATTAATCTTTTTATAATTATTAACTGCTATATAAATAAGCATTCCACAAAACATTGATAGAATAAATATACTTAATAAATTGTCATTTAATTTTAGATTTGAAACAGTTACTGCTTTAGTAAGTAAACTATCTTTAAATCTTGTAAGTAACATTACTCTACCTACTGCATAAGCTCCTATAAAGTTACCAACAAGTCCTAAAAATAATTCCCATAAATAACTTAATTTATTATTTAAAATATATCCTATCTTACCAGTATATAAGTTCATTCCATACATACATACACATAGTAATCCAATTGAGAAGAAAAATGAACCAGCTATTTTATTTTCTAAACTTAAGAAAGCTATTCCACCTATTCCAATCATCATACCAGCATATATTCCTTTAATTAAATAATCTGAGTATTCTTTATACTTTTTAAAATATTTATAATTGATCTTTCTCATATTACCCTCCATAATGAATTGTATCATTATTTAAAATAAAAAGAAACATTATTTAGCTTCTAATGCTTCTTTTATTCTCTTCTTAGCTTCATTTACAGTTTTTTGATCTGGAACCATAACATATAATTGTTGAGATGGATAACTTCTAGTAAATTCATATGAATCTGTTCCTGAAACATTATATGTTGAAATATCCCATTTAGACATATCATCTAATTGCATTTTAACTAATGAAGTTATTTCTTCAGTAGTAATTGTTGTTTCAAATGTTCCTTCTAATGATTTTAATATATCAGATGATTTAGTAAGAAGTGTTTTTGAACTAGTAATCTTTTCAATTAGTTTTGTTATTACTTGTTCTTGATTTTCACCTCTATGACTATCTCCTTCTTTATATGCATGTCTTTCACGAGCAAATGCTAAAGCACATTTACCATTTACTTTATTATCACCAGGTTTTATTTTACAACTTCTATCTGTCCAACATGTAAATGTTGAGTTTTTATCACTATAAACTGTTATTCCACCTACTGCATCAACTAATTTAATTAATGCATTAAAGTTAACTCTAGCATAATAATGAATATCTATATCATATAATTTTTCCATTGTTGCGATTGAAGTTTTAATACCACCTGAAAGTCCTGCATGAGTTAATTTATCTTTTAATCCAGATTTACCACCTATTGATACAAAATAATCTCTAGGAGTATGTAACATTAATATTTTTTTCTTAGTTGGATTAACAACTAATATAATATTAACATCACTTAAACTCTTTGCTGGTAATTTTCCACTTCTAGTATCGATACCACTTAAATACATAATGAAATTATCTTCTGTAACATCAATACCAGTTGTTTCATTTTCCATTCTATATTTTATTTCAACTGTATCTATTATTTTAACTTTATCTTCAAAATCATCATAGTTTTCAACCATAGCATCATAATTACCAGAGTTTACAAATATTATTAAATCTGTATTTGTTTGAACTTCATATAATGAATCAACTATAGTTTCTAAATATTCTAAATTTACAGATACTTTTTTACCAATATTTCTTTCTAATTCAGTTTTATTATCTAAGTCATCTACTAATTTAACTGTTTGTCCTTTTATATCAGATAATTTTTCATATTTAGCATCTTTATTTGTTACAAAATAATAAATATTAGTTTCATATTTAGCACCTAAATTTTCTTTTAAGAATGCCATTACATCATTAATCTTTGTATATCCGAAATAGCATCCACCTATTATTGCTAAAAACAATAAATCATTAAATAAAAATAACCATACTTTAGTTCTACTATTATTTATAAATGCAAAGAATATAATTATTAAAAATAATGCTATACCACCTATTATTCCAAAGTACTTTAATGGCGTAATATCTGCATTATATAAGATATATGTAAAATATCCTAATGCTGCCATTGTAACTAACCATATAAGTGTACTAATAATTCTTAAAAATACATGTTTCTTTCTTGGTCTTGCCATTTTATCAGTCCTTTTCTCATTAATAGATTATATCATTAATAAATAAATATATCAAATAAAAAGAGCAATTATTGCTCTTTCTTGTCATTATTGTTTTTTATAGCATTTATAATTCCATTACCAGCTTTAAATGAATCTATCATTTCAATTGGTACACAGAATATTAATGTATTAGATTGATCTGAAGAAACATCATTAATTGTTGATAATGTTCTTAAATGTAAAGCTCCTGGAGTTGTAGCCATAGTTTTAGCAGCTTCTGCTAAATTTCTTGAAGCTTCAACTTCACCTTGTGCCTTAGTAATAACAGCAGCTTTTTCTCTTTCAGCTTCTGCAACTTTAGCAATAACTCTCTTCATATCTTCTGGAAGAGTTACATCTTTTAATTCAACATTTTCAACTTTGATTCCCCATGGATCAGTAGCTTGGTCTATAATTTTACAAATAGTATCAGATAATTTTTCTCTTTCTGCTAATAATTCATCTAATGAAACACTACCTACAGCATTTCTCATTGT
>JAEEGL013061372.1_pt1 | contig 15354 bp, 3 predicted proteins | sample 9134231 | NCBI WGS metagenome assembly JAEEGL01 (sample SAMN16246548, study PRJNA631951) | gut metagenome | biome: gut microbiome; feature: rumen; material: fiber-attached | host: Bos | place: Iran: Karaj | collected 2018-10 | reverse complement strand
GCTCAAGAAGTATCACTTGCGGTAGCAAAGACTACTATTAATAGTACTTGGGTAAATAGTGCACTAGATGAAGGATATGTGAAAGCAAGACCTGTAGTAGTATTTCCCACAATAGTTGATAGAACAGTAATCTGTCAGGGAGTGCTTAATCCTACTGTATTCAATGTAGGAGATAGGTTTACCAATTCTCCATTTGCACAGGCTTCATGGTTCTTCAGGCCAAACTATATGGAATTTAATTCTGATACTATTGGTAATGTACCAATGAGTAAAAAAGTGTTTATAGCCTTATATGAAGTATTGTATCCAGGTGGAGTATTACCAGAAAGAGGAGATACTGTATATATGGTAAAAACTCCTTATCCAAACCATGAGACAGTTGAAGTAATGAATACTTTTGAGTATTATGGATTAATAGAAGTTACTTCTGCGGATGGTACAATAGAAAAAAGTGTGGCAGTGCTGGATATTGTTAATGACATTTGGAATTCATATAGTCAGGAAGACTACATGGATTATCTTTTGGTTACTGATCCTACAGATGTTTCTAGTCCTTTTGGTTGGATAAATTTGCCACCTCAAAATGGTTATCCTGCACCTACTTATGCTTATATAGATATGTGGTTACAGAACATCCCTGATGGCTTGAGTTCTGTCAACAGCAGTGGGTATTTATTATGGAATTCTAATTACTCTTATTATAAGAGTGAATATAAGATTCCTGATGGAAATGCTTTACTTTATTTACACACAGATTATGGTCCAGATATAACAGACCCAACAGATTCAAGAACTGTAGAAACTAAAAGTTTTTCTGCTACTTGGTCTACAGGAGCTGAAGAAGCAGTTATTCCTGCAAACATTACTCAGTTTGTACATTATAAGCATTTACCTTTTGCCGATAAAAGAAATGCTGAGATTCAATGTAACTATGTTGATGGAGATACTGATGTTACAATAAATGCAGGAACTTCAAAGAATAGTTATGTAAGTAAATATTCAGATTTATACTTTGTAGATCAGTCTATAGTAACCCTCAATTCTCCTGAGATAGACTTTGATACTTCTATGCAAAGTATTGATGACTCTTCATTCAAACTTAGAATTGTGGGGTGTGTACCAATTACGGCTACTATAGGAGATATGGGTATAACTACATCTACTCCTCAGCTCAATTACTATGACACTCCTACTATAACTAAAGGATTCTGGCATGAGTATGTAGGTATGAACTACTCTCCTGGAAGTTATAGTCTTAATACAATTCCTGCTTGGTTTGATGAAATATATGGAAGAACATCTAAAAATGATTTGTTAATGACTCAAGGGTATGCTGTATATCCTTGGCATAGGTCAGGCTCTATGAATAATCAACCTTCTGCTATGGTTGTTGAAGAAGGTGAGAATGTTCTTATTAAAGGGCAGAATTCAGGATACAGGTCTGCAGTATTAAAGAGAAAGGTAATGTCTAATATGAGGTTCTCTGCAAATTCTATTTACAATGTTACAGGGAATAGTTTCTGGGATGCTGGAGATGTGTCAATAGGCCTCTTCAGCTCTAATGAAATGACTAATATAAGACTTAGAGGGCAGACAACTTACGATAATAAAGACATAAACTACTATGGTAATATAGATAAAGTATTGACTTCTGGAAGAAAATATCCTGCTGATAATCCTACAGTAGCTGGATATCCTATATTCTCATCATATAGGTTTATGGCCACATCAAACGAAGATTACTATCATACTGTAATGGCAGTATCAGGATTGTCTTTAGTAGCAAATGACTTTGATAATTTTACTGATTATCAATATGGTTATGACCCTATATCAATGAGATATAAATCCAGTCCACATGCTGTAATCTGTATGAAAGGCTCTGGAAATACTGTGAAGATTCTTCCTAGATTTGATGACGCTGATTCTACTGCAATTCCAGATACTTCAAGCACTCCAGCATTCTGGAATAATACTTTACAGGTATCACAGGATGAATTTACTGCAGCTTCACAGGGATATGGGTATCTGTGGTTAGGAGAAATCTATAATAACCTACACTCTGTAGATGCTAATGGTAACTTAGTTCCTGATGGAACTCAAGGTGCTACTTCTATAAGATTTGGAGGAGAAAGTGATGATGCTATTCAATCAAATATCTGGTTACCAGGAGGAGAGGCTGTAAAGCTTACTAGAAATAGTAGTGTAGAACTCAAATGGACTGAAGGAGATACTTATTATCAGAGATATGACTGTCTTAAAACTTATCCATTCAGTAATGAAGACACCAATTCAATAGTAGACATCTGTTCATTTATGGTTGAGACTCATGTGAATATTGAAGGTAGATATGATAGGAACAGAGGGCAACTTTCTAATCTTACCATGACTCCTTATAATTTCAATCTGATAAACACTGGGTATACTCAACTTAATAACTTCTTTAACTACAAGATTTTGGACAATGACCTGTTTAATGAGGATTACTATCCTAACTACATTACATGGTCAAAGCTAAAGACTCCTGGAGAAAAGATAGATACTTGGACTAATGTAACTCTTGCCAATGTTCTTGATATGGATGGAGACAAGGGAGATGTTCAATCTCTCAAAAGATTCAATAACTACTTATTCTGCTTCCAAGACAGAGGTATATCTCAAGTGCTCTATAATGAAAGAGTACAGCTTTCTACTACTGACGGTGTGCCTGTTGAGCTTGCTAACTCAGATAAAGTTCAAGGAAAGAGGTATATCACTGAAACTGTAGGATGCCAGAATAAGTGGTCTATAGTCACTTCTCCTTATGGGCTTTATTTCATTGATGCTAACAATAAGACTATCAACAGGCTGTCTAATGGCATTGAGGATTTAACTAATATATATGGCTTTAATAGCTGGGCAGAGAACAATATTTCACTTGGAATATGGAATCCTCTTAGAGCTAATCCTGGAGTCTACAGAGGCTTCTATGATGGTAATGACAAGGAAGTATTCTATGTAGGTAATCATTCTGATGATGACTGCTTGGTTTATTCTGAATCATTAAATCAGTTCTCCTCATTCTATAGCTGGGGTAAAGCTCTTGACATATTCAATGTAGATGACAACCTATTCAGCTTTGAAGATAATACTTTACTTGGCTTGTATACTCAGTATGGAGGCTCAAACTTCTGCAGATTCTTTGGTACAGCTTATCCATTCCATATTACTTATATTAATGCTGAGGATCCACTCAATGACAAAATATATACCAATATTGAATTCAGGGCAACGGTAGAGGGTGATGGTGAGTATATCAGTAATACAGGCAAGTTCACCCCTACCCTGCCTTTTAATACTATTGATGTATGGGATGAATATCAACATGGAATAGCTGATCTGCTTAATAGGAATGGACACTCTGCAATGCTTCATCATCAGACTGATAATAATGCTTCTCTCAAGCGTAAATTCAGATTATGGAGATGTGATGTACCTAGAGACAATGCTCCTCTCACAGCAGATGAGGGATTGGGTATTACCAGATTTAAAACCAGGCCTATAGATAGAATAAGAAATCCTTGGGCATATTTCAAGCTTACAAAGAATGCTGAGCATTCTGATAAGCAAGTACAGCTCCATGATTTTACTGTAGACTATTTCCTTTAAAAAGTCATACATACGCTTACATAAGTACAACTGTTTTTCTAACTCTTTTATGGGTTTAGGAAAATGGTTGTACTTTTGTATTATTACGAATAAATATAATTAGTTATGGCAACTAAAAAGAAATTATACACTGTCAATGAGTGGAATAAAATACAATTTGGCAATGCATTTGCTTTAGGAGGAAGCACTGGCATTTGGGATAAATTAATTAGAAAAGAGTATGGAGATGACTATACTGCTGCCCAAGCTAATGATTATATGTATGGTACTACTTCAGCACAGGGAAATAATAGCTGGCTGAATATATCAAAAGCAAGTAATCCATTTAGTAAAGCTAATATAGGTAGTACATTATCTTCTGTAGCTACAGCAGCTTCACCAGTAATTTCAAGTTTAATCAGTGATGGTTATTCTACTGGTGGTGTTGGTGAGGGTATTTCTGGTATTGGTAATGCAGTGGGAAGTGCTGTTGGAGGTCCTTGGGGAGCTGTTATATCTGCAGGTTCTGGGCTTATTGGTGGTTTGACCAATAGAGCTTTCGGTACTAAAAATAATGATAAGAATATCAATACCATTAATCAGAATGCTGCTTTAGCTCAAAGTGCTGGAACTGCAATGTCAGGAGCAACTACTACAAATGACTTACTTAATTCAGCCCAGTATATGACTGGTGGTACTGGATTTGGTACTAAGGATTTGGTTAAAGGAGGTTGGTTCTCTAAAAGCAAGGCAAAGAAGAAAGGGCAGAAGTATCTTGATACTGAAGCTGCTGCCTTTTCATTCCAGAATAATGCATTGCAGGCAGGTGCATCTAATGTAGATAGGAATATAGATAATACAGCTCTCACTAGCTTTGCTGCCTTTGGAGGGCTTTTAGATTACCCCAATACATTTGCTGATGGTGGTATTCATATTAAGCACCCTGGAAGGCTTACAGCACTTAAAGAGAGGACAGGAAAAACAGAAGCAGAATTATATAACGATGGTAATCCAGCACATAAAAAGATGGTAGTATTTGCTAGAAATGCAAGAAAATGGAATCATGGATTAGGTGGTGTATTAAACATGACTAATCCTTGGGGCAATAATATTGGCTCACTTAATCTTATGCAGAATAATGACTATATAGATGCCATAAATAATAGGACTAATGCAATGTATAACAGTAAGAATGGAATGAGTATTACTGGAGCTATGAATGCATTTGGAGGTGAGTTAGGTACTAATGGTACTGATTGGACTAATGGTCTGACATTTATTGATGAAGGAAAGACTCATGAGGAGAATCCTTATGGTGGTGTTCAAGTAGGTGTAGATCCTGAAGGAACTCCTAACCTTGTTGAGGAAGGTGAGACCATATATAATGATTATGTATTCTCAGACAGAATGAAAGTGCCTGAGTTTATGTATAGTCAATTAGGTATTAAGGGTGCTCCTAAAGATGGTATTTCTTATGCTAAAGCAAGTAAGAAGCTTGCTAAGGAAAGCGAAGAAAGACCTAATGACCCAATATCTCTTGATGGCTTAGATGCTGCTATGAGTAAACTTGCTATGGTACAAGAGACTGAGAGGCTGAAGAAGCAAATAGAGGAGCAGAATCAATTTGCTTATGGTGGTAAAAAAGGAAATATGTTTGTAGGTGAAGGAGGAAAACCTAATAGATTACAGAAGCTTAGAGACTCTTATACAGGAGCACAATTCCCTACTTTACAAGATGCTGAAAATATTTATGAGTACAATCATAGATTTAATCCTTGGTATTTGGGCTTAGATGTAAAAATGGAAGATGTGCCTTCTGGTTTAACTGGCTATACAAGAAGAAGGCCAGTTATAAGAGCAGAGCAACCTAATTATATAATGCCTGCAACAGGCCCATCATTGCAGGAAATGGAAGGGATACCAGTACAGAATATAAAAAGAGATTATCCTTTAGGTGTGGCAATGCCTTTTGTTCCTAAAGTTAATAATACTACTTCAAATAACACAAGTGTACAGTCACCACAACAGGGGGCTAATACAGTACAAGATATTCCAGAAGAGGATATAGTACAATGGTATGAAGATCAGGGATTAACCAGAGAAGCAGCTCAAGAAGCTGCCACCAGAGATTTATCTTTAAATCCAGTTAAAAAGGCTCAGAGTAATCAAGCTACTGGCAGAGGGACTTCTGGAGGGACTTCTTCAAAAAGTCAGGCAGCAAGATCATCTTCAACACAGGGTACCACTCAGACAGATACAAAAGGTATTAGAAGTAGAGAAGTATGGGTTGATGGTGAAAGACATAGAGTTCCAGTACTATCTAACCCAGATGAATATATAGCAAATCATACTTTAGCAGATATGTTTGTTAGACCTTCTGCAATACCAGGAACAGAATTAAATCTCAATATTCCTACAAAAGATATTCAACTGAGAACTAATGATACCACTACTACAGGAGCAGGGCAAGGAGAAAATAATACTTTGCCACATTATGCTACTTGGATGAGGTATGCTCCAGCAGTAGGTGCTGGTATTATGACACTCACTGATTTGCTTGGATTGACTAATAGGCCTGATTATACAAGTGCTGAGAAGCTTGAAGCTGCTGCCAATGCAATGGCTCAAAGTGGAACAGTATCTTATGATAATCCTCTTGGTAATTATATTCAATATAGACCAATGGATATTACTTATGGATTGAATCAGCTTGCAGCCCAATCAAGGGCTACTGATAGAGCTATTCAGAATACAGCAGGTACTAGAGGTGCTGCTACAAATGCAATGATTGCCAATGGTTATAACAATCAGTTAGCTCAAGGAAATCTTTACAGACAAGCTCTTGAGTATAATGATGCATTGCAGAAGCAGGTTGAAGAATTTAATAGGGGCACAGACCAATTTAATGCTCAGATGGGTCTTGAAGCTGCTTTGGCTAATGCTAGATATAGACAAGCAGGATTGCAAGCTAGACTTTCAGGTTTGGCTCAAGCTGCTGCTATTAGGGATTCTATTGACCAGAGGGTTGGTGCTGCAAGAAGTGCTAATATAACTAACTTGCTTAACTCACTTGGTAATATTGGTAGAGAGAACTTTGCATTCAATCAGATTAATTCTACTGCTGCTGCTAACAATGGCTATGGCTATGGTAATAGAGGAGGAGATGTTACTCACTCTAATACAGGAGCCAAAGGCGGTAAATTAAGAAAAAAGAATAAAAAATAAGGAGGAGAAGAGATGGCAAAAAAGAAAGAGATAAGAGGATGGATTTACTCTATAACAAATAGAGTAAATGGTAAAATGTATATTGGAAGAACAAACAATTATCAAAGAAGGTATAATGAGCATTTTGGTAAATTTGATACTTGCACTATACTAAGAAAAGCATTTGAAAAATATGGCAAAGATAATTTTGAAATGAATCCAATATTATCTTTCTCTGCTTCTAATAATGAAATATTAGATGAAACTTTAAATCTTCTTGAAAAGTATTATATTGTGAAATACAATACATATAAAAATGGTTATAATGCTACTTTAGGTGGTGATGGTAATTGTGGTTGGAAAGTTTCAGAAGAAACAAGAAAAAGAAGATCAAAATCATTAAAAGGAAGAAAAATTTCTGATAAAGAAAAGGCAAGATTATTAGAGTGTGTTAAATCAAGAGAGTGGACACAAGAACAAAAAGAGCACCAGAGGCAGATTATGCTTATTCGATATAAAAATCCAGAGTATAAAAAGAAGATACTAGAATTAGCAGCTGCTAGAAAAGGAGTAAAAAGAAGTCAGGAAACAGTAATGAAAGGAGCTATAAAAAGACGAAAACCCATACTTCAATATTCTTTAAATGGTATATTTATAAAAGAATATGAAGGAAGTTCTTTTATTAAAGATAGGGATGTTGCTAATATAATAGCATATTGTAAAAACAAATTAAATAGTGCTTATGGGTATATTTGGAAATATAAAGAAAGTAATGATTATCCATTAAAAATAGAAGCCGCTAAAAATTGGCATATATCAAATAGAGCAGTTCTTCAATTTGATAAATATAATAATCTGTTAAATGAATTTGAATCTGCAACAGTGGCTTCTAAAACAACTTCTATAGGAAGAAAGTCCATTACAAATTGTTTAAGTGGATTAAGTAAAAGTGCTGGTGGATATTTATGGAAATATAAAGAAGAAAGGAGGATAGCCGTATGAGTAATTACTCACTAGTAGCAAATTCTACATTTCAGCCATTTACCTACCAAGAGTTAATGGCTCCTGTGCAAAGAATGAGTGATGTACATGACTTAGTAGCTGCACAATATGATGCTCTTAGTACTCAAGCTGATATACTTGAGGCTATGGGAGCTAATGAAGTAGACAAGGATTCTAAGGCTTATGGTCAATATAAGGCTTATAGTGATAGTCTGAGGAATGAGGCTGATGCTCTTAATAGATATGGCTTACAGCTTGATTCTAAAGGCAGAATGCTTGATATGAGGAAGAGATATAATAAGGAGATTGACCCTATCAAGAAAGCCTGGGATAAAAGATTAGAGGAAGCTAAAACTCAGCAAGATGAGTATAATAAGAATCCTACTCTGATGTTTACCAGGACTGCGGCACAGACTTCTATTGATGACTATGTGGCTAATCCTATGGGAGGATATGGAGTTATCAATGGGTCTCTTATTACTAAGCAGATGTCTGATATGGCTTCTCAGCTTACAAAGCAAATCAGGGAAGGTAAAATAACTAGACAAGACATAGACCCATATACCTATGACTTAATTACTAAGAATGGCTTAGATGAGAATGACATTAGACAGTGGCTTGCAGATCCTAACAGCTTCCCTACTCTGACTAATATGATGAATCAGGTGTTGCAGTCAAATGGAGTCTCTGCCGAAGCTTTACAGAATAGTAAAAATGCTCAGGATATAATCAACAAGAGCATAAGCTATGCTCAAATGGGTGCATGGAGTGCTATTGGTGAAGACAAGCATAATATACAGGCTAATTTTGGTACTAGGCTATCAGCAGAAGAAGCAAGTGCTATTAGAAGGCATGCAGCTCAGAAAGCTATAGATGCTGCTTACTCTGGAGGTTCTGGGGATGGTAGTGGCAGTGAGGGATTCAATGATTCTATATATCAATTACCTATGTCTGCAGCAACTAAGGATGCTCCTGCAACTTCTATGAATGTAAGAGCACTTAATTATGAAAAGGCTGACTGGAATCCTAACAGCAGAAACTATATGGTGAGAGAAATAAAGAGTTATAAGGATGGCAAACCTGTATTTGACACTAAGTCAGTATCTCTTGGAGAACTTTTGAATAAGCAGGATTCTAAGAAAAAAGATATAAATGTATCATCTTATTGGAGTGATGTTGATGGTCAAGAAGGTCTTGTATTAGCTACTACTGAAGATGGTAAGGCACATAGATACTTCATTGATGCAAACAGTATGCCAGAAAGCAATATAACTATTGCAAGACAATACTTCAATATGGCAAGGCGGTATAGAGAAAATGGAGAAACTGCTGAAGCAAATCAGGCTACACAAATTGCTTTAAGAGCTTTGCACACAGGACTGACAACTCATAATAAGAGCTATGAGCAGAGTTTAGTAAGACAACCATCATTAAAACAACAAGGATTAACAGATTGATATGGCAGAGATAGTAGATGATAGGAAAACTGGAATACAACCGCTTCCAGGTTTAAAAGGTCTTAATCAACAAAGAGAAGATGGTCTTCCTACTTTAGACCAATTAAGGGCTATTAATAGGTCTTATGGTTCTGGTACTTATGGGCCATCAGTAGTAGATACTAGTGCAATTCAGTCCTATGAAGGTACTCCAATGGCTGATTGGGGAAGAAGTGGGTATGATGAAGATATGCTTAATGCTCCTATGTCTGGTGAAATGCTTAATGATACCAGATATGAAAACCAGCCTTGGTATGATGTCCTTGCTAATGGTGTAGGCAAAATGCTAGGTACTGCAGCTACTACATTCTTATCTAGTTTAGTAGCTCTTCCTTATGGCTTGGCTTCTGCAGCTGTGAATGGTGACCCTTCAAAGCTTTGGAATAATGATATTACCAAAGTGCTTGGCGATGTAGATGATTGGATGGAATCTAGCATGACCAATTATCAGAGTGAAGAGCAGAAGCAGGCTAAATGGTGGCAGAGAATGGGAGACATGAATTGGTGGGCAGATGATGTCATCAAGAACATGGGCTTTACTATGGGTGCTGCAGCATCTGGTGCTTTAGGTGCTGGTGCTCTTGGTTTGCTTGGAAGGACTATGGGAGTAGTGAATGAAGTAAGTAAAGGTGCTAGAATAGCCAATAATGTAGCTTCTGCCCTATTCTCTGCTACTGGTGAGGGAATGATTGAAGCTAGACAAGGTGTTGAGGAAAGAAATAAGCTTGAAACTCAGAGGCTAAATGATGCTCTTGCTCCTCAATATAATGCATTGGATATGGAGATGCAATTAGCTGAGCAGGAATATCAGCAGAATAGAGGATTAAACATTGTTCAAGATCCTGCAACAGGAAGACCTGTAGATGCTGCATATCTTCAGTATAGGCAGAAGATAGCTGATATTGATTCTAGGAGGCAGACTCTTGATGCACAGAAGCAAGCAGGCTTACAGCAGATTGAGGAAACTGGTGCTAAGATGGGTAACAAGATTCTCTTAGGCAATCAGGTGCTTCTTACTGCAGGTAACCTTATTCAGTTTGGGAAGCTCTTTTCTAAGAGCTTTGATAATGCAAGGCATATGGCAGAGGTTGCTTCAAAGGCAAATAAACCTATTATAGCAGGTGCTACAAGAGTTGGTGAAGATATTGCACAGGGTTATAAGACTTGGGGAAAGAGACTTGGACAAACTATAGCAGCTACTAAGGGTATTCTTACTGAAGGTAGTGAGGAAATGAATCAGCAATGGATTCAAAATTCTGCAGGCTATTCAGTCAATAGAGAAGATGTAAATGACTATTGGAAAGCAAAGCTTAATCCTGAAGCATATAAGGATACAACTCAAGGATTGTATAATCTTGGTGAAGTAATCAGCAGAGGATTCAAGGATTCTTGGGGAGATATTGACCAGTGGGAACAGTTTGTCATTGGTGGCCTTACAGGTATGGCAGGTACTTATATGCCTTCTAAGATATTCAATCAGGATACATCAAAGTCATACTTCAATCCACTTAGATATGGTGAATGGGCTGGAGGTGCATATAATGAAGTAAGTGACTATAATAGAAGGTTTAATCAGTATCAGGAAAACATTGATGACTTGAATAAAGTTGTAGCCAGAAGTGACTTTGGTACAAGACTTCAAGATTTGATTGCTCATACAGTTCTTCAAGGAGACAAGGAATATGCTGCAATGTCTGATGACAAAAAGAGATGGAAAGATGCTGATGACAAGCAGACTATTATGGATATACAAGCATTCTTAAGGGCTGGGAAGCTTGATGACTTAAGGGCTATGTATAAAGAACTTGGCAGAGATTTATCTGATGAAGAAGTAGAGGAAGTTGTTAAAGCTACTACCTATGAAATAAGTGCCGAGGAAGATGAGCAGGACTTCAAGAAATCAAAAGACAGAGAAATAGGTCAAAGGCAAATTAATATTTCCAATATAGAAAAGCAGATAGAGGCTATAGATAAATCTGTACAAGATACTACTGACGCAGATGCTTTAAAGAATGCTGCAACTCAGAGAGAAGCATTAAGGAGACAGATAGCTGAAGAGCAAAGAGCTGTAGACATTCTTACTGCAGAGAAAGATGCTTATGTAGGAAAGAAAAGATTTGTTGGAGCCTATATAGATGAAGAAGGAAATAGGACAAAGACTAATGATGAAATAAGACAAGAGGTTAAACATAATGCTGAAGAGCTTAACAGGAAACTAGATTCTTATTTGGATTCTATAGCTCAAGTACAGGAAGACTCTGGAGGAAGGCTTAGCAAAGATCAGGAAGACAATCTTGCTTATCTTCATAATCTTGGTAAGGAAAGTGAAGTAAGGTTTGATAAGATAATGGCTAATATCAGAGCCAGCCTTCCAAAGAAATTCTATCTAAAGACAAGCAAGACTCCTGAGCAGCTTTCTAAGGAATCTGTTATCTCTGATTTAGCTTTCTCTAAAGATGACTCTACTCCAGATGGATTTGTAGAAGTTGATACTTCTGCAATGACTGATAAAAACTTCGGCAATTTCTTCATGAAGGAAGTAATGTGGGGAGGTAATATTAATCCTGATTTTGGAAAGCTGGCTGATGAGCTTGATGATAGTCTTAGTGATGAAGAGAAAGCAAAAAGAGTTAATAGAGCATTTGCAGCTGCGGTTGAAGATGTTGAACTTTCTCAAGAAGAACAAAGAGACAGGAACTGGAAATGGGTTGCTGATAATTTTATGAATACTTATAAGCAAGGTAGGAGTCAAAGAGACGCTGCTTCTGCTCTTAATGCTATTCAAAAAGACATTAAGGAAGCCTCTGATTTGCTTAATCAGGCAGGTGATTACAGAAGGACACTTGCTGAGTATATGGCTAACCCTGGGAAAGTAGATGAAGATAAAGCTGCTGAAGAAGAAAAGCTAGATCAAGAAAATCTTAATAGCAAGTTTGAAGGTAAGAGTCCTAGTGAGATAAATGAAGATATAGCAAATGGAACTACTACCGAAGCAGAGAGAGATAGTTTTCTTGATTTTCTTAACTCTGACCCTAAAAGAACAGATGAAGGAACTCAGACTCTTAATAGTGTAAAGAAGAGTAAAGATATATCTAATGAAACAAGAAATCTAAAGCAATCTGTGGCACAAGCAGCAGCACAGATGTCTGAAGATGCTTCAGAATCTGAGAGAGCTAAGATTCAAAGAGCTGCAGAAATGGCTAATGAGATGATTGATGCAGTAGCTTCACAGGCAGATGATGTTGCAGATTTAGGAATTGCTTCTTTTGAAAAGACTATTGAAGCAGAAAGAGCAGAGATTGCAGACCCAAATGATTTAGCAGCTTTTGACCCAGATGGAGTAAGAGCTATGACTTATGACTTAGTGTCAGCAGCACTCACTCAGAGTCAAAGTTCTGAGAATAAAAGAAATGACATACCAGATGATGTCCCTGCTCCAGAGCCTAACCCTGAGGAAGTAGGAAAGGATGCCACAACAAAAACTGCTTCATTTAATATATTGCCTCAGGAAAAGAAAAAGAACAGAGGAGTGGTTGTAAGTGCAGTAACTCCTGAACAATTAGGCAGTGTAGCAGAAGATGAAGATGTCAATGCAGATTTGAATACCTCTGGAACATGGAGAAGCACTACAAGGAGATATGGAAGAAGAAAAATTGCTTCTGGAAAATACGAGACAACAAGACAGCCTTATCATGAAGTCATAGCAAGTGATAAAGACCAAACAAAAGTAAAGAGAAGCAAGGCTGTGCATGATTATATGCAAGCTAACGGTGTTTATGACATTGTAGAAAATCCAGACCAAAAGGCTGTAAAAACTAATGGTGCAGTACATTTTATGGTAAGGGATTTTTCTCTTGAGATATTTGGAAAGGCATTTGAAGACTTATCTGCAGAGAACAAGCCTAAAGCTCTCGTTGTATTAATGCTTAATGATAAGGGACAAGTTATAGGAGATTTACCTTTAGCTCAGTATGAGCCAAGTTATCTGGCAGGAACTCCAACCGACCAAGTAAAGTCCTTAATGGAATTCCAAAACTTTATATTTAAGGCTTTTGAAGACAATAAGAAAAAGACTGGAGCAAAGGAAGCAATAGTAGATAATGGAATAACAAAACAAGGAGCTGAGAATCTTAATTTGAAGTTTAAGAATAATAAACCTTTCAAATCATTTATTACTCAGGTACTTGATGGTATAGTTCCTTATGGAGATGAAATAAATACCCTTAATGACATTGCAGGAAATCAGCCTTTTAAACTTGGTATTACTGTAACAGATGATACTATAGCAACTGCATTGAAATCTGAGGATGATAAGCTTAAAGGAAGTATTAAGAAACCCAAGGAAACTAAGGTAGGAAGGCCTTACCTGCTTCTTAAGTCTACATCAGGAAAATACATTCCTGTGCCTTTCTATACTCCAGCATTTGATGCTGCTCAGCATAGTAATACTGACTTTTATAGAGTGCTCTCATCTGCTTTGAAAGATTTACTCCTTAATGTAAATTCTGAGTCCTATAAAAAGAACATGGATATTATTGAGGCTTTATTGCAAGTAAAACCTCAAGATGGAGTAAGCAAGGTAATAGAAAGAAAGGGAAATAGCATCAAGATACATTTACAGGATTTAACAGACCCAAATAATAAGATTGAATTATCTTCAGATAATACAGATCTTGATGCTACTGTATTATCATTGATACAGCAACTAAGTGGTACAGATATAAATGTAAGTCTGTCATTTATAAATAAGTCTATTAAGGTTACTGGTGTTCCAGCACTGGACTATAACCAAGTAATTGGCTCCATTGCTAATGCTAATTTGCCTAAAAACACTACCCATACTCAGAACTCATGGTTTACAATAGCAATGGTTACTCCTGAGAAGGCTGCTGTTGGTCAAAGAGTTGAGTATAGACAGCCTGTAATGCCGACATATACTTTGAGCAATGGCACTAATGTAGTGGTAGATCCTGTGAGAAAGGTAGCTTATGCAGAAAATGATGCAAATAAGACTCCTATTACTGATAATGATGAAGTGAATCTATTATTGGCTAGGACCATATTACAGAGTAAAACAAATAAGGAACAGCCTTTCTCTTTCCAAGTAGGAAAGAATATGTTGACTTATGATCCAAAGCAAGACAGGATTACTAAAAAATCAGAAGTAAAACCAAGAAGTGAAAAGAAACAGGAAAAGCAAGCTACAACTTCTGCTCAAGCCGCTCCTGCTGGAGGTAGTTTCTTTGATTTTCTTGAGAACACTCCTACAAGAGAAGAAACTGACAGAGAAAATGCTGCTAAGAAAAAAGCAGAAGAACAAAAGCCTACAGAACTTCCAAAGAAATCTTTAGAAGAGACTGAAAAGCTTTATAAGGACAATGGTTTTATAAGCAGGCAGAATATGGATGCTTGGAATGCCATTCCAAAAGATTTAAAACTCAAGATGGTAAATGAAGGCACTAATGTAAAACTTTCTTGGGGAAATAAGTCAATTGTAGTTTCAACAAACAATCTGCAGGAACTGTCAAATAAGCTGAAAGACGCTAACATTGCAGCAAAGAGAGGCACATTAAAAGTAGAGGAGGCTCCTAAGACTATGCAAAGTCCTGGAAGTTTGATTAAAGAAAAAGAATCTGCTGCTAGAAAATGGCTTGCCAAGAATCTTCCAATGCTTAGTAGTGAAGAAAGAGTACAATTTGTAAAGAAGCTTTCTTATGCTGGAGATGACAAACAAAAAGTATGGGGCACATTCAAGAATGGAATAATTCAGATTCTTAGAGATGCTCCTGAAGGTGCTGTATATCATGAAGCTTTCCATTATGTTATGGATATGGTGCTTGACAAGCAACAAAGGCAGCAAGTATTAGATGCTGCAAGAGAGCATTATGGTAATATGAGTAACTTTGAACTTGAGGAAAGGCTTGCAGAAGATTTCAGAAGGTATTCATTGGATGAGAATGCTGAAGGAATAAGAGGCAGAATACTCAGGTGGATAAGGAGAATAAAAGACCTTATTACTAAGTAT
>JAEEGL011763391.1_pt1 | contig 15354 bp, 9 predicted proteins | sample 9134231 | NCBI WGS metagenome assembly JAEEGL01 (sample SAMN16246548, study PRJNA631951) | gut metagenome | biome: gut microbiome; feature: rumen; material: fiber-attached | host: Bos | place: Iran: Karaj | collected 2018-10 | reverse complement strand
GTGGATAGTGGCGGGGCTTACGCTTGTCGGATTGCTGGTGATGAATCTCATCTACAGACCGTCGATGTTGACTCCCCTGATAATCAGTGCTGTCACATCACTGGTCTTGAGCATTGCCTACGGAGTGGCTTGGAGGGCGGTAGCATTATCGGCCCCGAAAACCATCACAAAGTTCTACCTTGCCGCTCCGGCCCTGAGAATGATTATCGCTGCACTAGTCGTCTTGGCTTATTGCCTCGTCGTCAGACAGAAAGAACAAATCAGGGAGTTCATCATCATTTTCTTCATATTCTATTTCGTCACTCTTGTTTTCGACAGCGTTTTCTTCGCTCGGTTAGAAAAAAAATATAAAAAACAACAATAATGAAATATCTCAGACATCTCTTCTGCTTGATGATGCTTGCAATATGCTTGCTGCCGGCTGTCGCACAGGATGACAACCACCATGACGGCGAGAAGAAGGGCATCGACTTGCAAGAAGTACTGTGGGGACATATCAAAGACGCCTATTCCTGGCATATCGCTGATATCGGTGGAAAACCCATCGTTATCAATTTGCCGGTCATCGTCAAGACCTCTACGGGATGGCATTTCTTCTGCAGTTCAAAATTCTCGCACCATGAGGATGAACAGGGAAGAAGATGGGCGCTCGATGAGAATGGACAGCCTGACACCAATCTCAACCTCTATGTGTCGTCGGTAAAAGACGACAATAAAATATATGAGGTGGTCAATGGTGAGGCGAAAAAGGTGACGCTCGATTTCTCCATCACTAAAACGGTGATGGTCCTCTTTATCGACGCCATCATTCTCATCTTATGTATCCTCATTCCTGCCAGATGGTGTAAGAAACACAAGGTCGATGACCCCGCTCCGAAAGGGTTCACCGGATTGGTGCACATGTTTGTCATGTACATCTACGACGATGTCATCAAACCCTCCCTTGGAAAGGAGGCCGACAAGTATGCGCCTTATCTTCTCACGTGTTTCTTCTTCATCTTCGTGGCAAATCTTATGGGTGTGGTTCCGTTCCCGCCCGGAGGAGGAAACCTCACAGGCAATATCACGTTCACGTTCCTTTTGGCGCTTTGCACGTTCATCATCACCAATGTTACGGGTACGAAGGCTTACTGGAAAGACATCTTCTGGCCGCATGTACCCACATGGCTCAAGGTGCCCGTGCCCCTCATGCCGTTCATCGAGTTCTTCAGCATCTTCACGAAACCGTTGGCGCTGATGATCCGACTTTTTGCCAATATGATGGCTGGTCATGCTATCGCCATTTCGCTTACGTGTATCATCTTCATCATGTTCGCCATCAATGCCATCGCCGGCACAGCCATGACTGCCGTCAGTGTTGCCATGAGCGTGTTCATGATGCTGCTTGAACTGTTGGTCTGCTTCATCCAGGCCCTCGTCTTCACTATGCTCAGTGCTGTGTTCATCTCGCTCGCACATGTAAAAGAGGAGCACGCCGTTGAAAAAGCATAACCTCAAGTGGAGGGCACAGTTAGAACACTAAACCTGAACCCTCTACCCTCAACAAAATAATAATTCATTAATCAATAACTTAAAACTCAAAAAACTATGTTATCAATTTTATTGGCCGCTGACGGCCTCGCAAAATTAGGTGCCGCTATCGGCGGTAGTTTGGCTGCTATTGGAGCAGGTATTGGTATTGGACGTATTGGCGGTAACGCTATGGATGCCATGGCTCGCCAGCCCGAAAAAATGGGCGACCTGCGTTCAAGTATGATTATCGCCGCTGCCCTCGTCGAGGGTGTGGCCTTCTTCGCCGTTATTATCGCGCTGCTCGCCCTCTTCGTATAATTTCACCAGCAGATTATGTCGTTAATAACTCCTGATTTCGGTTTACTCTTCTGGATGACCGTCGTCTTCCTCATCGTACTGTTTGTACTGTGGAAGTGGGGGTTCCCCGCCATTATTAAAATGGTGAACGGGAGGAAGGATTATATCGACGAGAGCCTCAGAAAAGCCCACGAGGCTAATGAGAGACTCGCCAATATCCAGAAAGAAGGTGAATCCATCCTGCAAGAGGCGAGAGAAAGGCAGGCCCAAATACTCAAAGAGGCTGCCGAGACCCGCGACGCCATTGTAGAAAAGGCACAGGAGAAAGCAAGGGGCGAAAGCGCTCGGCTGCTCAACGAGGCTAAAGCCGAAATAGAGAGCGAAAAGCAAAACGCTATCCGCGATATCCGTGCACAAGTGGCTGAACTCTCCGTTCTAATCGCCGAAAAAATACTGCGGCAGAATCTCGATTCTGAGCAGAAACAGATGGATATGATCGAAAGACTGCTGGACGATGTCGCAATAGGTAAAGACAATAAAAACTGATGCCTATGGATTTAGGTGTAATATCGGTCAGATATGCGAGGGCTTTGCTCAAAAGCGCTACTGAACAAAAATGTGAACAGAAGGTTTATCAAGAGATGCAATCACTGGGAGCGGCATACATTCAGGTGCCACAACTCAGAGCTGCCATTGATAACCCGATGCTCGACAAAGAAAACAAATTCAAACTTCTCAAAACAGCGGCGGGAGGTGATGTGTCGGATTTAACCGACAGATTCATCCGTCTCGTGCTCGAAGGAGACAGAGAGAAAGACATTCAGTTCATGGCGGCTGCGTATATCACGCTTTACCGGAAACAAAAGAACATCACCCGCGGAAAACTCATCACCGCTGCTCCCGTTTCTCCCGATACCGAGAAGAAAATGAAGCAGATGGTGGAGAGCAGAACTCAAGGTACTGTGGAGTTTCAGACGGAGATTGATCCCGAAATTATTGGGGGATTCATTCTCGAATATGACACGTACAGGATGGATGCAAGCGTACAAAGCCAATTGCGGAATATCCTGACACAGTTGAAGAAATAGAGATTGAACACGCATCCCGATATGCCTTCACCAGATATATAAGGATGCTATTCATCTTCTAATTTTTAATTTTATAATTTTAATCAGAATGTCAGACAAAATAAAACCAAGCGAAGTATCTGAAGTGCTGTTGAAGCAACTGAGAGGACTCAATGACGCTGAGCGATTTGACGAGATAGGTACTGTGTTGCAGGTCAGTGATGGCGTGGCACGTATCTACGGACTCAAAAACGCTGAGGCCAACGAATTGCTCGAGTTCGAAAACGGCACAATGGCTATCGTCATGAACCTCGAGGAGGACAATGTCGGTTGTATCTTGCTCGGCACTACCTCAGGCATCAAAGAGGGTATGGTTGTCAAGAGAACAAAGCGTATCGCTTCTATTCGAGTCAATGACAATATGCTCGGACGTGTCATCAATCCGCTCGGACAACCCATCGACGGTAAGGGTGACATCGACCTCTCTGATGCATTCGAGATGCCCCTCGACAGAAAAGCACCTGGTGTCATCTTCAGACAGCCTGTGAAGGAACCCCTGCAGACGGGACTTAAGGCTGTTGACTCCATGATTCCGATCGGACGAGGACAGCGTGAATTGATCATCGGCGACCGTCAGACCGGTAAAACGGCTATCGCTGTCGACGCCATCATCAACCAGAAGAGTTTCTATGAGGCTGGTAAACCAGTCTATTGTATCTATGTCGCTATAGGTCAGAAGGCTTCGACCGTAGCAGCGCTCGTGCAAAACCTCAAAGAGCACGGTGCCATGCCTTATACCATCGTCGTGTCTGCTACCGCTGCCGACCCTGCTGCCATGCAGTATTATGCACCATTCGCAGGTGCGGCTATCGGTGAGTATTTCCGCGACAGAGGTGAATCGGCACTCGTCGTTTACGATGACCTTTCAAAACAGGCTGTCGCTTACCGTGAGGTGTCGCTCATCTTGAGACGCCCCTCCGGACGTGAGGCTTACCCTGGCGATGTGTTCTATCTGCACAGCCGTCTGCTCGAAAGAGCGGCACGTATCAATGACCAGCAAGAGGTGGCCGAGGCAATGAACGACCTGCCTGAATGTCTGAAAGGACATGTCAAGGGCGGCGGTTCGCTCACGGCTCTGCCTATCATCGAGACACAGGCGGGCGACGTGTCCGCTTACATCCCCACCAATGTCATATCTATCACCGACGGACAGATTTATCTTGAGACCGATCTCTTCAACCAGGGATTCCGGCCTGCCATCAACGTGGGTATCTCTGTCAGCCGTGTCGGTGGTTCGGCTCAGGTCAAGAGTATGAAAAAGGTGGCTGGTACGCTCAAAATCGATATGGCGCAGTATCGTGAACTTGAGGCTTTCTCGAAGTTCTCAAGTGATATGGATGCTGTCACTGCCATGACCCTCGACCGCGGACGTAAAAACAATCAGTTGCTCATTCAACCTCAATACAGCCCCATGGCTGTGGGCGAGCAGATTGCCATTCTCTATTGCGGTACAAGAGGACTCATGCACGAGGTGCCTGTCGATAAGGTCAGAGAGTGTCAGGATGCTTTCCTCGACAAACTGCGTTCCACTCATCAGGATGTCATCGACTTCCTCGGTAGCGGAAAAATCGATGATAACGCCACGAAGGTCGTAGAAGAGGTCATGGCCGACATAGCCGGACAATATAAACTGTAATAGCCTATGCCGTCGCTCAAAGAAATAAAAAACCGTATCGCTTCGGTCAACAACACCCGAAAAATCACATCGGCCATGAAAATGGTGGCTTCTTCGAAGTTACACCATGCGCAGGTGGCGATTGAGAACATGTTGCCGTACGAAACGATGCTTGAGCATATTCTCAAAGTGTTTCTCGCTGCTGAGGCTGAGTCGCAAACCCCTTATGACGTCGAAAGACCCGTCAAAAAGGTGGCACTCATCGTGTATGCGTCCAACAGCAGCCTCTGCGGGGGATTCAACTCCAATATCATCAAAATGATGATTCAGGCTGTCGAGGAATACAAACACCTCGGCATGGAGAATATTCTCATTTATCCGGTTGGAAGAAAAGTGGCGGAGAAAGTGACAAAATTAGGACTTAGGTCCGCGGGAGATTTCACAAGCCTCGCTGATAAACCTAACGTCGCTGAATGTATTGACATGGCGGTGGAGTTAGGGAGAATGTTCAGAGAAGGCGAAGTGGATAGGGTCGAGATGATTTACCATCATTTCAAAAGTGCAGGTTCACAGGTGCTTACCAGAAAAACCTTCCTGCCTATCGACCTTACCACCGAACTCGACCGTGACCACGAGCGAGACCTTTCTTCAAATATAGTGACGAGAGAGGCACAGGAATATCTGAGAAAAAGGAAGAAACGCGAAGAAGAACAGGAAAGGGAGCAAGTGAAGCCCCTCAATGATAACTTCATCGTGGAACCCGACATGGAATCAGTGCTCAATGCGCTCATTCCGAAATTGTTACATCTCATGCTGTATACTGCCTTGCTCGACAGCAACGCGTCGGAGCATGCCGCAAGAATGGTGGCTATGCAGACGGCTACGGACAATGCTGACGAACTCCTGCGACAACTCAACTTGCAATACAACAAGAGCAGACAACAAGCTATTACGAGCGAATTGTTGGATATTGTCGGAGGTACCGTCAACAATTGACCATACCAGACCTCAAAAACTGAGAGACACAGTGCTCCTTCCCTTGACGGACACAGTGTCTCTCTTTTTGTTTTTCTTTTACCACGAATTGGTTATTAGCGTTATGATGATGACAAAGATAGATTGTTGGCGCGTAATGGTCTGATGGGTGATTTGAGTTCAAGATGATTTCTTATCCTTTTAATTGAATCCTCTCTCCTTGTTTCATCTTGAATGTATACTCGTAATAACCATGGCGTTTTACACATTTCATCTTTGTTCCTTTCAGCGCATATGCTGTGCGGAGCGTAACCTCGTCGCTACGGCTTGCCTGGATCTTGGCATTGGTTAGTTTGCCGTTTTTCCACGTTATAGATACCTCATAACCGCCACGGGCTTTCAGACCGCTCACGCTTCCGTCTTTCCATCCGTCGGGTAGTGCGGGCAACAGGTGAATGGCTCCGTCATGGCTCTGCAGCAACATCTCCGCAATGCCGGCGGCACACCCGAAGTTGCCGTCTATCTGGAATGGCGGATGGGCGTCAAACAGATTGGAATAGGTGCCACCAGTCTTCTTTTGATCGCGAACCAAGGTCATTTGGTCGCCGATGAGTTTCAATGCGTGATTACCGTCCAACAGCCGCGCCCAAAGGCATACCTTCCAACCCATACTCCATCCTGTAGAGGGGTCGCCACGGTGTATCAACACGGTCTTGGCTGCCTCTGCCAATTCTGGGGTGGTCAGGGGCGATATCTGATTACTCGGATAGAGCGCATACAGGTGTGACACATGACGGTGATTGTCGTCAGGATTATCCCAGTCATCCAACCATTCTTGCAACTGACCATAACGTCCGATTTGAAGCGGTGCCAGTCCCGACAGTTTCTCTTTGAGCGAGTCGGTCAGTGTGCTGTTGATGCCGAGTATCTTTGTGGCATCGATGACATGATTGAACAAGTCGCGTGTTAATTCATTGTCCATGGTCACTCCGGCGGCTGTGGTTGCCCCATGGGGGTGCTGGTTCTCCGGCGACAGACTCGGGCAGATGACCCAATATCCCTTTTCTGGATGTTTCACCATAATCTGGTTCAGAAAACGTGCGGCACTCTCCATCGTAGGATACACTTTGCGCAAGAAAGACTCGTCTCGTGTATATAGCCAATGCTCCCACAGGTGTTGGCACATCCACGCGGCCCCTGTCGGCCAAAGACCCGACGGCGCTTTGTCGATGGCACCCGTCACACGCCAGATGTCGGTGTTGTGATGCAAAACCCATCCGTCGGCACCATACATGATACGGGCTGTCTCATGACCGGTCTCGCTGATTTCTTGGATAAGTGAGAATAGCGGCTCATTCAGTTCCGACAGATTGGTCACTTCAGCGGGCCAGTAGTTCATCTCCAGATTGATGTTTGTCGTGTATTTTGAATCCCAGTTGGGAAACATTTTGTCATTCCAGATGCCTTGCAAGGTTGGCGGTTGGCACCCCGGCTGTGAGGTGCATATTAGCAGATATCGTCCGAACTGGAAATACAAAGCGGCGAAATACGGGTCGCTGTGACTCTTGAACTGTTCCACCCGTTGGTCGGTGGTCAGATGCGGATACAGGTCATCGCCTAAATCCAAGTTTACCCGACCGTAATAGTTACGATAGCCGGCGGTATGTGCCTGCTTCATCATGCCATAATCCTCTTTCATGGCTTGATGCAGGATGGTGGCGGATTGCTCAAAACCATTGCCGCTGATGTCATTATAGTGCTTGAAATCGGTGGCGATGGCGATGTATAAAATGGCTTCGTCAGCGCCTTTAACCGACAACACGCCGTCTGCGCTCTCAGTCTGACCGCCTATGGTGACGACTCCTACGCGACCGGTGAAATTCACCTTTCCTTTCAGTCCTTCATGGTTCGAGGTGGTTCCGCTAAGTGATATCTCATTCTTGCTCTCTCTGGCTATCTTTACGTCGGCATGTGGCGAAGTGAGATGAGCGGTGAAGGTGATCATCCCTTTCTTGTCGGCCGTCAGTCTTATGGCTATTACATTGCTGCTCAAAGAGGAGATATATTCGCGATGGTAAGTCACTCCGTCAGATGTGTATCGTGTCAGACATCGGGCAGAATCGAGCGATAACTCACGGTAATAATTGTCATATTTACCCTGTCCGGCGAAATCAATATAGAGGTCGCCAAAAGGCTGATAAGGCATACCGTGGTTGGTCTTGCTTTGAACATGGGCAGTGGCCATGTCTTGCGCTTCTTTGTAACGGCCTTCCCATACCAGTTGGCGCACTTTGGGCAGATATTCTAGTGCCTCGGGATTGGCATTGTTGTTGGGTTGTCCCGCCCAGATTGTCTCTTCATTCAGTTGTAGACGTTCTGAATACACCGTGCCGAATACCATCGCACCCAGACGCCCGTTGCCGATGGGCAGAGCCTCATTCCAGTTCGATGCGGGACGGTCGTACCATAAAATATGATTGTCCGATGCCATCGCTCCGGTCAATGCCATCACCCATAATGCCAATATGAATTGTATCTTCCGCATAATATATAATTCTCTGTTCCCTTTCCCTCTCAAAGAGGGGTAGGGCGGGTTTCAGTATCTTAAAACTTTCTCATCTTCTATCGTCACCTTATCCTCATCCAGTTTAGAACTGTCCAGACCGAATGTCTCGATGAAGAACTGATAGACTGCTTGGCGTTTGTTTGGGCCAAAGTCATGGCGTTCATCGGGCAGGTGTACATTTTGCACCTTCGATGTGGCACCATAGTATCCATATATCTTTTGCAGATAAGGATATTCGTTTTCAGGGGTGGTCGAGGTCCAGTCACCGCCGTCGCTTACTACCATCATGGGTTTCGGGGCGAAGGTGGCAGCCAACTCCACATTGCATGTGCCGCCGCCTGACAATTGGATAGGCATACCGCTCTCGCAAGGACACCCACCGTCAAACCACGATGACATGCTCACCACGGGACAACTGGCGGTGAAACGGTCGTCAAGTACGGTGAGCAATACGGTTTGACTGCCGCCGCCCGAACCGCCGTTCGCACCCACCCGTTGCGGGTCGATATCCTTGTGCTGCATCATGAGGTCGAGGATGCGCAGACCGTTATAGGCTTGCATCACATGGGCTTCGCTCGTCTGGTGCGCTGCTGCGCCTACTTCGTCTTCCGACTGTCCCCAGCCCCATAGGTCATAACTCACACACACCGCACCCATACGTGCCAAGGTGCCGTATCGCTTCTGCAAGTCTGCGTTGTATCGTCCTCCGTTGAAATGACCAATCGGGCAGATAATCAATGGATATTTGCCCTTCTTCCGCGTCATCTCTTTGTCCAATTTGCTCTTTTTCCACGACAAGGCGGCTGGTGAATAGATGCTGCCGCAAATGGTATGCCCGTTCACCGTAGAGAGACGGAAGTTCTGCACCGTATAACCGTCATGATGCCTGACAGGTCCGAATTCATTCTTTTGTATCACATCGCGACGGCGCAACGGATTGATACCCAACCGTTCGGCCACTTCGCGGCGCAAAGTGTCGCGACGGGCTTCCCAGGTGGCGCGGTCATGGTATAATGACGAAAGATAGGTGATGAGTTTCCGCCCGTCTTCAGGTTGGCGACGTGGGTATTCATAGCGTTTCACCTTCCACAGGTTCCCTTTCTGAAATACGGGCTTGAAGTCAAACGGCGAAAGAATATTCGTCAGTGTCTCTTCCACGGAATAGGGACGGATGCGGAAATCGGCATACGTCACTTTCAGTCCGGCAGTGTCCATGTCATATTTCAGCCGGATGCCGAAGCGTGCCTCCACATCGCTCATCACATCATGCAATGACCGCTCATATTTCGTCTCAAATGTTTGTCCCATGCATGTCATGGCGCACATGGCAAACAACAATGCTATATATTTTCTCTTCATATTTAGTGTTTAGTGTAGAGGGTTTAGGGTTGAGTGTTTAATGTTTAGGGCAAAAATATTAAATTACATTGCTCAAATATTAGCGAACAAGAACGGTTAGTCCTTTTCCCTGATGATATCGCTGACCGTCCTTGTCATAAATAATGGTCAGTGTGTGTCCTCGGTAATTGATACCGTCGAGGCAGAAATAATCCCATGTGCCTTCGGGTATCAGCGGCTCTACCACAATACTTCCGTCTGCTTGCGGTCTCAGACCCACAATTCCGGTGATGATCAAGTCGCAGAAGGTGCTGTGGTTGTAATATCGGCTGCGTTCGCGGTCGCCCATGAGCCACGCGCCGTTCGTCTCATCCAGATATTCCCCGATGTATGGTCTTCCCCTGTGATGTTGCGATTCCACATATTTTTTCATCTCATTGTAAAACACGCCTTTCCACCGTTCAGCATCGTTATTCGACACATTCTCAATCGTAAACCTACCTGTAGAATTCCCATCTATGGTGTATCTACGCCCCTCTCCCTTCGAAGAGGGGGTGGGGGTGAGGCTTCTTGTTGAGTTGTCGGTGGTGAGGTCGTTGATCCAATTCCCCAATGCCGTCAATGTCTGAGAGGTGGCGAAGGGCCAGACCGCTCCGTCCCATTCACATTTGCCTGTGCCGTGTGAGCGGAATTGAGGATGGCGTCGCTCGGCGGTGGTCAGTCCGTAGGGCGCGCTGAATCCTTTCTCGTCAGTAAGTTGTTCCCATGCCACATCATAGCGCTTGTCTCCTTCGGTTAGTCCGAAATACCAGGGAATGTAACCGATGGCCTCGCGAACGGCTGCGCTGCTGTCACCGCGAAGGGTTTCAAAGAATTGATGGTCTGAGTTCCACAACTTCCCCAAAACCAATTGCCTGAGTGTGTCGGCTTTCTGTTCATACTGGCGCGCCTTTCCTTCATCGCCTGCCAGATGGTTGAGGTATGAGAGTGCTTTCGCATTGCCATACATATAACTGTTGATGGTAGGCCGGGCATATTGTTTTTTTCTGCCGCCGCTGATACTTTCTTCCATGCCGTCCTGAACATCTCCTTGCCAATACAAACCGTTTTTCAAACGGTTGGTTTGTTCCCAACGGGCATATTCTTCTTCCAAACGGGGTTTCAACGACATCAGGAAGGTGGTGTCACCTTGCACTTTCCATGCCTCTAAGATGGCTGCAGGGTTCCACGAACTGAATTTGTTCATCTTCGACATGGCCTGGCCCTCGTTGCCGTAATACCATGTACGCAAAATCTGATGCTGATAGGTGGTGTCGCGCAGCCAACGTGTCTCCATCACATGATGACCGATAGCGCAGGCGATGAGATTGTATTTGTCGGCATAGGAGCGGGGCACCAGAAACTCAGTCATACCAAATCCGACCGGGGTCCGCTTGATATGCTTACGGAGTGTCCACCAACGATAGTAATACATCTCCTCAAAATCTTTGTCGGGACAGTCAAACAAGGGGATATTCCTACGCATCCAATCCGACGATTCGCTGTTGGGAATGGTGGTCACGATGTTTTCGTCTTCCATCTTGTTAAACCGTTCGGCATAATGCGCATAATCATCGTAGTGGAGCAATGTGCATGCCTGGTCGCCGTCCTTTGACGTGCAGGTCAGGTTACTGATGCTATAAGAAGCGGCAGTGTCGCGTTCGTCTGCCCGTGGCATGTCAAAATCCTGGTCGGCTGGAGTATTGATGTCGGGTTGTTCAAAGGGCATGCCTGTACGGAAGATGATGCGTGAGAAATAATCTACAGGGGTGTCAAACTGTCGTTCGCACGCTTTCTTTCCGTCGATATAATATATACCTCGGTGCAAATCTTCTGACAGGTCGGCAGCGATGTGATAGGTTTTCCTTGCCTCATAGTTGCGAAGTATGGTTCCGTAACGGGCACCGCCTTTAACCTTGATTCCTTCAGCGTTGACGACAATTCGTGAACATACGGTGCCTTCGTCATCGGCAAATTCGATGTCTAATTCTCCATTAGCTATTTGGTCGGCTCGCACATCAAACTCCACATGCAACTGTTTGGTTCGGGGTATCATTCTTTCAGCGCGTGCATAATCATACGGGTCGCTGTCGGACAGACGGAGCCATTCGCCTTCTAAACTCACAGGAGCCCACAAAGGGGAGTAGATGTTCCAGTCTGTCATGTCGGCCAAATGTTGATAATGGCTGAAAGACTGTGGATAGGTTGTGGCTTCCAATTTCACTGGCACAGGCACACGGCTTACCCACATGTCTTCTTTGTTGTTGGAGTAGGTCACCCACAGGTGCCCGTCTCGTGGCGTGCCGTTGCCTTCTTGGATGCCGCGTGTGTATTGCGGACCATAACTCTTATACTGTCCGCCGTGACGTAAAGGTGTCACCTCGCCGTTCACCAACGACAGGGTTGTGTAATCCAGTCCGTCGCCACTCAATGATATGGCCAACGGCCAACGGTATTCAGATGGGTTATACACCGTGGCATAGGTGCCGTCGCTCAACCGTTGACCCCATATCTTCGCATTGGATGTGACAAACCCCGGCGCACGGTCGCACCCTCGTTTGCCACCCTCCATCCATATCTGCCGCCATGTGTTTCCTCCGTCATTGCTCAGACTGGTCACAGCATGTTTCCATAAAGCTACTTTTCTGCCGTCGGGCAAGGTGTAGCCGCTGAAGGCCTTATAAGGTCTGTCCAACGGTATAAGCGGGTCGTTACGGTCGGCTTCTTCCACCCATTGCATCCGTTGCATCGGGTCGGCTTTCATGGCGTCAACGGCCTTTACAAATGCTTTGTCTTTCGACCGTTTATAATAGGGGTATTCGGTGTTCTTCTCGTTGAAACGGTGATTGTAATAGACGAAATAGATGGGGCCGAAAGTGCCGTCTTTCTTAATCTCTCGCACCACTCGCCCGATGCCGTTGCCGTCATTGGGGTCGTCTTTCATCGTCAGGCAAATACCATAGTTCCCGGTGGCTATCAATTTGCCGTTCGGGGCGACATACCAACCGGTTCTTTGGTGCATCACGGCTTTCAAGTTATGCGCAGGGGGTAAGGTGCTGCCTTCTTTGGCATAGCCTTCTGGCACAGGGTATTCGGGAAAGAGTTCAACAGGTGCCGACCAAGTGTAACCATCCTCAGAAGTCTGCATCATGGTCTTGCCTGGTGCTTCATGCTCATGGCGCGGGTCGGTCAGATAATGGAGATAGAATTTTCCGTTCCAATAGGCCATCATCGGTTGATGGTTGTAGGTCCATGGCTTTTCTCCTCGCATTGTTTGGATGTTATGCACACCCACCACGGGTTTTAATCCGCCGTCATGCCGTTCGGGGCGGGCAATAGTCTTACCGCTGTAGTGTACAACATCGCGGTTGTATTTTATCATTTCTTCCACCAATTCTTCAGGTGCCATAAATACAGTGCCATGCTTGTGTCCTACAGGGAAGTTGACGGAGCCTGTCTGGTCCTGGAAATGAATGAAGTCTTTCGTACGGTGTGCTCCGTAGATGCCATGGCGGTAAGAGTCATAGTAGATATACCACCAGTCACCTACCTTGGCGGTGCTCGGTCCTTCAGTGAACGATTCAGTGAACGGTTCGGAGGTTTCGTTCCATGGACCATAAGGGGATGTAGAAAATGCCACTTTGATATTCCGCATGGGGCGTGAGTTGTCCTTCACTACCATCACGTAATCGTTTTTAGCCCGCTTGACAAGTGTCGCGTCTATGGCGCTGAATCCCGGGTCATAAAACAACTGTGTCTTGCTGAAACGTTGGAAATCTTTCGTGGTGGTGTAATACAATCGGTGGTTATTCAAGTGGTCTTCCTGATGGTCGGGAAATCTCCCTGGCACGCATGATGCCCATACTATCATAAATTGATTACGCTCATCATCGTAGAACAGTTCCGGTGCCCAGACGTTTACCGTTGTGGTATCGTCCATCACTTCAATAAAACGCTCTTCCGTCCAATGTATCAGGTCTTTCGATGAGGAATAGCCGAAACCTCTGTCGCCACGCCACGAACTGGTCCATACCAGATGAAACATACCGTCTGGACCACGCACGATGGAGGGGTCGCGCATCACACGCTGCTTGCCTACCTCGGGCACGAGAAATACGCCGGGGATGCTGTCCCAATGCACGCCGTCACGACTGTAGATAAACCGCAAACCTTCGGTCGCCGGCTCATGAAACGATGTGGATACGTATATATCTTCGCCATATGTAGATACGGCAAATAGCAATGACAGCAATGCTGCCACCAGTACTTTTTTATTCATAGAATAAACGCGTTTATATTTTTGTGACGCTTGATCTCCATTATTGTAATCATTTTTTGTTGTTCTTCTTTACTTTTGTATGCTGACATTCATAGTTGCCCAATTAGTTACAAAATCCTTTTTTCTTCGTCTATAATAAAATATACCCCAATAAATGCTTGCAAATCTCATAGTTTTACACTATATTTGCACCGAATAACGAACTACTTGATAAGAATTCATATTTATTAACTAATTTTTACTTTATGAAACAAAAATTATCTCTAATTGCATTGGCTTTCATTGCTGTATGCGCTTTCGCAGCTAGAGGCTTGTGGAAGGTGGAAGCCCAAGATGGGCAGGAAAAGATCCTGTTCGAAAATGGTGCGACTATTGTCGATGAACAAGAGTTCACAACCGAGAACATGACTCTCAAACTCGGTTTGGACATCAAGAAAGCAACGGGTTGGGACGTGAAAGTCACCAATTCTTCTGAATTCTTGGCTCCATTTACTCAGATTGTTCAAGTTCCAAATGCTGATACTGGTGACTTGGAAGACAAAGAGCGTATTGTTTACATCGTAGGCGGTAACAACCCGAAAGATGACCTTGCCAACAAAGGTGGAGGCTTCAATGGAGGTGGTGAACAGGGCAAGCTGCCTCAAAGCGGTACATACTATGTGGTTACTCCCCAAAAAGATGGTGCGATGAGTGTTGGCATCATCCTTAATGGCGACAAGGAATTCTTTATCGTTGATGCTACCAATGCCGTGTTAACACCCGTGTTGGATGGAGATGGTAATGAAACAGGCACTTACACTAATAATGTAGTCAATGCCGACGCAGTTTTCACACATGACATGTTCAAGGTCTATAATATTGATGGCGTTGAGCAACCCTATCAGGACGCCGAAGGTGAAAATTGTATTTATGATGGCGGTAAGGGTGGTATTAAAGTGTTCAATAAACTCACTGGTACCGTCGAGTTTGATGTTCAGGCTAATCACACATACTATGTCTTCTGCACAGGTTCAAAACTGAGTTGCTTCGGCTTTGTATTCACTCCCGCCGCTGCAGCTGAGCCCGAAGACATTGTCATCTCTCCCGCTTCAGGCGACATCACAGCCGCTCTCGATGAGGCTTCTGCTGGTAAACTCGTGCGCGACATCACCATCAATCTGACTGAGGGTGCCAACTACACCATCACAAATACGATTGTGGCTGGTGGCAACGTCACCATCAATGGTAATGGCGCCAATATTGACGCTGCTGCACTTACTGTTCCGATGATTACCCTCGCCAATGCTGAACTCGAAGCGTGGACTGAGGCTAATGTCAGCATCACTGGCGTGAACGTGAAGGGTCTGGCCAAGGCATTGTTCTACAGCCCGGGCAAAAACTACTATGGCGACTTCACACTTGAGAACAGCGTTGTGGAAATGACTGGCGACGCCACCACGTTCGACTGGACCAAGGGTTCTGTGGTCAAGACCTTCACTGTGACCAACTCGACCATCTATGCGCCTACGGCTACTACCAAGTCGCTCTACAGTTCACAGGGCGGACAGAAAGCTACAGAATACGACGCAGCACAGTTGCAGACTTTCCTGTTGAAGAACTCTACGTT
>JAEEGL010562878.1_pt1 | contig 15354 bp, 15 predicted proteins | sample 9134231 | NCBI WGS metagenome assembly JAEEGL01 (sample SAMN16246548, study PRJNA631951) | gut metagenome | biome: gut microbiome; feature: rumen; material: fiber-attached | host: Bos | place: Iran: Karaj | collected 2018-10 | reverse complement strand
TACCTGGTTGGGCGAACTCTATGCCTGTGGTGCTATTGGTGAGATGGTGGCCGACCTGAACCGTGCCAGCAAGCGCTCGGCCGTCATCACGGGTGTGGTGGAAGGCGGCGACCCTGAGGTGCAGGCAGAGATAGACGACTGGTGTCGGGCCGCACAGGTGCGTCGCCGTTTCCGCGATACGAACATCGCACAGATTGGCCGTCCCTATCCTGGCATGATGGACCTCTACATCGACGAGACCAACCTCTACCACCGTATGTTCGTCTATACCAAGCAGTTCGACTGGGAGCAGATGTGGGCCATTGCCGACAATATCACTGACGAGGCAGCCCTTAAGGCTAAGGCTCAGGACCTCCTCGACACCTTTAACATCGAAGGCGGCGGTACCATTGAGAAGGTCTGGGACATGGCCAAGTACGTCGTAGCCTTCGAACAGTGGGTCAAGGACGAGCAGCTGGGTATGATAGCCTCCCACTATGCAGGCTTTGCACAGGGTGTGGCCGGCAAGCTCGACTCGATGCTGATACCTGCCTTCTCGATGCTCATCAAGCAGCATACCGCCTGTGCAGTAGAGGGCGACATGAAGGTGGCCATGGCCATGTCGATCCTGAAGACCATCAGCGGCACGGGAACGTTGGCAGAGATGTACTCCATCGACTTCCCCAAGGACATCTGCATCATTGGTCATAGCGGCTCTGGCGACTTCGACATCTCGCAGGCCAAGAAGCCTACGATGAAGATTGTGCCCGTGTTCCACGGCAAGACCGGTGGTGGCTACCTGACGCAGTTCTATCCGCCGACGGGTCCTGTGACCTATCTGGCCATCACGCAGGACAAGAACGGTGTCTTCAAGTTTGTCGTCGCTGAGGGCGTCAACGAGGAAGGTCCCATCTTCACCTTTGGCGACACCAACATGCGCACCAAGTTCTCCTTGTCGTGCCGTGAGTTCGTCAACAAGTGGAGCGAGGCTGGCCCCACGCACCACATGGCTGCCGCCGTGGGTCATCATATAGATACCATTCTCAAGGTGGCAAAGATCTTTAACATCGAGTGCGACGTAGTTTGTAGATAATTGATTAGCAGCGGACGACTGCGGACTTCTTCGGACTGTCCGTTTTAGTCCGTGTAAGTCCGCTGCAAATAAACAAAAGAATAATGGCAAATAATGGATCTTTGAAGAGCACGATAGCCGTGTCTCTTACTAATTATCTCGATGCAGGTGCCATTGTGGCAGGTGCATCAGGTCTGACGCTTTGGCAGAAATACTTGGGATTAACCGAGGTGCACCTGGGTTGGCTGAACTTCATCAGTGCCAACTGTCTGGGTGCTGCCGTGGGTGCCATCATCGGCGGATTCCTGGCTGATAAGTACGGGCGTAAGTTCATCTTCACTTATAATCTGCTGGTGTATATGACGGGCGTGCTGCTCATCATGCTCTCGATGAATTTCCCCATGCTGCTGGCAGGTTTCCTCGTCACGGGTATCAGCGTGGGCGTCGGCGTACCAGCCTCGTGGACGTATATCTCTGAGTCGTCGGAGGTAAACAACCGTGGCCGAAACATCTGCATCTCGCAGATGTCATGGGGCATTGGTCCTATGATGATTCTCCTGCTGGGTATGTTCTTCGCTCCTGGTGGCTATCTCTTTGGCTTTGTGGAGTCTGTGGCCCATCTGTTTGGTGGCGACGGTATGTCGGTAGAGGCCGTGAATGCTTTCTCTTCACGCATTGTGTTCTTCTCGCTGTTCGTGGTGGCATTCATTGCCTGGAACCTGCAGCGCCAGCTTCAGGAGAGTGCTGAATTTACCGCACAGAAGGCTGAGGAGAAGAAGAGCGGACTGATGGACAATATCAAAGTGCTCTTCCAGAATAAGATTGCCGTCAAGACCGTTTGTTTCTTGGCAGGCATCTATCTCACCTGGAACCTCGTTGCTTCCGTCATGGGATTCTTCCAGCCGCATATCTATGAGACGGCAGGTGGTGTGACTAACGAGCAGGCTAACTGGATGAACTTCATTCAGTGGGCAATCATCGTTGGCATTACGTTTGTCACTTCCAAACTTATCGACACGATGTCGCACAAGACCATCTACGTCTTCGGCCTGCTGGTGGCCATCTCTGCATGGCTCATCATCGTGACCATAGGTGTCAATGGTCCTGTTGGCTTGTGGTCGTTTGCTATCCTTTGGGGTATTCAGGGCGGTACGTCGGTACAGATCTTCTATGCGCTGTGGGGTACGGAACTGTTCCCTGCCAAGTTCCGTGCAGGTGCTCAGGGACTGATGTTCTTCATCGTTCGTGGCTTGTCAGCAGTATGGGGACTTATCTTTACCTATATCTATGGCGAGAATGGAGAGGGCTTCACCATTGCTGCCTTCTGCATGATTGCCCTGCTGGCCATCTCATTGGTGGTAGGATTCATCGGTGCACCCAAGACGCGTGGCCGCTCACTCGATGACATTACAAAGGAGCGTTATGGAGAACATTATTAAGCATTAAGAATTAAGCATTAATTGATATGAAGAGTATATTGGAAGGCCGCCCTGAGTTGAAGGCCGTTATTGATCAGATTGCAGAGGTAACGGGCTACCTCTGGCAGAAAGGATGGGCAGAACGCAATGGTGGAAACATTACCGTCAACGTCACGGAGTACATGGACGACGAGTGCCGTGCCATGAAAGCCATCTCGGAAGTGAAGCCTATTGGCATGACACTGCCTCGTCTGCAGGGAAAGTATTTCTATTGTAAAGGTACAGGCAAACGCATGCGCGACCTCGCCCGCGAGCCCATGCAGAACGGCAGTATTATCCGTATTCTCGACGACTGCGCCTCCTACGAAGTCATCGCCGACGTCAATGTGGTGCCTACCTCTGAGTTGCCCACGCATCTGGCCCTGCAGGACTATCTGTTGGCAACAGGTTCATGTTACAAGGCGACGCTGCATACGCACCCCATTGAACTGGTGGCCATGAGCCATATCCAGCGTTTCCTGAAAGGTGACGAGATGACCCGCGTGCTCTGGTCGATGATTCCTGAGACGCTGGCCTTTGCGCCGCTGGGCATCGGCATCGTGCCCTATGCACTGCCTTCGTCAGTAGCACTGGCCGAGGCTACGCTGGAGCAGATCAAGACTCACGACGTGGTGATGTGGGAGAAGCACGGCACCGTAGCCGTCGGAACAGACATCATGGATGCCTTCGACCAGACCGACGTGCTCTGCAAGGCCGCTAACATCTATATGTGTGCCCGTAGTATGGGTTCGGAGCCTGACGGCATGACTGCTGAGCAGATGAGGGAAGTGCAGGATGTATTCAAACTCCCCAAGAAGCGTCCTTGCTAAGAAGATAAGGAGACAAAGAATACTGGAATACAAGAAAATATAGAAGAGGGCTATGCGTTCAGTCAAAGGTCTTGAACGCATAGCCTTCTTTTTTGAGCCATTCAATGGCTAGTGGCAGGGCGGTGCGCAGCTTCTCAATGCTCTTCAGCGAGTCGTGGAAGGTGATGATGCTGCCGTTGCGGGCGTAGCGCTTGACGTTGTCGAGAACATCCTCGGCGGTCATCCATTTGGAGTAGTCACGCGTGACGAGGTCCCACATGACAATCTTGAACTTTCGAGAGAGCCAGGCATACTGGCCCAGACGCATCCACCCATGGGGAGGGCGGACAAGGTTGGTCTTCAGGTAGGCGTTGGCCTTCTCAACGTTGTAGCTGTATTCGCGAATGGTATGGCTGAAGCCTCCGATGTGGTTGTGCGTGTGGTTGCCTATGCGGTGCCCCTCGTCAATGACGCGCTGCAGCAGCTCTGGGTACTTGCGGGCGTTGTCGCCAACCATGAAGAAGGTGGCCTTGATGCCGTAGCGCTTCAGCACGTCGAGGATGAAAGGTGTGGCCTCGGGTATGGGGCCGTCATCGAAGGTCAGGTAGACTGACCTGTCGGTGCGGTCCATACGCCATAGGGCATTAGGGTAAAGCCAGCGCAGCCAGACGGAAGGTTGCTCGATAAACATATTAATATCCCAGGTTGCCGCCTCTGGTCTCGTAGAGGTTAGCCAGTTTGTTGAGTTCTTCCATCTGCTTGTCTGACCACTTGCGGTCGAAGGTGTCGCCGAGGGCTATGAGTTGCTGCATGATGTAGAGCTGTACGGCGCACTCGTTCTGCGCAGCCTCGAAGCGATAGCTGTCGAGCGAGCAGTACCAGCGCATGTACTGTGCGGCGTTCTTCCAGAGGTCGTCCATGATGCCCAAAGCCTCCTTCTTATTGCCGAGGGCTGCCCAGGCACGGGCCATGTCCATGGAGCCAGAGGTGTAGTTATGGGCTACGTTGTAGCTGGGTATCTGCTTGGCTGTGTATCGCAGCACCTCTTCGGCCTTCTTGTCCTCTCCCTCAGTGATGAGTTCTGTGGCGAGCTTGGCCATGATACGACGGTGCGTGTAGCACATGCGCATAACCGTTTCGTCGAGGTAGATGCCCTTCTGGTCAAGACCGCCGAACTTGAAGCGGTGCATGATATTATCATAGGTACGCGCGGTATCGAAGTTCTTGACGCCATCGATAGGCTTGCCACCGTTGCTGGTGGTGAAGGGCGTAATGCGATAGACAAGACCCTCGGTAATGGTGTTGTCGCCGAGGTTGATGTAGTTGTCGTCGCCCACGCTGACGGCCACGTAGATGGGCCGCTGCCAGTTGCACTCGGCAAGCATCTCCAGAATCATGAGGTCACCCTTGTAGAGGGCATGCTTACCCTTAAGGGAGATGACCATACGGTCGGGGATGGAGTCGGAGGCCATCATCATGCCGCTCTTACGTACGGCATCCTTGTCGATAGTCATGTAGAGCGTGTCGGTGGGGATGATGTGCAGGTCGGGGTTATTAGTGCGCACCCAGTACTTGAGGACGTTCTTCAGCTCGAAGGGGTCGTCGCCGAACTGCTGGCGGGCCTCCTCAGGGTTCTCGCGGTAATGCTTCAGCACGGCTTCCTTCATTTCTGGCTCCACGGTGATGTACTCGTTGGTGCCGGCGCAGTACTCGATGCGCTCCCAGGAGATGGGCACCGAGGGTGAGTTGTAGGCAGGCCGGCGCATCTGGTCGATGTACCAGTCGGTCTGCAGGTAGCTGAGGTTACAGACGCGTGCATCAGTGCGGACACCTTCTACGTCTTGGTTGTACCAGAGGGGGAAGGTGTCGTTATCACCGTTGGTGTAGATAATGGGATTGCCCTCGTCCTGGAGCGACATCAGGTAGTTCTGACCGAAGTCGCGGCAGGTGTAGCGCCCTGAGCGGTCGTGGTCGTCCCACGTCTGCGAGGCCATCTGGATGGGGACTGCTAAAGATGCTATAGAAACTATAGATGCTATAGCCGTCATGCTGACCTTCTTCATCTTTTGGCTTAGCAGGTCGATGATGGCTGCCACGCCCATATCGCACCAGATGGCGAAGGCATAGAACGAGCCCGCATAGGCGTAGTCGCGTTTACGAGGCTGCGAGGGCGTCTGGTTCAGGTAGATAACAATGGCCAGGCCAGTCATGAAGAACAGGAAGAAGACTACCCAGAACTGGCGGATGCCGGTCTGGTCTTGCTTCGTGCCATGGTGCTTGGCCAGCGACTGCCAGAAGAGTCCGATGAGGCCCAGCAGGAGAGGCAGACAGTAAAAGACATTATGCCCCTTGTTGTTCTTCAGGTCGTCGGGCAGGAGGCTTTGGTCGCCTAGGCGCCAGTTGTCAAACCAGTCGAAGCCGCTGAGCCAGTTGCCGTGCTCCAGCTCGCCGTTGCCCTGCAAGTCGTTCTGGCGACCGGCGAAGTTCCACATAAAGTAGCGCCAGTACATGAACTTACACTGATAGGAGATGAAGAAGCGCAGGTTCTCGAGCTGCGAGGGCACCTTGACGGTGACCATTTCGCCACATCGGTCGTAGGGAACCTCAGTGCCGCTGATGCTGCCCATCCAGCTTTCGTAGTTAGAGCGGTGGGCAGAGCTATACATGCGGGGGAAGAGCATGTTCTGCGCATATTTGTATTCATCCTTGGTGCGGACAATGAAGTACTGGTCTTTCTCGTCGGGAGACGCTTTCTCCTTGCGCTGCCAGACAGGGTCACCCTTGGTCATGACGGGCTTGCAATAGCCACCGTCGGCCTCGAGCTCAACCTGCGAGGTGTAGGCAGGCCCGTAGAACAGGGGACGCTGGCCGTACTGCTCGCGTCCTAGGTATTCGCCTAGAGTGAAGATGTCCTCGGGGGAGTTCTGGTCCATAGGCGGGTTGGCTGCCGAGCGGATGACGATGAGGGCGTACGATGAGTAGCCTATCATCAGCATGAGCATGCAGAGCAGCGACGTGTTCTTGATACGGGCGGTGACCAGGGGCAGCTTGACAGTCTTTCCATCTTCGCGCTTGTTTGAACGCTTGTATTGCAACACGAACCATAGGATGGCGAGGACGACGATGCCGATGGTGACCGACATCCAGCCGTGGCCGTAGAACGGTATGCCCAGCATGGCCAAAGCCAGAAGGAAGGCAACGTTCTGCCGCTTCTCGTTCAGGTCGTTATAGGTCTCATAGATAGCCCAGATGATGATACCGATGAGAAGGAAGATATAGACAATCTCGCCAGTATTGAACGGGCAGCCCAGGATGTTGACGAAGAGCAGCTCGAACCAGCCGCCTACCTGTACGATGCCAGGGACGACGCCATAGAGTACGGCGGCGAGGATGACAACGGAGATGCCAAGGGCAATGAGGCTACCCTTAAGGTCGCGTTTCGGGTCGTCGGTCGGGAACTTGCGATAATAATAGACCAGCACGATGGCAGGCAGGCACAGCAGGTTCAGCAGGTGTACGCCAATGGAGAGTCCTGTCATATACATGATAAGCACCAGCCAGCGGTCGGCATGGGGCTAGTCGGCCTGGTCCTCCCACTTGAGGATAAGCCAGAAGACGACGGCGGTGAAGGCCGAAGAGTAGGCATACACTTCACCCTCGACAGCCGAGAACCAGAAGGTATCGCTGAAGGTATAGATGAGGGCGCCCACCATGGCTGAGGCCTCGATGGCGATGATCTTGCTCCACGAGAGGTCGGCAAGCGTCTGAGCCTGGAAGAAGTCCTCCTGCTTGATGAGCAGACGGCGCACCAAGTGCGAGATGCTCCAGAACAGGAAGAGAATGGTGGCCGCTGACAGCAACGCACTCATCATGTTGACCATATAGGCTACATGGCTGGGGTCAGAGGCAAACTGCGAGAACAGGTTAGCCGTAAGCATGAAGAACGGTGCACCGGGCGGGTGGCCGATTTGCAGTTTGTAGCCAGTGTCGATAAACTCAGGACAGTCCCAGAAGGAGGCTGTCGGCTCAATGGTAGAGCAATATACGAAGGCGGCAATGGCAAAGGCCAGCCACCCCATGATGTTGTCTACAAGTCTGAATTGTTTCATCTGTTGTCCTTATTGTATATTTGCGTTGCAAAGGTAGTGCTTTTATATGAGAAATGAGAAATGAGGCAAGAGAAAAGGCCGCGCCTTGGTGTTTTTTAACGTTTCCCTTCTACAGGAACAGGGATGCACCATAGATGAGAACCACGTAGCGCAGGAACTTACCGATGGTCATGCTGATGAGCGAGATGGTGATGTTGGCACGCATGAGGCCCAGGACGATGGTGATGGCGCTACCCAGTACAGGGATGAAGGCGAAGAAGCCCATCCAAGCACCGCGTCCGGCCATGAAGTGCGTGGCGCGGTCGAGGTCTTTCTGCTTGACATGCAGGTATTTCTCTATCCATTCGAGCTTGCCTTGGCGTCCCACGAAGTAGTTGAACATGCCGCCTGCCACGTTGCCCACGGTGCCGTAGACGATGAGCAGCCAGGGGTCGAGTCCTGCCGCCAACAGTCCCGTCATTACCGCCTCGCTGGAGAAGGGGAAGAAGGAACCTGCCACGAAGGCAGTGACAAGCATGCCCCAGTAGCCGTAGCTGATTAGAAGAGAGATGATGACGTCCATAGGTTAAAGGCTGTCAGTAGCAGTGCTGCTGTGATAAAGAGCCAAAAGGCCATGTTAGTCACCTTAGTGTAGGTGAGTGCCAGGAAGTGTCCCGCCAAGGGTGCCGTGAAGATGATGGCCAGGCGCAACAGCCTGTCGTAGTGTTGAGGCTGCAGCACCAGGAAGAGTATGGTGGCGAGGTCCATCCAGATAAAGAAGGCGTAGATGAGTCGTATGCGTATCTTGTCGTTGGTACGCTGCCGTATGAAATGTACGGTGCCCACGACGGCAAGGATAATCACGAAGAGCAGGACGCTGCGTACGCCGAGGGGTAATCCTGTCATAACCACGTTCAGGTCAGGCGTGCTGAATGCTGCCAGAGCCTGGAAGTGGTGGGGTAAGAACCCCAGTTCATTACGCCATACCAGCAGGCACGATAGTATCCAGTAGGGCGTGGCCAGTCCTAACAGCGAGGCAAGCCACGTACGCCACGATAGCGATTGGAGTTGCGTTGCGGTGAGCAGCCACAGCAGTGGCAGGAAGAGCAGCACGTGCACGAAGGCCAAGGATGCCACGCCAAGCAGCAGGTAGGCATAATAGGTGATGCCCGTTGCCTCGCGGTCCTGATAAGTCATGAATGCCAGGAGCAGGTAACCTGTGACGCATGCCTGTGTAATGCCCCCCCGTAGCGACGGGAACAGGAAACACGAGCAGCACAGCAGTACCAGCATGGTACAGCTCACTGCTCGTGAGTAGATGCGCAGGAGAGCATTGATGTGCTGCAACTGCATCATGAGATAGCCCGTGACGACGAAGCAGCCGAACTGTAACCACCAATGGTGTTGCACGAGTCCGCTGAGAAACCATACCACCACAGCATAGCATGACACAGCGGGCAGTGTCAGTTTGCTCTCAGCAACCTTGTTCTGTAGTCGCTTCCTCACCTTTTGCCTCTTGCTACTTACAGGTCAGCGCCGATATCGCGACGGAAATACTTGTCGGTGAACTGAATCTTGGCGGCAACTTCAAACGAACGCTGCAGGGCTTCGGCTTTGTCTTGGCCATAGCTGCTGACAGCAATGACGCGCCCGCCGTTGGTGACAAGCCTCTCCCCCTGTCCCTCTCCCGCAGGGATGGGAGCCATGGTTGTGCCTGCATGGAAGATAACGGTGTCGCCATTTCTCTCGCCCTCTCCATGGGAGGGAGTTGGGGGGAGACTTATGGGATAGCCTTTCTTGTAGGCCTGAGGGTAGCCTCCTGATACCAGCATGACGCAGACGGCAGCGCGCTCGTCGAACGCAATGGCATGCTCATCGAGGTTGCCTGCTGCCACACCCTCGAAGAGGTCGACGATGTCGGTCTTCAAGCGTAGCATGACGCTCTCAGTCTCGGGATCGCCCATGCGACAGTTATACTCTATGACGTACGGCTCAGCCTCGCCGCTGGGCGTATTGGTGCGGTTGATGAGTCCGAAGAAGATGAAGCCCTTGTAGAGGATGCCATCAGCCTTCAGGCCCTGCACGGTGGGTCGGATGATGCGGTCTTCTACCTTCTGCATCCATTCCTTGGTGGCAAAGGGTACGGGGCTGACGCTTCCCATGCCGCCCGTGTTCAGACCCGTGTCATGCTCGCCAATGCGTTTGTAGTCCTTGGCTTCTGGCAGAATCTTATAGTGCTCGCCGTCGGTCAGTACGAAGACCGAGCACTCGATGCCGCTCATGAACTCCTCGATAACCACGCGGCTGGAGGCGTTGCCGAACATGCCGCCCAACATCTCCTGCAGCTCACGCTTGGCCTCCTCGAGGGTAGGGAGGATGAGGACGCCCTTGCCGGCGCACAGTCCGTCGGCCTTGAGGACGTAGGGAGCTTCCAATGTCTCCAGAAAGGCCAAGCCTTCCTGCACATGCTCGCCGTCGAAGGTCTCGTAGCGCGCCGTGGGGATATGGTGTCGCTGCATGAAGCCCTTGGCAAAGTCCTTGGAGCCTTCCAGCACGGCACCGGCCTTCGTGGGGCCGATGACGGCAATGTCCTTGGTGCGCTCGTCAGCCTTGATGTCGTCGTAGATACCCTTTACCAGTGGGTCTTCGGGTCCCACCACCACCATGCTGACCTGCTGGTCTAAGCAGAACTGCTTGACGGCCTCGAAGTCGTCAGCCTTGATGTTGACGTTCTCTCCGCAGTCTCTGGTTCCGGCATTGCCTGGTGCAATATACAGTTTGTCGCACTTGCTGCTCTGTGCTATTTTCCATGCCAGGGCGTGCTCGCGGCCGCCGCTGCCTAATAGAAGTATGTTCATACGAATTAGTTGTCAGGGTTTCCTTGATAGTGGTAAGGCTGTACGTTGGGGTTCTCTCCGACATAGTCGTCAGGAATTGCCACGTCTTTGATAAGACGCTTATTGTAATCGCCGCGTACGGCACCGGTGTTCATCAGGAGATCTGAGTACTTAATGGTCGGAATGACAATGCCGAATACGCCAATGCCCACACGGACACCCTCGGGATGGAGGTTGTTGATGATACGTGCCGTGCGATAGAGGGTATGGGGATAAATCTCCAACTTGTTCAGGTCGGTGTAGACTTTCCACTGCTCAGGGTTGGTCTGGGTAGTGTCTGCATGGGTGAAGATACGCCCGAAGTTCCCTACATAGTCATCGATGTCATCGCTCTGGATGCTGTCGCTGGCCTGGAGGCACTCATGGATGTTGTCGTTCATCTGCCACTGCATCATGCTTTCCGTAGGACGGCTGAGGGCGGCTATGATAACTAAGACGATGGCGAAAACGCCGAGGATAATGATTTTACCCAGACAGCTGTGGTAGAACTGCTGCCATGCTGTCTGCTTCTTGTACGTGTTGCTGTTAAACTGTTCCATTTCTCTATAATTGCTTTTATGGTTTGTCACGACTGGTGGTGCAGGAGGTTCATAAACTCCTGTCGCGTCTTGGCCTGATTGAAGGCCCCGCTGAAATCACTGGTGGTGGTGATGCTGTTCTGCTTCTCCACGCCACGCATCTGCATGCACATGTGGCGTGCCTCGACGACCACCATGACGCCAAGGGGGTGTAGGGTTTGTTGGATGCACTCCTTGATCTGCAGCGTCATGCGTTCCTGTACCTGCAGCCGATGTGCGTAGATATCCACCACGCGGGCTATCTTACTGAGTCCCGTGATGTATCCGTTCGGGATATATGCTACGTGCGCCTTTCCATAGAAGGGCAGCATATGGTGCTCGCAGAGCGAGAAGAAGTCAATGTCCTTGACGATGACCATCTGTGAGTAGTCTTCCTTGAAGAGTGCGCCCCGCAGCACTTCGTGGGCATCCATCTCGTAGCCCTGGGTAAGGTACTGCATGGCTTTTGCCACGCGCATGGGTGTCTTCAGCAGTCCTTCCCTGGTGGGGTCCTCCCCCAGGAGCTGCAATACCTGATAGTAATGCTTTGCCAGCTCGTCAAGACCTTCTCTTGCCTGGATGTCTGCATGTGTCTCGCAGCTGTGGAGCTCTGTCTCTTTTACCATGAATAATACGGTTTAATACTGTACGGTGATTTTCCCCTTGACAATGGTGGCCTGGTCGTAGCCCATCTTTCGCAGGCTGAGCAGCATCTGATGAGCCTCCTCATAGGTACGGTAGTTGCCTACACGGCATATCCAGCGTGGGGAGTAGAAGTGCACATACACGGGAACTCCGGCAAACTGGGCCTTGATGTCGTTGCCTATGCGCTCTGCCTTCTGGCGGTCCTTGCGTGAGTTGCCCCCTGCGAAGGCCTGCACGCGGTAGCCGCTGACTTTGACGCCGCGCATCATCTTCTTGTTGTAATCGGGCGACGTCTCTGCATTTTCTTCGCCGGCCGAGCTCAGCATAGTAGGCACAGGTGTCGTCGTATTCGGGGTGGCAGGCTTTGTCGTGGTTGACGTTGGGCTGGTCGTCGTGCCCTTCGGCGTGGTTCCCGTCGTGGCGGCTTTCGGCGTCGTTGCTGCCACCGGGGCTTTCGTCGTCAGCACGGCGCTGTTCACCAGCTGGTCTATGTCAGCGCTCTCGTGGATGGTTACCGTGCCCTGTCCGGCCTTGGCCTCTTGTAAGCGCTGGGTGTAAGTCTGTGCACCGGCATCCAATGGAATGCCGGCACACAGTATAAGAGCTATAATAACGTGTTTCATTACTTCCAGGCGTCGATAATTCCCTTGAAGTCAGCGCACTTCAGCGAGGCACCGCCAATGAGACCACCGTCGATGTCGGGCTTGGCAAACAGCTCGGGGGCGTTTGAAGCCTTGCACGAACCGCCATAGAGGATGCTGGTGTCGTCGGCCACGGCCTTGCCGTACTTGTCGGCGATAATGCTACGGATATAGGCATGAATCTCCTCAGCCTGCTCTGCGGTAGCGGTCTTGCCGGTACCGATAGCCCAGATGGGCTCGTAGGCGATAACGATGTTCTTGAACTCTTCCTCGCTGAGGTTGAACACGCTGCCCTCCAGCTCGGCTTTCACTACTTCGTTCTGACGGCCGGCTTCGCGCTCTGCCAGGCTCTCGCCGATGCAGAAGATAACGGTCAGCCCCTGCTTCTGAGCCAGGAGAACTTTCTCCCTCAGGATTTCCGGGGTCTCATTGTAGTACTCACGACGCTCTGAGTGACCGAGGATGACGTACTGTGCACCCGTAGACTTCACCATCTCTGCGCTCACCTCGCCGGTGTAGGCTCCCTTCTCCTTGTCGGCGCAGTTCTTGGCACCAAGACCGATGATGCTCTGGTCGAGGAACTGTGCGATGCTGGCCAGGTGGATGAAGGGTGTACAGATGACGACGCCGCAGTTGGGCTTGTCGGCCTTCAGTGTTTCGTTAAGCTCCTTTGCAAGAGCGATACCTTCCTGGAGATTCATGTTCATCTTCCAGTTTCCTGCTACGATTTTCTTTCTCATTGTTGTTTAGTTTTTAAGGGGTTATAATTATTTATGGGTTTTCCGGGGTTTCCTGATATTCTGGTTTTTCTGGATATTCCAGGTTATCCGGGTTTTCTGGTTGCACTTGGACTTTTGGTTTTCTCCTGAGCCAGCGGGACCATGCCCAGAGACGGTCGGCGATGGTGAGGATGAGTAGCGGCAGTACAAACCACAGGATGATGCGGAGCACCTTGGCAGGGGCTGAGTCGCTGGGTATATGTCCTATCTCCAGACTGTCGAGGGGCTGTTGCCACTGGCTGTCATCGATGACGGGCAGGTTGTTGTGGCTCCACTTGCCGATGACCACGCCGTCCTTCAGGAGCACGAGACCGGGATTGCTGCGTATGACGGTCTTGAGCGTCGTCGCGTCGGTGTTGCAGAAAGGATATTCCGCTCCGGTGATGTCGCGCCAGTGGTCAATGCCGTGCTCTGTGCTTGCCGTGAGGCAGTAGAAGGAGTAGTCATGCTGGAGGGTATACTCATACAGCTCGTTGATGACATCAAGTTGCGAGTCATCGGCATCCTCCAGGTAAGGAGCCACGAGGAGCATGGTGTAGCTTGTATCGGCGAGTACCACGTCGGTGATGTCATCGCCCTCGTCGGTGACGATGGCGAAGTCGTGGATGGGCGGCACGTAGCCCTGTCGTGTCTGCACGGTTCGTGAATCCACAAAAGTCCAGGTCGAGTCAGGGTAGTTGTCGAGGGTGAACTCCTGCTGTTGTCCGTCTTTCTCCAGGATGAAGGTGGTCTCAAACTGTGGCTGCTCGGCATCGTCGGGGATGACCATTCCCTCATGGATATTGGCCCCGATGTGATAGGGCCGGAAGTCGAAGGGTGGCAGGTAGTAGAGGCTCCAGGCAGCCACGCCGAGGATGAACAGGGCGGTGTAGTTGATGACTATCCACTGGTTTGACTGGCTGATGAAGCGCACCATCTGTCCCGGCCAGCACACGACGATGACAGCCGCCACAAGGAGGACGACATTCTTTGCGAATGTCTGCCAGTTGGTGAGGATGATGGCATCGCCGAAGCATCCACAATCGGTAATGGGATTGGTCAGTGCAAGCCAGAGCGTCAGTGGTGTCATTATTACCAGCATGAGCAGCATGAGCCTTGAGGTGAGCCGTCGGCGGATGGCAAAGAGCATGAATACTCCCAGGCAGAACTCCACGGCTGCAAGAGCCACGGACAACACCACTGCTGCCAACGACGGCAAGAGGGCCGACAGGCCTAGTACAGCAGCATAGTCCTCCAGCTTGTATTGCGTGCCCATAGGGTCTACAGCTTTCACAAAGCCAGAGACGATGAACACTGCGGCAAGCAGCAGGCGGGAGATGTTGACTGCGAGTTTTTTCATTTCCTAGGGGCTGCTATAGAAACTATAGAAGCTATAGTAGCTATAGATGCTATGTTAGCTTTATCAGCGCGAACACTGAGTAGTTGATGATGTCCATGAGGTTGGAGTCGATTCCCTCGCTGACGAGCGTCTGCCCGCCGAGGTTCTCTATCTCCTTGATGCGCTCTATCTTGGTGAGTATGAGGTCGGTATAGCTGCTTACGCGCATGTCGCGCCACGCCTCGTCGTAGTCGTGGTTCTTGCGTTTCATCAGCTCCAGAGCCTCGTGGGCGTGACGGTCATAAAGTGAGAGAGCCTCGCCGGCATCGATGTCCACGGTGTCGGCGAAGCCCTTTTCCAGCTGTATCAGTCCCACGATGCCATAGTTGACCAGAGCCATGAACTCTGGCCTGATACCCTCTCCTACTAGTGTCTCTCCCGTAAGCTCCAGCTGGCGTATGCGCTTGGCCTTGATGAAGAGCTGGTCGGTGAGCGATGAGGGGCGCATGATGCGCCACGAAGCACGGTAATCGTGCAATTTACTCTCAAAAATGGCACGACATTCTGCCACCGCGGCCTCGAACTCTGCGTTGGTTTTTTCAAACTTGTTCATATTCAGGGTGCAAAGTTAAGAAAAAAAGTTGTAAAGAACAACGGATTTTAGAAGATTAACGCAATTCAGCCTAAAATAATAGCAAAACAGGGAAGCTTCGCTCTCCATTCAATAACCTGATTTACCGTCTGGTTGTTGAATGTAAGAGACGTGAGTGCCATTGTTGCACCGCAGATCAGGATGGCGGCCATCATCCATAATTTCATCTTTTGCTTCATGTTGTCAATGTTTTGTTTGATATTCCTTTTTCGGGTTCTGCAAGATTCTGTGTTGGTGTCCCTGATTACAAACGCATGGTGCAAAACCCAGGGTTAGGACGAACCAAACCCAGGGTTAGAACGAACCAAACCCAGAGTTAGGACGAACCAAACCCAGAGTTAGGACGAACCAAACCCAGAGTTAGGACGAACCAAACCCAGAGTTAGGACGAACCAAACCCAGAGTTAGGACGAACCAAACCCAGAGTAGGGGCAGGTCTCTGTGCCAGCCCGCAGAACGT
>JAEEGL017217447.1_pt1 | contig 15355 bp, 2 predicted proteins | sample 9134231 | NCBI WGS metagenome assembly JAEEGL01 (sample SAMN16246548, study PRJNA631951) | gut metagenome | biome: gut microbiome; feature: rumen; material: fiber-attached | host: Bos | place: Iran: Karaj | collected 2018-10 | reverse complement strand
CCAATCCCCAATCCCCAATCCCCAATCCCCAATCCCCAGATATATTATTATATTTATTATTTTTTTTCAATTTTCTAACCAAAATTTAATTATTGTTTTTATTTAAATTATTTATAAATAAAATTATTTAAAATGGAAAAAAATAACTTTATTAGTATGATTGATTTCAAAATGCCATTAATTAAGATTTAATCAAAAACGCTTACTAAAACAGTGGTGAGAAGATAACATATAAATTCTTTTTTTTATTTAATTATAATAATAAATTTAAATTTAAAAATAAATTATTTATTATATTCTTTTTATTATATGGATTAGCTTCAATCCCCATCCAATTCTTGAATATAGTTAATAATAAAATATATTATTTAAATAAACTATAAAATTTAAAATTTTAGATTAATCAAATAAACTAATGAATTAATCAATCAATAATTTAATTAGCTAAATTAAAAATAATTAAGTAATACATATAAATATATAATATCTAATTAAAAATTTAAATATGACAGAAAATGAAAAATCCACAATAGAATATAAAAAAGTGGAGACATATTTTATTCTCTTATATCAAAGGAAAGAGAAAGAAAATGAAAATGATTTAAAATTTATCGATATAAAAGAAGCTCCAAAATTTATTCATAATATTGAAACCCAAGAGAATTTTGAAAACCAAGAAAATCCAATTTTTTTCTATATAAAGGTATTTAAATTTATAAGAAAGCAAAAAAAAAAAGATATTGAAAATAAAAAGGCTATTAATTTCTCATTTCAATTTGAAATTGGCCAAGATAATTATGATATATCTTTTGAAGCCAAAGACAATACTTTTATATATGATATTTTTTTAAAAACAGGGAAAAAAATGTTAAAAACTCTAACTAGAAAAGAAATTAAACAAGATGTTATTGACTATTCTAGAAAAATGGAAATATTCTTAGAAGCTTTAAAGAGTGATGAAAATCTCAAAAAACAATTATATGAAGAAACAATAGAATTATATAAAAAGAAAAAAGGTTTTAGCTTTTTGCTCTCGTTATTTATAAACGTTTATGAAGATAAAGATTTATGTTCAAAATTAACAGGAATTTTTACAGAGATGAACATCAAAAATGAAAATGAAAAAAATTTAGACAGATATGATAAATTGGAAAAATACATTTCGACAATAAATAAAATTGCCTCTAATGCAAATACAATAATTGAAAAAAATGGATATAAAGCAGAAGAATTTTATGGAATCATCTTTTGCTATTTAAATTATTATGATAATGATAATTTTAAAAAATATTTCAAAGATATATATAAAAGCAATTCTAAAATAGTTTATGAAATATTGCTAATTTATTTTTCTAATTTTAAAGAGCCTAATAAAGAAAATGAAATTGATGGATTTTTTGATAAATTTGTTGAATATGCTGCACAAAATAAAACTTATTCCAATTTTACTAATGGAATAAATTTGATTATAGATTATGAAACTTTTATAACAGTAATAAACAAAAACAAAGAAATAATAATTCAGATGTATGCTAATTCAGAAAATAAAAAAGAAAATAGTTTTTCACCTATTAAATTAGATGATAAATTAGAAGTTATTAAAAAAGAAAATTCCAAAGAATTAGATATTATAATTCCTGCAATAGAAGATATATTAAATTTTTCAAAAGAAAAAAACATGTTATTGATATATTTCACCACTAATTTTTGGATAAAAATATTACAGTGTTATAATATACCAGATGATATTAATATAAATAATTGCTTTAAACTTAGAGAGATTTTTTTGGAATATTATAAAGTTGTCAATGATTCATTTAAAAATGAGAATGTAAAAAAAAGAAAGAAAAGAGGAAATAATGAAGAAAAAGGGAATGATACTAATATGGAAGAAAGCAAAATAAAAGAAGAAGCACAAAGATATTTTGAAAGAGATGAATTTGCATTTATATTAAATAAAATAATAAATAATTATTTAGTGAATAACAAAGATTTAACTAATGCAGAAATTCTTTCATTTATAAGAGATTTTAATCCATATTATAAAGAAGAAAAATTTTCACTCAAAAGAGATTCTGACATATTTGATATGATTGATTTAGAGAAATCTGATGAGCAATTTTTTGATACTTTTAAAAAAGCAGATTTTGAAAATGTTTTTAAAGATAAAATAAATGACTTTTTAAATAAAATGGATTCTAAAATTAAAAGTATTGATGATTTTAAAATCATAATGAAATTAATAGACATAGAAAAGATTAAAAAATTAGATAAAATTAACTATTATCTTGACTTATTAAAGACAAAATATGAATATATTTTAAAAAAGGAATTAGAATCTTCAAAAAGGGAATTAGATTATTTAAAACAACAAAAGCCAAAAAATGAATCAAAATCTTCAAATAAAGATATTTCAATAAAGGAACAAAAGTTAAAAAATGTTGTTAATATTACATGTGAATTTTTCCATTTAATATTTAAATATGACAAAATAGATTTTATAAAAGAAAAAATAATAGAATTAGATGAAAGTATTCCTCCTTTTATTTATAATGAATTAATAAAAGATTGTAAAGGAGATGAATATAAACCATTAAAAGATTTTATTTTTGAAAATATATTGAATAAGTTAGATAATATTGATACAATCATAGCTTTAATTAAAAGTTTGAAAGAGCCAAAAGATAAAAATACTTTTTTAGGAGAATTAATGAATAAATATTTATTTACAAAAGATGAGTTTTTCTCAAATAAGGAAAATAGAAAAATTTCATTGCTATATAATTTATATAAAAATAAAATACTAGAAAATAATAAAGAAAAATATTATAAAAAAATTGATGAATTATTAACTCATATAAGAAAGGATCTAGATGGTGACATTAAGAAAAAAAAACTTGAAGAATTTTTAGAAAATAAAAAAGATGTTGTTAAACGAAGATTGTATTTAATAAAAATAATATTAAACGATTATGAACCTGAACAAATTTTTGAAGATTTAAAAAAAAAAGTCAAATGTATAAATGAAGACATTGAAATATTGAATGAAATAAAAAAATATCTTATAATATTTCATCAAAATAAACACAGAAATGACATAAATAAAATGACTGAAATTATAAAAGATTTAGAAGAAGGAAAAATAAAAGAATATGAAAAACAAAAATACAAGGAGGACATACAAAATTTAAAAAAATTAAAAATTTATGCAGAGCAAATAAAAAAAGTTAAAGACTTATTACTTTTTGATGTTCTTTTTAATGAAACCAAAGGAAAAGATCAATGTAGTCGTTTTGAAACTGCCCTAAAACAATTAGATAATTTTAAGAATTTATTTAAAGAAAAAAAAGATTTAAATCAAATAATAAAAAATAAAAATTATAATAAGATTTTTCAAATAATCAAAAAAAAATTAAGTTATAATGATAATAAAGCAAACAAATTTATTGAAGATATGAAAAATTATTTTGATATTAGAGATCAAGATTTAATCAATAAATTAATTATAATAATTAACAGTAAAAAATATGAAATACATATACAAAGTATTATTTTTTTCTTTCGAAGTTTCCAACTTGACAATAAAATGTGGAATAATATTTTTTCAGAAGAAAATATAAGATTCTCGTCAAGTGAAATTGATATTAAAGATCTTGAATATTTAAAAAAAAATAAAATTTATGATTACAATGAAGCCAATTATTATTCAAAATTCTTTACTTCATTATATAATAAAAGGAAGGCAATTGATTTTTTATTAAAAAAGACAAGTAAAGATATTAAAAAATTATATGAGAAAATTGAACCTTCAAATAGAATCTTAACCATAAAAGATATAGAAGAAACTGAAAAATGTGTTAAAATTTTTGATAAAATTAAAAACTTAAAGGACAATTTTGAAATATTAGAAAAAATAAAAATGTTTTCAAAAGATGATGTTGATAAATTTGAAAAATATTCTAAAATTTATACTTCTATTATTGAATTAGATAGGAAAAACAGTTCTTCTAAATGTCTTTTTGAACAAGTTGATTCGATAATTCAATATGCTATTCTTACTTTGAAACAAGATTTTGAAGATTTTATTTATTATGATAAAAAAGATAAAATGACTCCCATATCAATTGAAATATTAATACATTTAAAAAATCAAATTTATATTAAAGTAGAAAAAGAAAGCATAAGAAAGGGAAATGAAGATGAATTACAAATAAAAATATATAAATTAAAATTTTTTAAAGATATTATTTCTGATTTAGAAATAATATATGATCAAATGAAAAAATTAAGACTTAAAGGAAGTAATTTACCAATAATTATAACTATAGAAATGAAATATCCAGATTATTCATATTATTTACAAAATAAAAAGGTAGATTTTACCAAAATAAAAGAATTTTTATTAAAGGCAAATAAAGATTATAAAAAGCAATTAGATTTATTATATAAAACCCATCCAAATCTCAGATTTTTATATGGAAAGCAATTTCAAAGTATTAAGAAACATTTGAATAGTGATTATGATATTAATTCATTTATGAGATATATTTTAAATAAAACAAATAATAATGAAAATGTTAAAGATGGTGTTAGAGTTATTACAATACTAAATGATGATTATGTAGAAGGATATAATTTATATAATGAATGCTGTCTAATAGCTATATCAGATTATTTGACTTCTCTGTTTGATAGGAATGAAAACTCATTACAAAAGCACTATAACAATATATCAATAAAAAACAATAAAATTAAAGGAATGTATTATAAAAATTGTAAAAAAGAAGAAATGGAAGCATTTATTTTAACTATATTTTTGGAATTAGTACATAAAAAACCTATTGCCCAAAATATATTAATAACTAGTAAAGAAACAAATTCTGAAGAAATTCAGGCATTCTTTTATAGAGCTATATTATGTAGTTTTAATACTTTATTTATTGTTGAAATTAATGATTCATTTTCTGAACTTCAACGAAGTATAATGTATAATTCGATCAACCAATTATTAGTATATCAAATGAAAAAAAAAGACAGTAAAGCAAAAGAAATAAAAAATTTTTTAGATTCTTGCATTATTTTTATATATGAAGATAATATTAGAAATAATACTTTTAAAAATGAAATGAAAAAATTAGATGTTCCAGAATTAAATTTGGTTCTTGAAGGAGAGAATGAAGAAGAAAAATCAAAAATTGATAATTTAAAAAATTCGTTAACAAATTCTGTAAAAGTTATAATTTCTGATTTTTGTGGACTGGGAAAAACTTTTAAAATAAAAAAAATGATAAAAGAAAATAAAAAGAAATATATTCATTTTCCTTTAGGAGGAATATTATCAAAATCTATTATTTATGAAAAATTAAAAAAACTATTAGAAAAAATAGACAATGAAAAAGAAAAAACAAAATATAATTATGAAGATATAGCTATTCATTTAGATCTAACAGAAACAAAAGAAACTTCAATAATAAATGAATTTTTTTTTTCTTTTTTTATAACAAAATTTTATACAAACAATGAAAATATTATTTACATTCCAGAAGATATTGAAATATATGTAGAAATTCCTAATTGTTTTGATAATTATTTATCAAAATTTGGAATATTAAAAGAATTTAATCAGGAAAATATTAAATTGGATAATAAACTACCATTGGAACTTGAAAGTAATATAATAAGCATTTTTAGGAGAATTCTAGATTTTTCAAATAATAAAAAAATAGAAGCGTTCATAAAAAAATATATTGGAATAAAAAAATATTCATATCATCAAGTTCATTTATTTATTAAACTTTTTATATCTCAATTTAAAAAATTTGATTCAAAACTTATATTTTTACGTAATAAAGAAGATATTACTGAAGAATGTATTCAAGATTTTGCAAATAGTACAAAATATTTTATTGATGGTTCATTTCCTAAATTACTTATGGGTGATATTGAAAAAAAAGATAAAAATTATTATCAACTTTTATCAGAAGCTTATGATAATGATTTTAATAATATAACTTTTGATAAACCATTAATATTTATAAATAAAGAAAAAAATATATATAAAAATATAATACTTAATAAAAATTATAATGAAGAACACAAATCTTATTTGCAAATTTTAAAAGAAATTTTAAATCTTCCAAATGAAGTAGAAAAGAAAGAAGGTAACTTAAAATCTTTAATATCTATAATTGAAGATGATAATTATGTAATAACATCTGATAATTTCAAAAAAATGATATTAATAGTTTATAGAATAAATGCAAATATTCCTGTTATTCTTATGGAAGAAACAGGATATGGAAAAACTTCTTTAATAATAAAATTAAATCAAATTTTAAATAATGGAGAAACTACTTTAGAAGTTTTTAATATGCATCCTGGTATTACAGATAAAGATATATATATAAAAATGGATGAAATAAATAAAAAAGCAAAAAAAAAAAAAGAAGCAAAAAAAGAAGAAGAAGTATGGGTTTTTTTTGATGAAATCAATACCTGTTTATCATTATGTCTAATAACTGAGATATTTAATAATAAAACTTATAATGGAAAAAAACTTGAAGAAAATATTAGATTAATAGGCGCATGTAATCCCTTTAGATTAAGGGAAAAAGAAAAGGAAAAATATGGATTAAGTAGACCTTATGAAGATTATGATGATAGTAATAAATTAGTTTATTATGTTCAACCTTTGCCTCAATCTTTATTTTATTATATATTAAGTTTTGGAACTATCAATGAAGAAGATGAAAAAAAATATATTGGAAGTATTATAGAGTGTATATTCAAAAATAATAATGAAAGATATTATTTTCATTCAAATACAAGAGATGCAATTTTGGAATGCCATAAATATTTAAGAGAAACGTTTGATTCATCTGTAGTTTCTTTAAGAGAAATTGTAAGATTTAATAAAATTTTTGAATTTTTTATGAAATATTTTTCTTTAAAATATAAATATGAAAATAATAACCAAAGAAAACCAAATGAAATTAATTGGAAACTTAGAAGTATAATATGCTCAATTTATCTATGTTACTATATAAGATTAACTGATGAGGTAAAAAGAAGTGGATTTGAAATTAGAATAAGAAAATTATTATTGGATTTAGTAAATCATATAAATAATGAAAAAGAAACAAAAAATAAAGATGAAAGTGATAGTAAACAAAAAGAAGGTGATTTGATTGAAGAAATTAAAAATGAGGAATTCAAAACTGATATTAAAACTAGACCAACAGAAAATATAAGACAATTTAGTGATTTTTTGAAAATAGAAGAAGAATATTTATTAAATAAAGTAAAATTAGATGAAGGTATAGGAAAAAATAATTTATTAAGAGAAAATATATTTTTAATATTTGTATCAATAATAACAAAAATACCACTTATAATTATTGGAAAACCTGGAACTGGAAAAAGTTTGAGTGCAAAAATAATGAAAAATTCAATGGAAGGAAAATATTCAATAGAAAAATTTTTCCAAGATTTACCAGAAATAATACAAACTTATTTCCAAGGTTCAGAATCTACTAATCCAGAAGATGTTGAAAATCTATTTCAAATTGCAGAAGAGAAATTAAAACAAAACTCAACACAAGAAGAAATTATTTCTTTGATATTATTTGATGAATTAGGTTTAGCTGAAAAATCTAAAAAGAATCCTCTAAAAGTATTACATTATAAACTTGAATATTCAGGTAAAAAAGATGGAACGAGTTTTGTTGGTTTAAGCAATTATTCTTTAGATGCCGCAAAATTAAATAGAGCATTAATTTTATCTGTCCCAGATTTAGACCAAAAACTAAATGATTTATTAGATACTACTAAGAGTATTGTAGAAAATATATCTGAAGAATTAATTAAAGAAGGTAAAAAAGAAATTTTTGAAATAATTACAAAAACATATTTTGAATACAAAAGGATTTTAATTACTTTTAAAGAATTAATTGTATTGAAGCAATATTTTTATAAAAATCAAAATCAAAATATAAATCTAGAGCAAATACAATTTTCTGAAATAAAAAATAAAAAAGAATATAAGGAATTATTCAAATATGAAAGAAGAATCCAAAATGAATTCCATGGTAATATAGAGATTTATATAATATCATTAAAGGAGTTGCAACAGAAGCAAAAAAACTAAATGAATTCGAAGCAAAAGAAATTGTTTCTATTATAGAAAGATATATTGAAAGAAATTTCGGAGGAATTGAATATGAAATTTCAATTGATATAGACTTAAGTTCTAAATTAACTGATATTCAAAGAGAAATTGATTTAGTTTCAAAAATTTTAGAAGTATCAAACAACAACAAAAAAAGTTCAAAAAAAGATAAAAATGATAAAAAAGAAACAGGTATAAATATCACTTCAGTATTTTTATTCAAAAAATTATATAATATTCAATGTGAAGAAGAATCAAAATCAAAAGATAATTTAAATTATTATGATTATAAAATAGAAGAATCAAAAATAAATAAATATGATTTAAATAGATGTATTAATGACAATATAAATGATGATAATAATAATCGTTATTTATTACTTGAAATTAAACCATCTTTAGCTGAATTGATTCATCAAAATATTAAGATTCAAAATCCAAGAATAGATATTCAATTTTATGAAGGAAGTCCATTTCCCGAAGATAATAATAATGAATATCGTTTAAAAAAAATAAATCAAATTCAAGATGATGCAAAATCAGAGAAATTAATAATAATCCAAAATTTAGATCAAATTCATCCATTTTTATATGATTTATATAATAAAAATTATATAGTAAAAGATGAAAAGAATTTTGCAAGAGTATGTTTGGATGATTTAAGTGAACAATTAACTTTAGTTAATGATAGATTTAGAATTATAATTTTAGTTGATAGGAGATTCATAAGAAATGTTGATATGTCATTATTACAAAGGCTTGAAAAAATGATAGTAACTTTTGATAAATTATTAGATAATGAGCAAAAACTTTTAACTGAAAAAATTTTTAATGAAATAAATTTGATCAAATATATTGAACTTTATAATAAATTTAAACATATTAAAATTAATTATTCATTAGAAAATTTATTAATTAATTGTGGAAGAGAAGATATTAAATGTTTAATATATAATATTTATATGGAATTAAAAAAAACAGATAGTACACCAGATGAAGCTACAATTATCAGTAGTATATATAACAAAATTTATAAAATAATTCCTCAAGATATAATATCAATTTTACCAGAAGGAAACAAAATCAAAGATAAATATGGTGAAAAAAAATTTTATAATTTAAAAGAATATATTAATAATGATAGAAATCATCAATATAAAATTACAATCGTTTATACATTTACAAGCATAGTTAGTAGTATAGATGGAGTAGATAATGATATGGGATTTATGATTTCTGAAATAAGATCTGAAAACGAATTAAAAAATAGAATAACTGATTTAAATAATGCTCAAAAAATATTAATACATTTTGATCAATTCAATTCAAGAAAAATGAAATTTATTGCAAATTTTATATTTAATAATTATGAGTCAGATAAAACTAATTTTATATTTATATTGCATATCACAAGAAATTTTGACCTCAAAAATAATAATATTATTTATTCTATACCTGATATTAATCCTAATATTAATCAAATATTTATAGATAATTTAAATGGTATAAATATTAACATAAAAGAATTGTTAGAAAATGATATCAAAAATATTTTAGATGATAATGATGAATATATAGATTTAAGGAAAGAATTTAAAAAGACTTTAACTAATTTTTTGAATAATGAATATAATCCAAAAAGAGTAAATATCTTTAATGATAGTTATATTACTTATCAAGATAATATAAAAGAAATTAATTACATAGGAGGAATTATAGCATATATAGATGAAGATGAAGATTATAAAGAAAATATAATAAATAAAACAAAAGAATTAATAGATATAAATAAAGAAGCTGAAGGAAATTGTAAAAATCTAATAGATAGAATATTTAAAAAAAATTATATAAACATAAAAACTCTTGATATAGTTTCTTGCATTCTAGATTTTATTAAAGAGAAAATATTCTCTAAATATTTATTATATATTTTAGAAGTTTTGGAAGATAATAACTTTTTGACAACATTATATGAAAATCATAAAAATGGTTATAATAAATTAGAAAAAAATATAATTGATGAATTAAAAGTAAAATTTTTGAAAATTATTAGTAAAAAAGAAGACAAATTATTAATACCTAAATTTTTATGTAATTATATTGTACCTGGATTATATAATTTTTTAAAAAAAATATCGAATTATATAAATAAAAATATTAGTTTAGAATATTATCAAAATGAAAATATACTAAGAGAACAAAAGAAGAAAGATATTGAAAAAATTAAAAATTCATATCATGAAAAAGAAGAAGAGTTATTATTAAATTTATATGATGAAATAATGAATGATCAATTTTATTATGATATTATTAATGATATTAAAGCAGATTTTATTTTAGATTTCATTTTAGATGATTATCTCACCTTCTTTATGCAAAAAATTCACTCTATAAAATATTCAGGAGGAGAAATTAAAATTGATTTTATGAATAAAATTATTAAATTATTATTAAAAATGAGATTTAATGAAGAACATCAAATAATAAAGGATAATATGAAAGAACCATTTAAAATTTTATTGTTAAAAATAATTTGGATAGAATCTAACTTTAATTATATTGCAAGAATTATTGACATAATAGAAGAGGGCAAATATATTTTAAATGAAGAAACATTATTTTCAATGATTGAAAGTATAATTGATGATAATAAAATAAATTTAAAATATATAGATAATGATTATCCAAAAATAAAAAAAGAAGTAAATGAATGTTACTATATATTTTTAGCAAGTATATGTTTTTGTCTTTCATCAAATGAAATAAAATTAAATAAATCTATGATTTTTGAAGATAAAAATGAGATTGAAATTGGGATTTATTATAATAAATTAAAAAATATAAATAATATTTTGCAAAATTTAAATGATGATTTATCTTTGAATTTATATGAATTATATATTATTGATGAATTAGTTAAAATAATTGAATTATTTATTAAAAATAATAAAATTGATTTAGAAGAAATAATTAAAATCAAAGATTATATAAGAAAAAATGCTTTAATAATACAAAGTGAAAGTCCAGACAAAATTGATGAAATTGGAGTTAATTTCATTAATATTTGTGATTGGTTTAATTCAGTAAAAGAAAAATATCCAGAAAATAATCAAGATTGTAATGATATATTAGGATATATTTTTTATAAAGAAATAAAAAAAATATCTAATGGTGATTACCATTTAAAAATATTAGATAAATTATTAGAAAATTATGATATAATCAAAAAGTCAAATAATATATTCCAAATAATATTAAAGAAGTATATAAAAACAGGAAAATATGAATTTTCAAAAAATCTGAGAACTATTTTAAATGCAAAAGAAGAGAGCATAAAATTTTTAAATAAGCAATTGTGTGATAATAAGAATAATAATTATTTTGTATTAACAGAAACTTTACTATATTTATTTGAAAAAAATTCATTTATATATTTAAACAATACTTTATATGACAAAGTTAATCCAGAATTTTTAGATGAAGAACCTTTAAATATTTTTAAAGAACATATTAAATTTTTAGAAGATTATAGTTATGCCCCAAAAAAACTTGAAGGCAAATTAAAACATATTTGCAAATTATTTAGTTTAGGTTATATAAAAATATTCTTATATACTTTTATTAAAATGTTTGAAGAAACATCACCCAAAATCAACGATTTCATAAAAATAATTTCATTTATAAATATAAATGGCAATAAATATTATAAAGTCAAAAAAATGATAAATATTTATATATATAAAATACTTTATAATAAATATCAAATAGATGTATTTTTGAATAAAGAGAATATAAAAAAATTTAAATTATATACTTATAAATATTTTAAAGGATTCATAAATTTAAATGAAGAAGAACCTTTAAATTTTGGGCTTGAAACCATAAATTCTGAAAATTATCAAGATATATATGAAGATATGGAAAAATTTAAAAAAAAAGGGTTTAAGAATCAAATTTACAAAGATGATTTTAATATTGAATTAATTGGAATTGATAACTTTTTTGTTATATCAAAAAATATGGTTTTATCTTATTTACAAAGGAATGATTTAAAAGAACAAAAATTTTTTTCTAACTTTTATGAAAACATTTGTAAACCTTTATTTGAAGACCAAAAAAGTGAATTATCCAAAGTTATTCGATTTTTTTATGATCCTGAAAAATATAAAGAATTACAAAAAAATTATAATATTAATTCAAGTGATATTGAACCATTATTATATGGTTATAGATTTTGTTTAAATGAATTATTCTTTAAAAATGAAGATAATGAAGATGGAATCTATTATCCACTTTATTTTAAAAAAAATATAGATTATTTGACAAAAAGATATTATCCAGGAAATGATACTAAAAATGAACCATATTATGAATTGTATTATAAAATAAAAAATCATTTCAACGAAAAGCCAAATCAAGGATGTTATGTTTGTGTATACAAAATATGTTATTATCATTCAATTTATTCAGGTTTCCCAGGAGAAGAAGAAAAAAATATGAAATGTCCATATTGTAATGAACCAATAGGTGCTATATGCAAAGAAAAAGGTTTTGAAAAAGAATTAGAATATGTTAAAAGAGATAAATATGTTAGAATTTTTGATGATCAAAATGCATTGAAATCGGAAAATAAAGATAAATTGGATAAAATTAATTATATGTTATTAGAAGATTTCAAAAATAAATATATCAATGAATTATTTGAAAAAGAAAAAGGTATATCTAAAATTGATCAAAATCATTTTAAAAAAGATAATAAAAACATAAGAAATTTAAGTCAAGTTTCTTATAGATTATTAAATTTTATATTATATTCTCATTTATTTTTCGCAAGATTATGTGTGGAACATGAAAAATTTGATAAATGTTTACCTGAAGGAATGAATTGGATACAGACTATTAGACAATGTTGGTATCAATTAAAAAATGAATTATCAAAGATAGGAATAAAATATTATGAAATATTTATGAATTATTCTTTCAAAGATTTATTTGAAAAGTTAACTGAATCTGAGACATTAGATACTTATGTAAAACTTGTTGAATTTGAAGATGAATATTTAGAACCTTTAATCAAAAGAATAATTGAAAAAACACAGGAAGAAATAAAAAAATACGAATATATAATAAATAAATGTAATGATGATAAAGACAAAAATAATGGTATCAACTTATTAAAAGAAATATATCCTCCTCAAAATTACAAAAAAGAAGAATATCCATTTTATAAATATTTTTATTATTGTTCTTATTTAGATGAATTTAAAATCAGGGAACTATTAAGACATAAGGATGAAAAAAAATACCCAATTCTGCGTAAATATTTGCTATATCAAGAAAGAAAATTCGAAGAAAATGAAAAAAGTGATAAATATTCATTAGATAATCTTTATTCATTTAATATTGCATTAAATTTATTCCATGAAATATATTCGCTCCAAATAACAAGAGAAAAAGCTCAAACTATACGTTTAAAAGACGAGGATATATATAATCAAAATCAAGAAAACAGAAAAATAATTAATAAATTCATTGAATTTTTCAATAATTTATCGTTAAAAAAGGAAAATGAGAACGAAGAGAAAAAAAATGAGAAGGAAAAAATAATAACATTATCACCCAGTAATTATTTAAGTAACTTCTTTATTGATAATAATAATGAAATAGGCAAAAAATATATTGAAATTTATAGTAAATTTATAGAAAAACAAAATGGAGAAATTGAAGGATTATTAGATAAGAAAATAAATGATGGAATTTTCAGCCTAAATTGCAAGGAAAGAATTAATATTCAACAAATTAAAAAAGAAGAAATATTTACTTTTAATAAAAAGGAAAAATTTTCATTTATTGATATTGTATTTGATTCATCATATAGAAAAATAATAGATTCTAAAGATTATATAGATTATAAAGATTATGAAATAAATCTAAATTTAATCGAAGAAAATATGACCAATTTATTCCTTAAAAATAAAAAATTATTAACTAATGAAATTATTGAATTTAGTTTTAAAAATGAAACATTTAAAAATGAAATTTCACATTTAGTCAGTACTTTTGAAGATAAATATATTAGAGAAGAATTAATTCTAAAAGATAAAGTGGATTTATATAAATATACTAAAGAAAAAAAAGGAAATATAATAAGTATAAAAAATGCAATAAATGAATTTATATATTTGTTTAACTATTTAAATCAATCAAAAAATAATGAAAAAGGTTTATCAGAGGAATCATATATTTCTGATGTTATAAAGGACGATGATTATTATCAAGAATTAAAAGCAATAATTGAAGAAAATAAAAGTTTTATAGTAGCTAAATTACCGAAAATATTTGAATATTATTTAATTTTAATATTTGAAGATGTAAAAGATGAAATTGAAGAATATCAAGAAGAAAAATCAGAAATTTACAAACAAATAGAAAATTATGATGAAGAGAAACATATTATCAAGAAAAAAGATTTTGCAAAAGCAATTAGATTATTTATAACATTGGTTTTATTCTTAGAAGAAGATAAAGATAATAAAATAAAATCAAATAGAAATAATATAGTAAATTATTTAAATGAACCAGATTTATGGGGAAGAGAAAAATATAAAGAGGATGATTTCAAAAGCAATTTAAATGAACTTAAAAAATGGAGAGTTCCAGTTTGCAATATTTTAGAATTATATAAAATGTTAGGAGAAGATATTAAAGATGATTTCTTTACCGATGATCTTAAATATATGATACAAGAAGAAAAAAAAAAAGAAGAAAAAAAAAGTGAAAGTGAAAGTGATAGTGAAAGTGATGCAAATGATGATAAAGATAATGAAAATGTTTCAGAGGATGATAATAAAAGTTCAGATTCAGATAATTATAATAAAACAGAAGAAGAAAATAATGACTAAAAAACAGAAGAAGATGAAAAAAGTGAAGAAAATAATTATGATGATGACCAAGACAGAATGATGATGATTAAAACATAAAAAATTAAATTTATTTAAAAATAAAATTAATTATAATAATTATAAAATATAAGAATATTAAAAAGTTGAAATTTATTTTTTTTAATTATTTGATTTCAATTAAATTTTCTTTTTTTAATTACATAATAAAACAATATTTATTAATTTGTTTTTTATTGGGAAATTGGGATGGAGATTAGGAATTCGCACAATCGCCAATCCCAATTTT
>JAEEGL017056270.1_pt1 | contig 15355 bp, 10 predicted proteins | sample 9134231 | NCBI WGS metagenome assembly JAEEGL01 (sample SAMN16246548, study PRJNA631951) | gut metagenome | biome: gut microbiome; feature: rumen; material: fiber-attached | host: Bos | place: Iran: Karaj | collected 2018-10 | reverse complement strand
GAGTGCAATGGCATAAGGGCGCTTGACTGGGAGGCAGACATGCCGAGCAGGGACGAAAGTCGGGCATAGTGATCCGGCGGATCCGTATGGAAGGTCCGTCGCTCAAAGGATAAAAGGTACTCCGGGGATAACAGGCTGATACCACCCAATAGTTCACATAGACGGTGGTGTTTGGCACCTCGATGTCGGCTCGTCACATCCTGGGGGTGATGTCGCTTCCAAGGGTTGTGCTGTTCGCCCATTAAAGTGGCACGCGAGCTGGGTTCAGAACGTCGTGAGACAGTTCGGTCCCTATCCGTTGTGGGCGTAGGAAAATTGAGGGGAGCTATCCTTAGTACGAGAGGACCGGGATGGACCTACCTCTGGTCTAGCTGTTGTCACGCCAGTGGCAGTGCAGCGTAGCTATGTAGGGAATGGATAACCGCTGAAAGCATCTAAGCGGGAAGCCAACCTCAAGATGAGTTTTCCCATTTTTTAAAAAGTAAGACCCGTTCAAGACTAGGACGTTGATAGGCTGGAGATGGAAGCATAGTGATATGTTGAGTTGACCAGTACTAATAGGTCGAGGATTTAATCATATTTGTTTATTTGATTAGATCTAATACACATTATCTAAGTTTTCAGAGAATTATTTCTCTCTTAATTTTTGTTAGTGACAATAGCTAAGTGGACACACCTGTTCCCATCTCGAACACAGAAGTTAAGCACTTAAACGCCGAAGATAGTGTATGCGAAAATAGGAAGTTGCTAGCAATTTTTTTTTGCAATAAAATCCACAATAGTGTGGATTTTTTTATTTACTATTTGAAGTGTAAATCTTCTAATTATTATTGTTATGTACAAATTAGTTTTGCTATAATTATTATGGTGATAGGAATGGAATATAAAGTAACTTCAAGAGATGAGAGAGAAACTATTCAAATTGCTCAAAATCTTGAATCTGAAAAATTTGAAAATATGATAATTTGTTTAGAGGGAGATTTAGGTAGTGGTAAGACGCTTTTTGTAAAAGGTTTTGCTCAGGCTCTTGGAATTGATGAAAATATTACGTCTCCTACTTTTAATATTATTAAAGAATATTATTCTGGTGAGATGCCATTATTTCATATGGATGTTTATAGACTTGATGGTAAGATAGATGGTGTAGGAATTGAAGACTATTATAAAAAAGATGGTGTTGTTATTATTGAATGGGCTGATACAATTGAAGATTATCTTCCTGAAGAAAGACTTGATATAAAGATTAAAGTTATCGGTGAAGATTCTAGATTGCTTATATTTAAACCACATGGTTTGATTTATGAAGAACTTTGTGAGGCAGTACTATGATTCTTTATTTAGATACTTCATCAAGTTATCTATATTCTGCTATTTATGATAATGATTCTATCATTGATAGTATCTCTGCTAATTTGGGTAAAGACTTATCTTCCAAAACTCTTATCTATATTAGAGAAATGATTAATAAAAACAATTTAGAATTATCTAATATAAAAAAAATCATTGTTGTTAATGGACCTGGTTCCTTTACTGGAATCAGAGTCGGATTAACCATTGCAAAAGTATTAGCTTGGTCTTTAGATATACCAATTACTACTATATCAAGTTTAGAAGCAATGGCTTTATCATACATTGGTGATATAAATTTTATAATTCCAGCAATAGATGCAAGAAGAGATTATTATTATGCTACTATATATGATAAAAATAATAGAGGTTTTATATTGAAAGAACAGTATATTAGTAAAGAATTATTATTATCAACCATTGCATCTTTACCAATGAATTCAATAATTGTTACAAACGATAAATTTGATTCTGATTATGAGACTACTAATTATACTCCAAATTATCTAAATATTATAAAAACTTATAAAGATAAGGAGCCTATAGAAGTTCATTTAATAGATGCTAATTATTTAAAGAAAACCGAAGCGGAGAGCAAAAATGATAACTCAATTGAATAATGATAATATGGAATTAAAAAAATTATTTAATTCCACTTTTTCTTCTATTTATTCATATGATATAGATGATGATTTTGCTAATAATAAATTTACAAAATACTTTATTTATATGGATAATTGTAATATAATAGGCTTCGTTAATTATTATGACCTATACGATAGATATGAGATTGCAAATATATTTGTACTAAATGAATATAGAAGAAAAGGTATAGGATCAAGTTTAATTGAAGAAGTAATTAATACAGGTAATAATAATCATATAATTAATATTACATTGGAAGTAAGAATTGATAATTATAATGCAATTTCTCTATATGAAAAGTATGATTTTAAAAAAGTTGCTATCAGAGAGAAGTATTATAAAGGAATTGATGGTATACTTATGGAAAGAAAGATGAAATAACTATGAAAGATATGTATATATTAGCTATTGAAAGCAGTTGTGATGAAACTAGTTGCGCTATTGTAAAAAATGGTGAAGAAGATATTGCAACTATAACTATGTCTCAAATAGATATTCATACATTATATGGAGGAGTAGTTCCTGAGATAGCAAGTAGAGAACATGTAAAATGTATTACTTTAGTAATTGAAGAGTGCTTAAAAAAAGCAAATTTTACTATGGATATGATCGATGCGATTGCTGTTACTTATGGGCCCGGATTGGTAGGTTCCTTATTAGTTGGTGTAGAAGCTGCTAAAACATTATCGCTAGTATATAATAAACCATTAATTAAAGTAAATCACATGGCTGGACATATCTATGCTAATAATTTAACTAAAAAGATGGAATATCCACTTGTTGCATTGGTTATAAGTGGAGGCCATACAGATTTGATGTATATGAAGGATGAGTATACATTCGAAAAAATAGGTGGGACTCTTGATGATGCTGTTGGAGAATGTTATGATAAAGTTGCAAGAGTTATTGGAGTAGGATATCCTGGTGGACCTGTCATAGACAAAATGGCAAGTATAGGAAAACATGAATATTCTCTTCCACTACCATTAAAGGATGACTCATATAATTTTAGTTTTTCTGGATTAAAGAGCGCAGTTATAAATCTTGCACATAATTGTGAACAAAGAGGAGAAGAATTAAATAAAGAAAATTTAGCTACATCTTTTCAGGATGTTGTAATAGAAATAATCAGTAAAAAAACAATGAAAGCACTACATGATTATAATGTGAAAAGATTAGTAGTTGCCGGTGGTGTAAGTGCTAATAAAGGTATTAGAAATAAATTAATAGAACTTTGCAAAGAAGAAAATATTGATATATCAGTACCTGATTTTAAATATTGTACAGATAATGCGACGATGATTGGTGCAGCTGCATACTTTGCATATATGCATGGTGATATAGCTGATGAAAATTTAAATGCAGTTCCAAATTTAAATTTGGTATAGGAGGTTACATATGGCTAACAGTATTAAGAAAAAAAATAATAGTAGTTCAGTAAAGAAAATTAAAGTAAATAATACAAATAATGTAGAAAAAGTAATTACTAAGAATAAGTCTACTGTTTTAACTGGAAATAAAAGTAATGCTGTTAGGAAAAAACCAGTTGTACGAAAAGTAGTTCAAGATGAAAAAGGCAATGTTACAACTATTTTGAATACAGAAATAAATAAAGACGTTAAGGCTAAAAAAGTAAATAAATCAAAAAATGCTAAAATTAATGAAATAAAAAATCTTGAAAAATTAGAAGAGAAAAAAAATGAAATAAAGATAGACAATCAAGATGCTAATGTAAATATTGTTCTTACAGATTTAGAAAAGAGTGTTGATAATACAAAAAACGAAACTAATGAGCAACATGTCATAAATAATGAAGAAGAAACAATAATAGATGAAAATAAATTAGAAACTTTTGTTGAATCACAAAAACAAAAATCTAATAAAAAGAAAATATTGATTCCTGGTAATAGGAAACAAGCAATAAATATTTCTAAGGGAAAGAAATCAAAAAAGAATTTGAGTTCTGAAAAGAATGTTAAAAGCATTATTAAAGATGAACCTGTTATTAAGGAAGAAGAACAGGTTATCGAAGTAAAGAAACCAGATGAAGTAAAAGTAAAAGCAATTAGAGTTCCTAGAATAGAAAATATAAAAAAGAAAGCTGTTAAGGCAAAAAAACAAACTAATAAAAATGCTAAGAATATAACTACAGGTAAAAAAGTTAAGTCAGTATATGATCCAAAATTAAATAGATGGGTTGTTAAGGAAGACAAATCTAAAGATGCGTACAGTAAAGATAAAAGAAAATTAACTCCTAGTGAAGAAAATGATTATGCTTATGAAATAGAAAGTGGAGGAATAAAATCTAAATTCTTTGAAGAAGTCAATGTAGAAAAATTTAAAGAAGCAAAGAAAGCAAAAAGAAAAAAATATCCTAAAAAGATTTTAATTACCTTAATTGTATTAATAATTTTAGGCTCAGGAGCGTACTTTTTCTATCAGAAGTATCAAGATAAAATAAGAAGAGAATTAAATATGTATGATGTATACAATTTAGGTACTGAAGTTAAATTGAACGATGATAGTGTTTGGTACGTTGTAGAAAAAAGTGATGGTAGTAAACCTAATGTAGTTCTATTAAGTCAAGGACTAATTGATGTAAACGAAGATGGTAAAATAGATGATAATGATAAAAAACAATATTCATCTGGTAATGTAGCTTATGATGTTTTAGATAGTAGTAGTATTGCATATTACTTAGAAAATGAATATAAAACCAAACTAGAAGAAAAAGTAGGAGAGATAAATTCTATAAAACTATTTGATTCTAAATATTTTGTTAAAATAAGAGATACTTTCAAATATGGTTATGAATGGGAAGGCGAGAATATTTTAACTAGCAATGCAGTTAATGGATATTTCGTTGCTACAACCCATGATAAAATTTATTATGTATCTAGAAGTGGTGCATATAGATTATCTAAACCTACAGATAAGCATTATATAAGATATGTTATAGATATCGATAAAGGATCTATAAAGAAAGAAGAACCAGTACAAGAAAAAATTGAAGAAGAAGAAAAAATTACTGGACAAGAATAAAAATTTATAGTATAGTTTCAATTGCATGCATATTTTTTGCAACCTGATATTTTAAAATTACGGCCCCCCTCATTCTTGAGATGGTCGTTTTTTGCTATTGAAAAGGAGGAAATATGAATTTAGATGCTGAAGAATTTGAACTAGAAAAAAATTATCTCGATGAAACTACTACTGAAATAAGAAAACAAATATCATCTCTTGGATTAGAACTCTATGAAAAAGAAGAAAAAATTAAAGAGTTCCAAAAATTTATTTGGAATTCAAGAACTGACATGGATGAACAGGAAATGAAGTCGATGATGGGAGCTAGTGAACTTGAAATAACATTAGCTCAAAACAAGAGCAATCATTTTAGAAATCTATATAAGGTTCAAGACAATCCATATTTTGGATCGATGACTTTCAAAGATGGAGAGACAGAAAAGAAACTATATATAGGTATGACACATGTTGAAAAAGAAGATGAAAATAAATATCTAGTATATGATTGGCGAGCACCTATTTCATCAATGTTTTACGACTATGAAGTTGGGCCAGCTGAGTATAAAGCACCAGAAGGAATAGTAAAAGGTGAAATTACAAATAAGAGGCAGTTCAATATTAAAGATGGGAAACTAATAAGAGTATTTGAAAATAATCTAAATATTGATGATGAAATACTTCAAGAAGTACTTGAAAAAGAATCATCTGATAAAATGCGTAATATTGTTAATACTATACAACAAGAACAAAATGCAATAATTAGAAATGTAGAAGATACTACATTAATCGTTCAAGGAATTGCTGGTTCTGGAAAAACAAGTGTTGCTCTTCATAGAATAGCTTTCCTTCTATATAAAATAAAAAACTTAAGTAGTAAAAATGTATTGATTTTTTCTCCAAATAAAATATTCTCCGAATACATTTCAAATGTATTACCAGAACTTGGTGAAGAAAATACGATGCAAACAACATTCAATGACTTTTTATCATCTAATTTAGATGAATTTAGATATGTTGAATCATTCTCCTCATTTGTTGAAAGATACTATAAACATGAAGAACCAAATCCAAAATTAGTAAAATATAAACAGAGTGATCAAATGATTGAAATACTTGATAAATTTGCAAAAAAATACATAGATAATCTCCATTTTAATGATGGTATCACGATCGATGAAGATTCTATTACTAAAGAAGAATTGGATGACTTATTTAAAGATAGATATTCTAAATTACTCGTATTCGATAGACTGGAAGAAATAAGTGAAAAGATATGTAGAGATTGGTATCAAGGTAAGAGAGCTAAAAAGATAACAGTTCTATCGAGATTAAAAAAAGCATTATCCTCAAAATTAGATTTTAAAACAATTTATAAAGAATTTTTGAATTCCGAATTATTTCTATCACATTTTGATGGAACCATAAGTGATGTAGAAATTAACAAAACAGTAGCAAGTCGAACTATTAGATATGAAGATGCTTGTTTGTTAGTTTATCTAAAAGGTAAACTAGAAGGATTTAGTTATTTGGGTTTAATTAAAGAAGTAGTAATAGATGAAGCTCAAGATTATACAAAATTACAGTATACGATAATTAAAAATATATTTAAGAAAAGTCATTTTACGATATTAGGTGATACCAATCAAACAATAAATCCATATTATAGATATGATAGTTTAACAACACTCATGGAAATCTTTGATACAAATACCGCTTATCTTGAATTATCTAAAACGTATAGATCTACACCAGAAATAATTGATTATACCAATAAAATATTAAAATTAGATCATGTATCAGCAATAAGAAGAGATAGTAATAGACCAGTATTATTTAGAAATAATATAGCAAATGTTAAAGAATGTATTTGTTCAGATATAAATAATCTAATTAATAATGGATTCAGTGTTGCTGTAATAACAAAAACAAATAAAGAGGCTGAATATTTGTATGAACAATTAAAAGATGAAATAAATAATATTACATTGTTAAATAATAATACCTCGGACTTTAATAAGAAATTAGTTATAATTCCATCATATATAGCTAAAGGTTTAGAGTTTGATTCGGTTATAATATATACCGATATTGATAATAAGTATAATGAGATGGATAAATATTTATACTATGTGGCTTGTACTAGAGCACAACATGAATTGATAATTTATAATCAAGATGCAATATAGCATTTTTTAACAATTAATTCATCAAATTGCTTTACTATTGTGTTATACTTAATTATGGTGATAGTATGAAGAATAAGCAATTTAAGAATCTTGATGAACAATTGGAAATCTTTAGAAGTAAAGGACTTGTAATTAATGATGAAGGATATGTTAAAAGAGTTCTTTTGCGTGAAAATTATTTTTTCTTAACAGGATATCGTCATGTATTTATGAAAAGTGATAATCCACATGAATATATTGAAGGTACTACATTTGAAGAATTATATAGCTTATTTATATTTGATAGACAATTTAGAAATTTGATATTCAAGAATTTGCTTATTATTGAAAACAATACTAAATCAATAATTTCTTATCAACTATCTAAGAAATATGGTTATAAAGAAAATGAATATTTAAAGGCTGCTAATTTTGATACTACCAAAGAAAAAGAAAACCAGGTAGAAGATCTTATTAAAAAAATGAAGAGACAAATCAGAATAAATGGTGGTCAACATTCAGCTACACAGCACTATATAAGCAACTATGGGTATATCCCTTTATGGGTACTTGTTAAAGTTCTTTCTTTTGGAATTGTAAGTGAATTTTATCAAATTCTTAAACCTGAAGATAGAAAAGAAATTGCAAGTGTATATAATCTTACGGTAGAAGATATGATTAATTATCTACCAATGTTAGCAAACTATAGAAATGTTTGTGCACATGAAGATATTCTCTATGAAAATAAGACACAAAGATCCATAGACAATACGGTTTATCACGCTCTTTTGGGAATTAAAAAGAAAGATGGCGAATATGTATGTGGAAAGAATGATTTATTTGCCTTATTTATCATATTAAGAGAGATGTTAAGTACTGAAGATATGAAGAATTTAATAAGTGAGATGGGCACATTACTAGATAATCTAGAATATAATTTGAATACAATTACAATCGATAAAGTTTTAGATAGAATGGGATTCCCATATAATTGGAGAGAAATAGCAAATATAGAAAAGAGGTAATTTGATGACTAAAAAAAGAAATGTTCCATATGTATTGATAATACTATGTTTTTTATTATCCTTCTTAATTGGTGGAGGACTTATGTTTGTTTTAGTCAAGAGCCCTTTTTTAAACATGCCAGTAACTAATAATGAAAAAGAAGAATCTGCTATTAAATATAACAGTTGTAGTAATTGTAAAACCGGAACTATAACAGTAGAAAATGGTGGTATTAGCGAGTCTGTTGCCAAAGTGTATGATTCAGTTGTAATGGTAAAGGTATATAAGAATGGAACACTTACAGGATCAGGATCTGGTTTCGTATATAAAAAAGATAATCAATATGGTTACATAATGACCAATTATCATGTAATAGATGGAGGAACTAGCGTTAAAATAAAACTTACTTCAGAAGAAGTAGTAGATGGTGAAATACTTGGTGGAGATAAATATATGGATATTGCCATAATAAGAATATCTAAGGATTATGTAATTTCCGTTGCCAAGATTGGCTCTACTGAAAAATTAAAACTTGGAGAAACAGTATTTGCTATAGGTACTCCAGTAGGTGAAGAATACTTTAATACTGTAACTGGAGGATATATTTCTGGTTTAAATAGAAAAATGAAAGTAACAGTTGAATCTAATAATGATTGGGTTCAAGATGTTTTACAAATAGATGTAGCAATCAATCCAGGAAATAGTGGAGGAGCATTATTTAATTTTAATGGAGAAGTAATTGGAGTTACTTCAATGAAATTAGTTAATCAACAGATAGAAGGTATGGGATTTGCTATTAAAATAGAAGATGCAATGAAACATCTTGAATCTTTTGAAAACGGAAAAGAAATAGATAGACCTATGCTTGGAATATCATATATAGATGTTTCACAAAAAACGGCATTACAATACTATGGAATAAAAATAGATTCGTCTTTAGAAGAAGGTGTAGTCGTAGTTAAAGTAGAACCAGGATCTGTTGCCGATAAAGCTGGATTAAAAAATTCTGATGTAATAGTAAAAGTAAATAATGATTCAGTTTCATCTAGCGCATATTTAAGATATTTACTATATAAATATAATATCGGAGATACTATAAAAATCACATATAATAGAGATGGTAAAAATTCAACTACTACGGTAAAATTGACAGATAAAAAATAAATAGTATACTATTAAAACAAGAAATGATGTGAAAGTAATGAAACTCAAAAAAAATACATTTATACAAGGAGCATTTATTGCAACTCTTGGAATAGTTATAAGTAAGATATTAGGAGTAATTTATGTTATTCCTTTTCATGCTATTATAGGGGAAAAAGGTGGAGCACTATACGGATATGCTTATAATATTTATTCAATATTTTTAGGAATAAGCCAAGCAGGTGTACCACTTGCAATGAGTAGATTAATAAGCGAATATAATACACTAGGCTATTATGGTAATAAAGAGAAGATATTTAAAACAGGAAGAAATTTCTTGTCTATAATAGCAATTATTTGTTTCGTTATTCTTATATTATTTGCTCCACAGATTTCAGATTTAATAATCGGAGGCGTTACTGATGGTAATAGTCCAGAAGATATTGCATTAGTAATAAGAATCATATCTACTGCTATACTAATCGTACCAATATTGTCGGTATCTAGAGGATATTTACAAGGACATAGATTTATTGCTCCAACTAGTACTTCACAAGTTATTGAACAAATAGTAAGAGTTGTAATAATTATTGTTGGTAGTTATGTCTCTGTAAAAGTATTAAATCTTCCAATAAGCGTTGCAGTAGGATGTGCAGTATTTGCAGCTACTCTAGGTGCTTTATCATCATATTTATATTTAAGATATAAAATTAGTAAAAATAAAAAGCAATTAAATATGGAATCGGTATGTGAAGAGCCAGAATTAACTACCAAAGATATCATGAAAATGATAATGATTTATGCTGTTCCATTAATATTAATCGAATTATTTAGATCAATTTATAACTCCGTTGATATAGTTACTTTAGTAAGAACTCTTCATAATGAATTTGGCTTTGCAACTAGTGATGCTGAAGCAGTAATGAGTTATATTTCTACATTTGGTGCTAAATTAAATAATATTATTATATCCGTAGTTGCTGGTTTGATGACCAGTTTGATACCTAATTTAACTAGAAGTATAGTTAAGAATGATAAGAAAGATATTAATACAAAAATTAATCAAACATTTGAATTAATTTTAGGAATATCATTACCAATGAGTATAGGATTAAGTTTCTTAACAGGACTTGTATGGAATGTATTTTACGGAGTAAGTAAGTACGGAGCTATAACATTTAGGTTATACGTATTTATAGCATTTGCGACTACTGTATTTTCAGCATGTATGACTGTTACACAATTATTAAAAGAATATAAAGTTGTATATATAGGATTATTATTAGGATTCTTATTCAAAGTAATATTCAATATACCAATGATGCATTTATTTAACAATTTAGGATTATATCCATTCTATGGATCTATTACTACATCTATATTAGGATTCTTAATATCATCATTATTATGCTTAACATATGTAGTATTCAAATATAGAATCAATTTAAAACCGACAGTAAAAGTAGGACTTAAATTATTTTTAGGTGTTGCCATTATGGTTGGTGTTATGTATTTAATGCATTTGATTGGATTACCATTACAGACTGATAATAGATTATTATCACTAGGAATAGCTATTTTATATTCAGGTATAGGTGGTTCTATTTATTTACTTTATATGCAATATACAAATTGTTTAGAAGACATATTTGGAAAAGATAATATGGTTAGAATAAAAAATACATTAAAGAAATTTAAACTAAGGTAGGTTATATTATGAGAAACTTTAAATTTTGCGAATTAACTGAAAAAGAATTTAGAGATTTTAGTAAAGATAGAGATGATCTATCATTTATGCAACTTCCTGAAGTTGGAGAACTAAGAAAGATATATGGAAGTGAAGTCCATTTTATTGGAGTAAAAGAAAATAAAAAAGTAGTAGCTGCTTCAATGATTACTATTACTACTACATTTAGAGGAAAGAAGACTTTCTATGCTCCAAGAGGTTACATGTTGGATTATTCGGATTTAGAATTATTAAAATACTTAACTGAAGAATTCTATAAATATGCTAAAAAAAGAAAAGGATTGATGATAAAGATAGATCCACTAATCACTTATCAGATGAGAGATACTAATGGAGATGAGTATCCGAATGCTAAGAAGAATGATAAAGTAATAGAGGATTTAAAGAACTTAGGTTATGTGCATTATGGATTTAATACCGATATAGTTTATACACAATCCAGATGGAATTATATAGTTAAATTGGATGTTCCATATGATGAACTTGTTAAAAGATTTTCTAAAAGTACAAGAAAGAATATTGAATCTAGTTATGATAAAGGATTACTTGTTAGAAAAGCTAAATTTGAAGAATTGGAAGGATTGGAAGAAATACTTGTTAAAACTGCTGAAAGAAAGAACTTTAATTCTAGAGATTTAGAGTATTATAAGAACATGTTTAAATGTCTTAAAGATAACATGGTTATATATGTTGCATATATAGAAAAGAATCATTTTTTGGATTGTGCTAAAAAAAGACTTGATGATGTTATAAATAAACAAAAAGAGATAGATGAAAAGATGAAAGTAGATATGGTTGGTAATAAACTACTAAAACAAAAAGAAACTATCGACAATCAAGTGGAAAAATGTAAGAAAGAATATGAAGAAGCAAAAGAATTTGCTAAGACAATTGATGATAAAAAAGATATTGGTGTTCTAATTTCACTAAAGAGTGGAAAAGAATATTTAACTTTATATAGTGGATATCTAACAGAGTATGCTAGATTCACTCCAAAGTATGCAATGTATAACGAGCATATTAAAGACGCATATGCATTTAAAATACCTCTTTTAGACTTCTATGGTATATCAGGTGTATTTGATCCTAATGATAAGAACTATGGGATATTTGAGCAAAAAAAAGGTTTTGGAGGCGAGGTGCAAGAACTTATTGGAGAATTCACCTATCCTGTGGATAAAAAGCATTATACATTGTATATGTTTTTGAGAAATATTAAAAGAAAAGTTAAAGAGAAGAAAAGATAAATCCTTTAACTTTTTTAATTGTAATAATATTAAGTATAAACTATAATAATATTAGAATAGGTGGTTGTATGAAAAAGAAAAATGGATTTACATTAATTGAAATAATTGCAGTAATAGTAATAATAGGAGTACTATTGCTTATTGCTATACCTGCAGTATCTAGTATTATTTTTTCGTCAAGAGATAAAACATATGCAAATAATATATCTTCATATATGACGGAAGCAGAACTACATTACAAAGAAAAAAGATATGGTTATCTACTTGATAAAGGGGAAATAATGATCGTTCCGATAAATGCTATAACTTTATCTAAGAATGATAGTAAAAATAGCCCATATGCAGTTTATGATTTAGATAAAAGTTTTGTATTGATAAGTAGATCAGAATATGGTTATAAAGTATACTCAACCATTATTGATGAATCAAATAGAGGAGTATTCGAAGTATCTAATGAATCTATAGATGAAGAGAATATCAAGATACAAGATAAAGATTTATATCCTAACATTAAGGAATTATTTACCTGTACTGGGTGCCAATGTGAGGTAAGAAATACGGTATTTGATTTTGCTGGAAAAAAATATAGACCAGCAGAAACAAGAGAAGATAAAGATAATAAATGTGAAGAAGGTACAGAAGATTTTTATCCAATAATCGTATTATATGATGTTACTGAATCATCTGGAAATCCTACTCCTGGACCAGATCCAAATCCTGATCCAAGTCCTACTGAGTATTCAATCCGTTATGCGTTAGATGGAGGAAACCCTGGTAGTAATCATCCAGAAACAGCTGAATTTGATACTGAGATAACTGTTGATAATCCAACAAAGACAATAACAGCAAAATTTGTTAATGATGTTGGAGCAACAGTATCATCAACGAATGATATCACAAGAAATTATACTTTTACAGGCTGGAATATAACTGGAATGGATAATACAACCCATTATTATGGTGAGTCATCAGCATCAACTAGTACGACAAATACTTCATTAAATAATATAACAGTTACTAAATTTAAACATTTAAGAGGAACTGATGGAATAGTAACATTTAGAGCAAGTTGGAACCCACCAACAATCACTCTTCCAACAGTTACAAAAACTGGTGAAATATGTATTTGGAGAAGTCCAAAAAATGATGGAACATATTATACTTGGCCAAGTGGTGATTCATATACACCAACAGCAACAAATGGTGTAACAGAAAGAATATTTACTGCCTATTGTGTATCAAATGAATATTCAATAAATTATGTATTGGATGGTGGAACTAATGGAAGTAGTCATCCAGAAACAGCATCTTATGATACAGAGATAACTGTAAGTAATCCAACAAAAACAATAACAGCAAAATTTGTTAATAATGTTGGTGCAACAGTATCGTCAATGAGTAATATATCAAAAAATTATACATTTACAGGATGGAATATAACTGGAATGGATAGTACAACCCATTATTATGGTGCATCATCAGCATCAACCAGTACAACAAGCACTTCATTAAATAATATAACAGCAACTAAATTTAAACATTTAAGAGGATCCGTTGGATTGGTAATGTTCTCAGCTGCTTGGAATCCTCCTACAATAACACTTCCAACAGTTACAAAAACTGGAAATTTATGTATTTGGAGAAGCCCAAAAAATGATGGAACATATTATACTTGGGAAAGTGGAGGAACATATACTCCAACAGCAACAAATGGTATAACAGAAAGAACATTTACTGCATATTGTGAGTCAGATGAATATTCACTAAGTTATGCGTTAGATGGAGGAAGTCATGGAAGTAGTCATCCAATAAAAGCCTCTTATGATCAAGAAATAACTATAAATAATCCAACTAAGTCAGTAACAGCAAAATTTGTTAATGATGTTGGAGCAACAGTATCATCAATGAGTGATATATCAAGAAGTTATACATTTACAGAATGGAGTATAACGGGAATGGATAATACAACACACTACTATGGTTCCTCATCAGCATCAAATAGTACAACAAGTACTTCATTAAGTAGTATAACAGTAACTAAATTTAAACATTTAAGAGGATCAGCAGGAACTGTATTATTTTCTGCAAATTGGAGTCCACCAACAATAACACTTCCAACGGTTACAAAAAATGGAAATTTATGTATTTGGAGAAGTCCAAAAGGTGATGGAACATATTACACTTGGGAAAGTGGCGGAGCATATACTCCAACAGCAACAAATGGTATAACAGAAAGAACATTTAGTGCATATTGTTCATCAAATGAATATTCACTAAGTTATGCGTTAGATGGAGGAAGCCATGGAAGTAGTCACCCACAAGTAGCAACTTATGATACAGAGATAACTGTAAGTAATCCGACGAAGACAATAACAGCAAAATTTGTCAATAATGTTGGTGCATCAGTATCATCATCAAGTGATATTACAAAAAGTTATACATTTGATGGATGGGATATAACAGGAATGGATAGTACAACCCACTACTATGGTTCCTCATCAGCATCAAATAGTACAACGAACACTTCATTAAGTGGAATCAAAGTAACTAAATTTAAACATTTAAGAGGTTCAGGAGGAATAGTAACCTTCACAGCTAAATGGACTGCGCCAACAATAACACTTCCAACAGTTACAAAAACTGGAAACTTGTGTGTATGGACAAGCGTAGTAAGCGGAAGTATAAGAGAATGGGCAAGTGGTGCAACATATACACCATCATCATCTGGTGGTGTAACAGAAAGAACATTTACCGTATCTTGTGAATCAAATGAATATTCACTAAGTTATGAGTTAGATGGAGGAAGCCATGGAAGCAGTCATCCACAAGTAGCATCTTATGATACAGAGATAACTGTAAGTAATCCAACAAAATCTGTAACAGCAAAATTTGTTAATAATGTTGGTGCAACAGTATCATCAACAAGTGATATTACAAAAAACTATACATTTGATGGATGGAATATAACTGGAATGGATAGTACAACCCATTACTATGGATCATCATCAGCATCAACTAGTACAACAAATACT
>JAEEGL014027478.1_pt1 | contig 15355 bp, 9 predicted proteins | sample 9134231 | NCBI WGS metagenome assembly JAEEGL01 (sample SAMN16246548, study PRJNA631951) | gut metagenome | biome: gut microbiome; feature: rumen; material: fiber-attached | host: Bos | place: Iran: Karaj | collected 2018-10 | reverse complement strand
TTTACCAGAAGGTACAGAAATGGTTATGCCTGGTGACAATGTTGATATGACTGTTGAATTAATCACTCCAATCGCAATTGAAAATGGAACTAATTTCTCAATTCGTGAAGGTGGTAGAACAGTTGGTGCTGGTGTAGTTTCTGAAATCTTAGAATAATAAAGAAATTAAAAGACTTCGAATGAAGTCTTTTTTTGTTGCTTTACTTGATTATTGCTTGTCAATTTAATATAATTATATTAGTTGATAAGGTATAATTATGAAGGAAAAATATATTAAATTTTTTAAAAAAGAAGTTATATTTTTAACAATATTATTTGTAATAATATGTTTTTCTTTTGGTGTAACATATTCTAATTTTATATTTAATTCTGAGCCTCATAGAGCTGTTGAAATGGTCAATACAAAATTAGAATATGAAATTAAGATAAATAATAAAGTATCTTCTTCATATGAATTATTACCAGGTAATAACACTTTAAATATTGAAATTACATCATTAAATAAAATAACTTCATTTTATAAGTTTGTTTATAAAAGTGGAAATTATGATGTTTCTTTATTTGATTCAACAATTAATAATAAAATAGTTAGTGATGAAGTTATTACTTTTAAAATAATAGTATTTAATAATAGTGATGATAAAGAAACTATTTATTTTGATGTAATTGGTGGTTATATAACTAATAGAATATCTGATATTAATGTACCTAGTGGATATAATGAAATAAATAAAAATATCAATATTGGAGATATTATAACTATAAATGATAATGAATTTAGATTACTTAATATAAATAATGATAATTCTATTGAAGTAGTAAGTGTTAATAACTTTGAAGATGATTCTTTGAAATTAAATGGTGCATATGGATATAATAATGCTGTTTCACTTTTAAATAATTATGCTGGTAGTCGCTTTTATGAAGAAAAAGCTTTAATTATTAGAAGTGTAAATTTAGAAGATATTGAAAGATTTACTAATGATAAAGTTGTAAGTTATAATGACTCAAAAATATACTATAATTCTTCAGAAAATATATTCTATCCAATGTTATTTGCATTTGAAAAGAATACTTTAATTGATAATATTCCAAATAGTAGGGTTATTAATAGAAGTGAAAGCGCTAATATGAGTGATTCATTCTTAAATTGTTTAAGAATTGAAACACCAATTACTAAAATTCATAATTTTGAATTTAAATCAAATACATACAAAACTATATTTGGAGGTAATTATTATTTATCAACAAGATTTAATAAAACAAATGAAAATATGATTGAATATGGAGTATTGAAAGTAGAAAATAATAAAATTATAAATAATACATTATGTAATTCTATTGGTAATGAGTATGAAGTAAATAATTCAGTTAAAATATATATAAAATTATCAAATAAATACAATATAATAAACAGTTTTATACAACTATAAAACTGTTTATTTTTCTTGATTATAAATAATTAAATGATGTTGACTTCTTGTACATGATACATAATATAAATATCTTTCTTCATATGTATAAGGATTATCTTTTTTAGTGTAAATAATTGTAGCATCAAATTCTAATCCTTTTGCCATATAAGATGGTAGTACGACAAGTTTTCTTGAAAATGATTTAGAATTGTTTTTAATTAATACCAAATCATCTAAATCTTTTTTAAGAATGTTAAATACTTTGTTTGCTTCAACATCTGTTTTAGTTATGATAGCAATACTTTTGTTATCTTTTTGTAATTTTTTAATATCAGATAGTAGTTGTTCTTTTAGATTATCTTCTTCTCTAAATTCAACTGGTATTTTAACATCTCTTCTAATTGCTGATACAAGTTTAAGCCCTAATATTTTATTAGCATGTTCAATTATTTCTGGACTAGATCTATATGTTTTATTTAATTCTATGTAATTAACACTTTCATTAAATATACTTTTTAAATCTTCAAGTGATTTGTATTGATAATAAGGATTTATTGTTTGATTTATATCTCCAAGTATTGTAAATTTACTTTTCTTAAGTATTTTTTTAAGTAATATGTATTGAAGTATATTATAATCTTGTGCTTCATCTATTATTGTTTGTTCTATTGTATAATCATTGCCTAAAAACATAAGTAAGTTTTTCATATATACAAATAAGCATGCATCCTCATATGATATGGTTTTATCATTAAGTCTGTTTATATAACTTTCAGGAATACCTTTAGAATAGTGTCTTTTAAATGCTTCACTTTTATAGAAGTTTTTATATACTTCTTTTAAATCAAGTGGAATATTTATTACTTCTCTTAACCATTTTTTAATTTGTCTTGTTCTAGATTTATTTGAATGAAATTCCTGTTCTGAAATTTTAGAAGCTATTTCATCTATTCTTTCAAAGAGTGGAATAGAGGAGTATCTTTCTTTTAAGTAATAATTTAATTTTTCTTTTTCTACATATAAATCACGATTAAATATATCATTTATGAATTTTGCTTTACTTGTATATTCTTTTATATATTCTTCAATTACTTTTATTATTTCATCTGATTGTTTATATTTTATCAGGTCTATATATTCTTCTTCATATTTATAATATCTTTCAATGAATGATGTAAATGATTCTATATTATTATATTCTGTTATATATGTTTCTAGGAAATCTGAAAATGTTGTTTCTTTTGTGTTTTCTTCACCAAGTTCTGGAAGTACATTTGATATATATTCACTAAATACTTTATTTGGCGCAAATATTAACACTTTATCACTTGTAAGATTTTTTATTTTGTATAGTAAGAATGCTATTCTATGAAGTGCCACACTTGTTTTACCTGAACCAGCAATTCCTTGAACTATTAAGTTTCTATCTTTAACATTTCTTATTATTGCATTTTGTTCTGTTTGAATAGTATTGACAATATTTTTCATATATTCATCTGTTTTGTTAGCAAGTACTTCCTGTAACAGTTCATCTTGAACATTCAGTTTAGAATCAAATACTCTTTTTATTTTAGCATCTTCAATAGTAAATTGTCTTTTATTATGAAGGTATCCTTTGATAATACCCATTGGTGCTTCATATTGTGCATTTCCTTCTTCATAATCATAGAATACACTAGCTATTGGGCTTCTCCAATCATATATGACATTATCATTATCTTTAGTTAGATAGGTAAGTCCAATATAAATGTCATTTTTTCCTTCATCGCTTTCAAATACTATTTTTGCAAAGTATGGTGAGTTTTGAATTTTGTATAATTTCCTGTAGTATTTTGCTTTCATTTCTAAATTATCAATTTCTTGATCATTATTAGAAAGAATAGTCTTCATTTCAGTAGGATCAAGTTCTGCTCTTGTATCCCACACAAAACGTTTAAACTCTTGCTGTTTTTCTTCATTATCATATAAATCTTGAGCTAGCGAGGATATCTGCTCTCGTAAAAGTTTGGTTGTTAATTCTAGATGCTTTTTTTCTTTCTCAAATTCTTTTTCACTTAAATTCATTTTTCCTCCTATAAAAATAAGTGTTACATCTTTGAATAAAATTAACAGTATGCAAAAAATATTATCAAATAAAAAAAACTTTGTCAACACTTTTAATTGTTTTTTTAAAATAAATAAATTATAATTATTATACTGGGGTAGTTAAAAATGATATTAAAAAAGAAAATTAGTAATGAAAATTTATTGATGATTGTTCTTGCTTTTATGTCTTTTTCTATCGGTATTTGGTCAAATTATAGACAATTATGGCTTGAAAACAATGGATTTAATATAACTGATATTAGTAAGATTTTATCAGTTGCTTTGATATGTAGTTCTTTAATATCTCTTATTATGAGTTTTTTCTCAGCACAACTTAAAGTAAAAAGTTTAATATTACTATCAATCATTTTTAGAAGTATATCTATGTGTTTTCTTTTAATTACGCATAGTGCGTTTTTAATTAAATTTTGTATATTATTAGGTATAATGTGTGAAGTTATTTTTTCAATAGCATTTTATCCATTATTAACATTTATAACAAAGAGTGATGATTCATATAGAAAGAAAACACTAATAGATTATTTTGCAAAAGATATTGGTGTAGTTTCTTGTGGACTTTTATTTGGTGTAACATTTGGTAAATATGTTTTTGGATACAATACATGTTTATTAATAGCATTATTGTCATCACTTGTTTCATGTTATATTTTAATTAGATATGAAGATAAGGAAGAAAAGAAATATAAAAAGATAACTCTAATTAATTCATTAAAGCAAATTTTTAAAGCAGAAATTAATAATATATATTTAATAAACCAAGTAATTATTAATATATCATATGCTTTAATATTTGATTTAATAATGCTTATACTTGTTAATTATATTGGATTTGATGTTGCTGTTACATCAGTATTTATAATAGTTTGTAATATGCTTGGAACAGTTGCTTCTTCAGTGTTGAGCGCTGTTGGAAAGAACTATTCGATTAAAACTAGTGCTTTATTAAAATTTGGAACAAGAGCTATATTTTATTTAATAGCATTCTTAATTAATAATAATATTGTATTTATTATCGCTATTGTTGTTGGATTTATAACAAGTAGAATCTTAGAAGATAAAGTAACTGGAACTTTTTTACAAATTATTGATGAAAATAATCAATTATTATATGGAAATATTAGATACTTTGTTGCCTGCTTAGGAGAGGGAATAGGCGCATTTTTAGCAGGTTTAATTATTGTTAAATCGTTTAGTTTATTATTCTTAATTGCATCAATATTAACAATTATTCAAACTGTAATATTGATATATTTATCTAAATTAAGAAAGGATATAAAATATGAAAAATAGAGATAGAGACATAAAACTACCAAAGAAGTATGCTTTTGGATTAGTAATGTTTTATATAGTTATTTTTATAGGAATATTAGGTATAGCATTTTATATATATACTGATTTATATACTGTCTATTTGATTCAAAAAGAAATAACAATTGATACAGGAAATCAATATCAAATAGAATTATTACCTAAAAATAGTAAGTATTTTGATTATGAAAATTATGTATATGAAGTTGAAGATCCATCAATAGTAAAAGTTAATAAGTTAGGTGAATTAACTGCATTAAAAGAAGGAAACACTAAAGTTAATGTTAGATTTAAAAATAGTTTTGAAAAAGAAACTCTTAATGTGAATATTAAAAGTGTTGAAGTAACATCACTTAATGTTGAAAAAGATATTGTAATTGATAAAAATAGTACAAGAAAGATAAATACAAAAGTAAACAATGAAGATAATATTAGTACTAATTTAACTTATATAAGTGAAAATAATAAAATAGCTACAGTAGATGCAGCTGGTAATGTTACAGGAATTAGTGAAGGTGTAACATATATTGTAGTTAGAAGCAATAATAATATTGAAGATAAAGTTAAAGTAACTATAAAAACTTCTAAAGAAAAAATACAAGAAATAAGTATAGAGGAAACAAATGTTACACTAGCTAAAGGTAAAAAACAGCAATTGAATGTTGTTACTATTCCTGGAAATGTAAATACTAAAGACTTAAAATGGCATAGTAATAATCAAGAAATTGTATCAGTTGATTCAAAAGGATTAATAACTGCTAAAAAAGAAGGATATACAGTTATTAGTGTAACTACTCCTGAAGGACTAAATGCTCAGACTATTGTGCATGTTTTAAATGTAGAAGAATTAATTATTAATAAATACAATATCGAACTTGAAGTAGGCGAAAGTTCTGTTTTATCAAGCAATAAAGAAGTTAAATTCGAAAGTAAAAATACTAAAATTGCTACAGTTGATCAGGATGGAAAAGTAAAAGGAGTTAAAGAAGGCAAAACTTCTATTATAGTTAGTTCATCTGATGGAAATAAAGTTACATGTGAAGTAACAGTAAAAAAACAAACAATTCAAGTTCAAGATATTAATTTTAAAAATAATAATATGAGTATATATATTGGTGAAACACAAGTATTAAGTCCAACTATAACACCAAATAATGCTACTAATAAAAAGCTTTCTTGGGAAAGTAGCAATTCATCAATTCTTATAGTAGATTCAAATGGAAAAATAAAAGGTATAAAAGAAGGCAAAGTATCTGTAACAGTTACAACTAAAAATGGTAAAAAAGATACATGTACTATTACTGTTAAAAAAATAGAAGCAAGTAATATATCAATAGATAGAGAAGATTTAACAATGGATATTAATTCTAAAATATCATTGCATGTATTATTTACACCATCAAATGTAACTGATAAAAAAGTTACTTGGACAAGTAGTGATGAAAGTATTGCTGTAGTTGATTTAAATGGAATTGTTAATACAAAAAAAGAGGGCACTGTAACTATAACTGCTGAAGCAAGTAATGGAATAACAAGTAGTATCAAAATTAAGGTTGAAAAGCCTACTATTGCTGTTTCATCTATTTCATTAAATCAAATAACAGCAAACATTAAAATTGGTACTAGTATTTCATTAATAGCAACAATTAATCCAAGTAATGCAACTATTAAGACAATTGAATGGGTTAGTAATGATACTTCAATAGCAGTAGTTGATTCAAATGGAAAAGTAACTGGAAAAAAAGCAGGTTCTGTTGTAATTACTGCTAAGTCAAGTAGTGGAAAAACAGCAAAATGTAATATTACTGTATCTAATATAGAAACATCTTCAATTACACTTGATAAAACATCATCAAGTATAAAAATTGATTCAAGCGTAACATTAAAAGCAACGATTAATCCAAATAATGCTACAAATAAAACTATTACATGGAAAAGTAATGATACTTCAATAGCAGTAGTTGATCAAAATGGAAAAGTAACTGGTAAAAAGCCAGGGACTGTAACTATAACTGCAGAGTCAAGTAATGGAAAAACAGCAAAATGCAATATTACAGTTTTACCAATAGAAGTAACAAGTGTTACTTTAAATAAAACAGAATTAAGTATGACTACAGGCTCTACATATACTTTAAGTGTTACTATTAATCCAAGTAATGCAACAAATAAAACTGTTAAATGGACAAGCAGTAATACAAGTTTAGCAACAGTTGATCAAAATGGAACATTAACTGCGTTGAAGGCTGGAACAGTTAAAATAACAGTCACTTCAAATAGTAATCAAAATATAAAAGCCGAATCATTAATTACAATAAAAGATAAAGAAATAGCTGTTTCATCTATAACATTAAATACTACAAATTCATCAGTTAATGTTGGAGATACATTAAAACTAACATCTACAATAATACCAAGTGATGCTACTAATAAAAAAGTGACTTGGTCTTCATCAGATACAAGCATTGCTACTGTTGATTCAAGTGGTAATGTTAAAGGAATTAGTGAGGGAACCGTAAAAATAACTGTTAAAACTAATAATGGTAAAACCTCAACTGCTACAATAAGTGTTAAAAAGAAAGATGTTAATGTAACTTCAATAAAAATAAATAGTAATGTTAGTTCTATGTATGTTGGAGACTCTATAACTTTATCTGCTGATATTACACCAAGCAATGCTACAAATAAAAAAATTACATGGACAAGTAGTAATACAAGTGTAGCTACTGTTGATTCAACTGGAAAAGTAAAAGCTCTAAAAGCAGGAAGCGTAAAAATAACAGCTACATCAAATAGTAATACAAAAGTTAGTGATAGTAAATCAATTGTAGTAAATGTTAAAACAATACCGGTTAGTTCTCTTACATCTAATGTAAATAATTATACTTTAAAATATAATGAATCTTATTCTTGGAAGGTAACAATTTCTCCAAGTAATGCTACAAATAAACAAATAATATATTCAAGTTCAGATTCTACTATAGCTACAGTAGATTCAACAGGTAAAATAACTGCAAAAAATAAAGTTGGAACTGTAACTATTACTGCAAAATCAAAAGAGAATAATAATGTTTCTACAACTATAAAGATTACTGTAAAAGCTAAACAATTAAATGTACAAACCGGTGTCCAATTAAAAACATTTGAAGGTAAAAAATATTATATTATTGTACCAGAAGGTGCAACTGAAAATATGCCATTAATTGTTTATTTCCCTGGAGGTAATCCTTCTGAACCATTTAAAAATTATCAAAAAAGTATAGCTGAAAAAACTCCAACAAAGGCAGTATTAAATGGATCAGCTTATAATTATCAAAAATTTATATATGCTTTTGTAGAATATTCTGTAAATAGTACAAATTCATTTAAAGCAACTAAAGATATGATTGATCAAATTGTAGAAGATTATAAAATAGATAAAAATAAAATAATTATTACAGGTGTATCTAATGGAGCTACACTTACATATTGGATGGGATATACTTATCCTGGATATTATTCAGCGGTTGTTCCATTATGTGGTCCTGCATATGATTATAATGCGCCAAATGGAACTGGAGGTCACTTTGTTTTTATGAAAGATTATCTAAACAAAGCAGATGCATATGTTAACACTTCACTTTGGGCAATAACAGCCGGAAAAAATGATTTAGGTAGTTATGAAAAAAAAGCAAAAACTTTAATTAATAAAATTCATGAAATAGATCCTAATGCTAAAGCTTTGTATGCTTGTAAAATTGATGAATTTAAGAGTGTAATTAAATCTGAATTAGGTAAAGATGTATCTGTAGAACCAAAAATTTCTAGTTATCAACATTGTACTGTAAGTGAATATTATAATGTACCAGAATTCTGGGAATGGATGTTAAGACAATAAAAAAGGAAAAAAATATATGAAAAATGGATTTATGTCATCAAAAATAAAATCTATTGGATTAATTTGTTTTTATATAACAATGTTTTTAATAATTGTATTTTTTGCATATTATTTTTATACTGATTTTTATACAGTATATTTAATGGAAAAAGACATTACAATAGATATAGGAAATCAATATCAAATAGAATTACTACCTAAAAATAGTAAATATTTTGATTATGAAAATTATGTATATAAAGTTGAAGATCCATCAATAGTAAAAGTGACTAATTTGGGTGAATTAACTGCGTTAAAAGAAGGAAGTACTAAAGTTAATGTTAGATTTAAAAATGGATATGAAAAAGAAACTTTAGATGTAAATGTTAAAAACATTGAAGTAACCACTTTAGAAGTTGAAAAAGAGTTTTCTTTAGAAAAAAATAGTTCAAAGAGATTAAGTGTAAAAATAAATAACAAAGATAATATTAGTACTAATTTAGTGTTTTGGAGTGAAGATACAAGTATAGCTACAGTAGATAATTATGGAAATGTAACTGGCATTAATGAAGGTGAAACTTATATTGTAGTTAAAAGTAACAATAATGTTGAAGAAAAAGTAAGAATTATTGTTAAAACTAGTGATGTAAAAATTCAAAAAATTACTATTGAACAAAAAACAATAACACTAAAAAAAGAAAAAACATCAAAATTAAATATTTCAACTGTTCCAAGTAATGCAAGTCTTAAAGATTTAAAATGGAATAGTAACAATCCAGAAATTGTTGCAGTTGATTCTAACGGAGTTGTAACAGCTATTTCAAATGGTACTGCGATTGTAAGTGTAACAACTCCCGATGGACTTAACGCACAAACAATAATACATGTAGAAGAAGATAGTAAAACAACTCCAGATAAAGAAGAACAAAAAGAACCAACACAAATTACATTAAATACCACAAATTCATCAGTTTGTATTGGTGATACATTAAAAATAAATGCAACTATAACACCAAACAATGCTACAAATAAAACTATCACATGGACAAGTAGTGATAATAATATAGCTACTGTAACTAATGGTACTGTAAAAGGTATTAGTGTTGGAAGTGTAACTATAACAGCTAAGACAAGTAATGGAAAAACAGCAATAGCTAAAATAACTGTTAAAAATAAAGATGTAGATGTAACTTCAATAAAAATAGATGGTAATGTTAGTTCACTATATGTTGGAGATTCAGTGATTTTATCTGCTAGTATTACACCAAGTAATGCAACAAATAAGAATTTAAAATGGATAAGTAGTGATACAAATATAGCTATAGTAGATTCAAATGGAAAAGTAACTGCAAAAAAATCTGGAAGCGTAAAGATAACAGTTACTTCAAATAGTAATTCTAAAGCAAGTGATAGTAAAACTATTATTATAAATGAAAAGACTATTCCTGTTGTTTCTCTTACTTCTAATGTAGAAAGTTATTCTTTAGGTGTTGATGAATCATATTCTTGGAAAGTAACAGTTAATCCAAGTAATGCAACTAATAAGCAAATATTATATTCAAGTTCAGATGAAAGCTTTGCTGTAGTAGATAAAAATGGGAAAATAACAGTAAAAAAGGACTCTGGAAGTGCTATTATAACAGCTAAATCAAAAGAGAATAATAATATAAATACTACAATAGAAATACGTTCTATTGTAAAATATTTAGATGTTAGTGCAGGTGTTCACAAACAAACATATAATAAAATATCATATTATGAAATAATACCACCTAATGCTACTACAAATTTACCACTTATTATATTTTTACATGGGGATGGAGAGTTAGGAAAGTTTAGTGGTGTTAAATCAACTCCAATATATAAATATGTTAAAAGTAAAAATGCAACAATAGATAATCAACCATTTATATTTATTGCAATTCAAAGACCATCTAGTGATTATGCAACAGAAAAAAATATAACAAAAACTAAAGAAGTAATTGATCACGTTGTAGAAGAATATGAAATTGATAAAGATAGAATATCAATTACAGGATTTAGTGGAGGTGCAATTCTTACATGGGGAACGGTTAGTCATTATCCTGATTTCTTTTCATGCGCTGTTCCTGTAAGTTGTGCGCCACAAAATGCTAAAGCTGCTAATTTTAAAACAACTCCAATTTGGTCATTAGCAGGTAATAGTGGCCCAAATGAGCCAACATATAATAGTAGAATGAAATACTTTGTTAAAAAAATAAATAAAGCAGGTGGTAATGCAAAGCATGATACTAAGAGTGGTCAAACTCATGCAACTATACAAAGTAAAGTATATAATAATGCTTCAATATATAAATGGATGTTAACTCAAGAAAAGCAGAGATAATATAAAATAATTGTTGATTTTTATTAAAAAATATAGTATTATTAACTGGTAGTTGTTCTTGGTTTAGATTTACCTTCGTATCTTTACTCAGAGCATACTGAAAATATTAAATGGAAGGAGATTTTTAAAATGGCTTTAACAAAAGATAAGAAAAGCGCTATTGTATCTGAATTTGGAAGAGGAAAAGGAGATACTGGAAGCGTAGAAGTTCAAGTTGCATTATTAACTGAAAGAATTAATAATTTAACTGAACATATGAAAGATCATGCACATGACTTTCATACTAACCGTGGTTTATTAAAAATGGTTGGTAAAAGAAAAAGTTTATTAGATTACTTAAAACGTACAGACGTTCAAAGATATCGTGAACTTATCAAAAAATTAAATTTAAGAAAGTAGGCACTTGTTTTAAGTGTCTTTTATTTTTGGAAGGAGAAGTAAATGAAAAGAGTATTTGAATATGATTTTCAAGGTAGGAAATTAGTTATAGAAAATGGTGAACTTGCAAAACAAGCAGGTGGAGCTGTACTTGTTAGATATGATGATACAGTTATACTATCAACATGTGTTATGAGTAATAATGTTTCAACTGCAGATTTTTTCCCATTAACAATTCTATATCAAGAGAAACTATATTCTGTTGGTAAAATCCCAGGTAGTTTTATTAAAAGAGAAGGTCGTCCAACAGATGAGGCTACATTAACAGCAAGAGTTATTGATAGACCAATTAGACCTATGTTTAATGAAAACTTCAGAAATGAAGTACAAGTAGTTAATACAGTACTTAGTGTTGATCCAGATAGAACACCAGAAATGACTGCTTTATTTGGTACTTCATTATGTTTAGGAATTTCATCAATTCCATTTGAAGGACCAGTTGCTGGTGTTAAGGTTGGTAAAATTGATGGAGAACTTAAAATTAACCCAACTTGTGAAGAAATGGAAAGAAGTACAATCGAACTTACAGTTGCTGGAACTAAAGAAGCTATTAATATGGTTGAATCTGGTTCTAAAGAAGTAAGTGAAGATGAAATGTTAGAAGCTTTAATGTTTGGACATGAAGCTGTTAAAGAATTATGTGCTATTCAAGAAGATATTATTAGTGAAATAGGACAAGAAAAGATTGAAGTTGAACTAGCTAATATTCCTGATGAATTAAGAGAAGAAGTAGAGACTGCAATTAAAGATGAAATGATTGCTGCTATTCAAATTAAAGATAAACTTGAAAAGTATGCAAGAATTGATGAAGTAAAACAAATGGCATTAGATAAATATACTGAAAACCATGAAGGTGAAGAAGATTTAGATGCTAATTTGAAACTTGTTAAGAAAGTTGCAGATGAAATAGAAGGAAATGAAGTTAGACGTTTAATCACAAATGAACATATTAGACCTGATGGAAGAGCAATGGATGAAATCAGAGAATTATCTTGTGATGTTGATTTACTTCCAAGAACACATGGTAGTGCATTATTTACAAGAGGACAAACTCAAGCATTAGCTATTACTACATTAGGTGCTCAAAATGAGGAACAAATATTAGATGGACTTGGACTTGAAGATTCTAAGAAATTTATTTTCCATTATAATTTCCCAGCATTCAGTGTTGGTGAAACTGGTAGATATGGTGCTCCAGGTAGAAGAGAAATTGGACATGGTGCTTTAGCTGAAAGAGCATTATTACAAGTAATGCCTTCACAAGAAGAATTCCCATATACAGTTCGTGTTGTATCTGAAGTATTAGAAAGTAATGGTTCTTCATCTCAAGCAAGTATTTGTGCTGGATGTATGTCATTAATGGCAGCAGGTGTTCCTATTAAAGCACCAGTTGCTGGTATCGCAATGGGATTAATTACTCATGAAGATAAATATACAATTTTAACAGATATTCAAGGTATGGAAGATCACTTAGGAGATATGGACTTTAAAGTAGCTGGTACTGAAAAAGGTATCACTGCACTTCAAATGGATATCAAAATTAGTGGTATAAATGAAAAAATCTTAAAAGAAGCTTTAGCTCAAGCTAAGAAAGCAAGACTTGAAATATTAAAAGTAATCAAAAAACAAATTAAAGAACCTCGTAAGGAAGTAAGTAAGTATGCTCCTAAGATGGTAACATTTAATATTAACCCATCTAAGATTAAAGATGTAATCGGTAAAGGTGGAGAAATGATTACTAAGATTATTTGTGAAGCTTCTAATGTAACTGAAGTTACAAATATAAATGCAGTTAAAGTAGAACTTGAAGATGATGGTAGAGTAATTATCTATCATTCAGATCAAAATATTATTGATAAGACTCGTGCTATGATTGAAGAAATAGTAAGAGAAGTAGAAGTTGGAAAAATATATGAAGCTAAAGTAGTTAAAGTAGAAGACTTTGGATGCTTTGTAGAATTATGGCCAGGATGTGAAGGAATGGTTCATGTATCACAACTTGCTCATGAACGTGTTGAAAAAGCAGGAGATGTAGTTAAAGTAGGAGATGAAATAATTGTTAAGGCTTTAGGATGCGATAAAAAAGGTAGACAAAATTTCTCAAGAAAAGAAGCATTACCAACTCCTAAAAAGAAAGAAAAAAAGGAAGTTACTGAAAAGTAATTTCTTTTTTTATTGTTTTGTGTTATAGTACAGGTAAGGAGGGCTTTATATGGGTGAATTAATCAGAAGAATAATCAGATGGATTTTATTTGTTATCCTAGTAGTATTACTAATATTATTAATAGTTAAATTAATTAATAATAGTGGTACAGGTAAAAAGACTAAAAAGGTATTAGACAAAGGTGTTCAAGAAATAAAGAAAGGTACAAAAAAAGTAGTATCATCAAAAGATAAGGATACTACTAAGAAGGAAGAAAAAGAAAAAGATAAAGAAGAAAATAATATAATTTCAACAATAGAGGTAACTACACCAGATACAGCATCTTTTTCATACTTATATATTTTAGGTATTGCAATTCTAAGTAGTGGAACACTTTATATTTATAAAAACAGAGTAAATAATTAAAAAGATTCATTATTGAATCTTTTTTTCATATATATTAATAGGTGATATAGTGAATAAATTATTCTATAGATTTTTTATAATAATATTATTAGTGTTTAGTTTTTATTATACTAATAAAATAATAGAATTTTTAAAAGAAAAAGACCCTATAATGAAAGATATTAAAAAGACTTCGGATAAATATAAAATAGATTCTATAGATGCAGTAATTACAAATGATACTATTGTTCCAGGTAAAACAGGTAAAGAAATAGATTATAAAAAAAGCTATAGTAAGATGAAACAATATGGCTCATACAATGAAGTATTAACGGTTTTAAAAGATGTAGTACCATCTATTTCAATAGAAGACAATTATGATAAATACATAGTTAGAGGAAATAAGAAAAATAGAAAAGTATCTTTAGTGTTTAAAGTATATAAAGATACTTATATAGATAATATATTAAGTATATTAAATAAGAAAAATGAAAAAGCTAATTTCTTTGTAGATGGTACATATTTAGAACACAATGTTTTAAAACTAAAAAATATGAAAAATCATGAAATAAATATTTTAAGTTATAACAATTCTTATGATGAGTCTTTGTTTAAAACTTCTATTTCTTATTTAGAAAATATCACAGGAAAAGGTGTTAATTATTGTTATAGTGAAAAAAATAATAAAGAATTACTAGATTTATGTAAGAAAAATAAGATACATACTATTAAACCTACTATTTATATTAAAAAAGATTTATATAAAGAAATTAAAATAAATTTAGATAATTCTATTATTATAGGAATAGATGTTAATAATTATAATGAAAAAGCTTTAGCTGCATCAATTGATTATATTAAACAAAAAGGTTATAAGATAGTAGGATTAAAAGAATTATTAAGTGAAAGTAATATATAAAAAGACTAAAAGTCTTTTTTTGTTGAAAATGTTTGGAAAAATAAGTATTTTATTGTATAATATTTGGTAGGGTGAAAGATATGTATTTGAAGGGAATAACTACATCTGGTTTTAAATCATTTGCTGATAAACTAGAAATAAAATTAGATGATAAAATTACATGTATCGTAGGACCTAATGGATCTGGAAAAAGTAATGTAGTAGATGCCGTTCGTTGGGTTTTAGGAGAACAATCAGTTAAATCACTTAGAGGTGATGGTTCTATGACTGATGTTATTTTTTCTGGGTCTAAATCAAGAAGTCCATTAAACGTAGCTTCAGTAGAATTATTATTTGATAATACTGATCATTTCTTAAATATCCCTTATACAGAAATATCTATTAAAAGAAGAGTATATAGAAG
>JAEEGL013459103.1_pt1 | contig 15355 bp, 10 predicted proteins | sample 9134231 | NCBI WGS metagenome assembly JAEEGL01 (sample SAMN16246548, study PRJNA631951) | gut metagenome | biome: gut microbiome; feature: rumen; material: fiber-attached | host: Bos | place: Iran: Karaj | collected 2018-10 | reverse complement strand
CGAAAAGGCCATCCAGGGTTATATGGACGAATGCCGTACCAACGGTATGTCGGTCGCCCTTGTCAAGGGCAATGACATAATCTATCAGCACGCTTTCGGCTGGAGGGACAAGGAGGCCGGCGACCCGCTGGATATCAACGACCTGTTCAAGATTGCGTCCATATCGAAGTCCTTTTCGGCAGTATCCATACTGCAGCTGGTGGACCAGGGCAAACTCTCCCTCGAGGATGACGTGAGCGACCTGATCGGATTCAAGGTGCGCCATCCGCTCTGGCCGGAGATCCCCGTAACGCTGAACATGCTCCTCTCCCACACTTCCGGAATGAAGGACGGAAACGGCAACTCCAGCTACTGGACTCCCGACTGGGTAGATCCCTCCAAGACGCCCATAAACAAGCAGATAGATTACGCCTGGTACAATTACGCCCCCGGACAGGGCTACAACTACTGCAACCGCGGCTTCAATATGCTCGGACGCATAATCGAAAGGGCAACAGGGGAGCGTTTCGACGACTATGTCCGCCACCACGTGCTCGACCGCGTTGGAATAGGAATGGCAGGCTACAATGTGGACTCGCTCGACGCTTCGAGGCTGGTTGCCAAGTATTCGTACAACAGGGCCAAGGACGAGCTCACCCGCACCAAACCCTACGTCAGGGTAAACGAGAAAAAAGTGGCTGACGGTACCTACAAGATCGGACTGGACGGCAACTACTGGTCTCCCACCGGCGGAATGAAGATTTCCGCCCCCGACCTGGCCAAGTGGATGATGTGCCTGCGCGACAGCTGCATCACCGCCTCCGGCGACAGGCTGATTTCCGCGGAGAGCTACAAAAAGCTCTTCACCCCCGTCACTCCGGCCGACCCCGGCACCAATTACTGCCTGGGAGTGCGCACCGAGACCCGCTTCATCTCCGGAAAGAAGCTTCAGGGACATACAGGTTCGCTCCACGGCCTCAAGAGCTGTATGTTCTACTGCCCCGACGAGGACTGGGGATTCGTCTGCCTCTGCTCCAGCACCAAGCCCGACAAGATAAACGAGATTTACGAGATATACTTCAAGACCATAAACCTGCTTTATAATCAGTATATCAGGCCGCTCACGGAGCCCGATCTCCAGCGGGAACTGACGGAGATTATGAAGAGGCGCGATGTAACCTCGATGAACGTGGCGGTGGTCAAAGGCAACAAGATAGTATATTCCAACGCCCTCGGACTCAAGAACATAGCAAAGCGAGAGCCCTCTTCCATAGGCGACCTCTACCGTATCGCCTCCATCTCCAAATCCTTCTCCGGAGTCTCTATAATGCAGCTCGTGGAGCAGGGCAAGATCTCTCTGGAAGACGATGTGAGCGACATAGTCGGATTCACCGTGCGCAACCCCAAGTTCCCCGAGGTACCCATTACCGTGAGGATGCTCCTCTCCCACACCTCCAGCGTGGTTGACAACAGCAAAGTCTCCTACATACGCTCCCTCGCGGGAACCATCATCCCCGGAACGGCGGATCCCGACACCATTGCCTGCTGCTACTCCGATTACAAGCCCGGAACCCACTACTCATACTCCAACCGCGGCATCAACCTGGTGGGCGCAGTCATAGAAAAGGCGTCGGGCGAACGCTTCGACACATACGTCCGCAGCCATATCCTCAGGCCACTGGGCATCCTCGACGCGGGATTCAATGTCGATTCGCTCGACCGCGGCCGTTTCTCGACCCTCTATGTCAAACGCGACGGTAATTTCGTGGAACAGCCCGCGGCATACCAGCGTCTGGCCGGATATGACGATTACAGACTGGGAATCGACTCCCCCGCCTTCTCCCCTGCCGGCGGAATGAAAATCTCCATCCTCGGCCTTGCCGAGTGGATGATGACCCTCAAGAACGGCGGCGTGGGAAGCAACGGAAAGCGGATTCTCTCAGAGGAGAGCGTCGAAAGGATGTTCCAGGTGGAGGCTCCCGATGCAACGGAGGTCTTCGACAAGGATTATGGCCTTACCCTGACCACCAGCCCGCTGCTGCTCGGGTTCCCGATGAGGGGCCACATCGGCAGCGCCTATGGCCTGAGGAGCTGCCTCTTCTTCAGCCCTGAGCAGGACTTCGGTATCGTCATCTACTGCTCCAGCGTAGACGGCGCCGACGGCCCTCACGGCGGAGGTGCCGCAGCCTACTGCGAAGCCGCGGAGGTCCTTTACAAGGCCTTTATCCGGAAATAAATCGCCAGAGGCGATAATTACTTGAAGCTGGAGTGGTTGACAACTACTCCGACGCACCTGTCATCCTTGTCGGCGTCGATGGTCGCTCCGGTCACTGAGTAAGATTTCTGAGTGAACGAGCTTCCATCGCGTTCCGACAGGGTGAAAGTCAGGTCGGAAGATTCTACATGGAATCTACAATAATAGAAAGCTATACCGTCGGGCTCACGTACTCCGCCCTGCATACCCTCATAATTCGAAGAGCCGTATCCGACTGTGTTATCGTTGATGATCAGCGCACCTTTTGAGTCGGGGATTTTTTTGGAATCGGTATTGTTCTTTATCGTCAGATAATAATCCTTTCCCTCTTTGTTAAGGCTGCCCGTATCATCCTTTACCAGGACTTTGAAGCCTGTACAGAAAATCCATTCATCGAGTGTTGCGGTCAGGGTATTGGCTGTGAATGAATAATCACGCCATTGGCAATAAACTGTCAGAGGTGCACAATTGACATCATATCTGGCTTCTACCGGATGATACCAGGCCCTATCCAAATACCACTGATACCTGTACATCCCTGAAGTAAGGCCGTTGTAACTCTCATACACGGTGATCATCTTGTCTCCCGACTCTTTAAGGACCGCACCTTCGCGAAGCTGGCCTGCAGACCACTTGGTGCCGTCAAAGGTGATAACCAGATCGGGTGCCTGATGATTCAGATCATTGCACTTGAACCAGATATTCAGTTTGTCTCCGGCAACCCATCCTGTTTTAACAGCCCTTGTACCATCCCCGTTCATCGGAGAAATGGTGATATTCAAGTTGATGGTATCGGTATTGCCTGTTTCAGGCTGCATCTTCGAGCAGGAAACAGCGAAAAGCGCCATAACTGCCCCTATAATTGCTATAATCCTTTTCATAATCGCACTTGTTTTGAATTAAAGAGGAAACTCGAATGAATTGTTGAAAGGATTACCCGGATCGAAAGACGGTTCGACGCTGGCAGCGAGCATCTCATACGGGAGCACGGCAAACCAGCTGCACTCAGGAGATTTATAGACGGCTCTTTTCATAGCAATATATTGAGTTATACGGATGACTAGCTGATAAACAGCATCTCCCTGTACTTGGGGAGAGGCCAGAGCATGTTATCGACGATCTCCTCGAGGTCGTCGATGAGTTTGCGCAGGGCAGGGAACATATCGGCCACCTCGTGGTATGCGACGGCCTTTTCGTACTCGCTGGTAATCTTATTGGCCCTCTTGCGAGCCTCTACCATCTCGTATACGCGGGAGTTGATCTCTTCCAGGTCGCGGTTGATGCGCTCTATGGTCTCCATCTCCATCCGGCAGCCGTCGGCGGTGCCGCAGGCCTCCTTTGAGAGCCTGACAATCTTCAGCAGGCGGGTCTTATACTCCAGGGCGGCCGGGGCAATATGGTTGATTGCCATACGGGCCATTACCCTCGACTCGATCTGAACCTTCTTCGTATAGGTCTCCCACTTCACCTCGTTGCGGGAATTGAGTTCGTTGATGTTATAGACACCGGTGCGGGTGAACATTGCCACGGAAGAGGGCGAAAGGAATTCCTTTATCATCTCGGGCACGCTCGTCTGGATATCCAGGCCGCGGCGCTGAGCCTCAACCTGCCAGGCCTCGTCGTAGCCGTTGCCGTCGAAGCAGACGACATCCAGGATGGAGGCGATTATGGGTTTGAGCACATCCATTATGGCGACATTGCGCTTCTTGCCCTTGGCGAGCTCCTTATCCAGAGCCTCCTTGAAGTCGAACAGTTGCTCCGCCACAGCGGCGTTGAGAGTTGTTAGAGCTCCGGAACAGTTGGCGCTGGAGCCAACCGCGCGGAACTCGAAACGGTTACCGGTGAAAGCGAACGGAGAAGTTCTGTTGCGGTCGGTGTTGTCCACGAATATCTCGGGAATCTCCACCAGGCCCACATTCCTGCCCTTCTTTCCCGCTATCTCGATGGGAGTGCCGGAAGGCAGTTCCAGAAGCTTGTGGAGCACTTCGGTCATCGTCCTGCCCAGGAAGGCCGAGATGATGGCGGGCGGAGCCTCGTTGCCGCCGAGGCGGTGGGCGTTGGTCGCCGATGCGATGGAGGCCTTCAGCAGGCCGTTATGACGCTGTACGGCAGCCAGCACATTGACGAAGAATGTGACGAACATAAGGTTGCCGTCGGCATCCTTTCCCGGCGCCAGAAGCTGCTTGCCGGTATCGGTGCCGAGCGACCAGTTGTTGTGCTTTCCCGAGCCGTTCACTCCGTCAAAAGGCTTCTCGTGAAGCAGCACCACGAACCCGTGCTTGCGGGCGATGCGGTCCATCAGGGTCATAACCATCTGGTTCTGGTCGTTGGCCAGATTGGCCTCGCCGTAAATCGGGGCAAGCTCGAACTGGTTGGGAGCCACCTCGTTGTGGCGGGTCTTGATGGGAATGCCAAGCTTGTGGCCGGAAATCTCCAGATCGCGCATGAACTCGGCCACGCGCGTAGGAATCGCCGCGAAGTAGTGGTCCTCCAGCTGCTGGTTCTTGGAAGAATTATGCCCGAACAGGGTGCGTCCCGTAATCATCAGGTCGGGGCGGGCCGAATAGAGCGATTCGTCTATCAGGAAGTACTCCTGCTCCCATCCCAGATATGCGAAGATCTTCTTCGCCTTGGGATCGAACATGTTGACGATGGGAAGCGCCGCATCCGAAACGGCCTTCAGGGAGCGTTTGAGCGGGGTTTTATAGTCCAGTGCCTCACCAGTATAGGAGATGAATACGGTCGGGATGCAAAGGGTGTCGTCCTGGATAAAGACGGGCGAAGTAGGGTCCCACGCGGTGTAGCCGCGCGCCTCGAAGGTGGCGCGGATTCCGCCGTTGGGGAACGAGGAGGCGTCAGGCTCCTGCTGTGCGAGAGCCTTGCCGTCGAAAGACTCGATCACTCCGCCGCTGCCGTCGTAATCGATGAGTGAATCGTGCTTTTCAGCGGTGCCTTCGGTCAGAGGCTGGAACCAGTGGGTCACGTGGGTGACGTGATTCTCAAGCGCCCACTCCTTCATTCCAAGGGCCACACCGTCGGCCGTCTTGCGGTCGAGCGGCTTGCCTTTGTCAATGCAGTCAAGCAGATTCTTGAGAGTGGAGGCGTCAAGATACTTTTTCATCTTGGCCCTGTCAAAAACAAGTTCCCCGAAATAGTCGGAAGGGAGCGCATCGGGGCGCTCGGCGGGGATGGCCTTCTTCTCAAAACATTCTTTTACCAGGTCGAATCGGTTCATACTAATACTCCTCCCAGGAGTTGATGGAAAGCCCCTCGAGGCCTATGTTGCATATAGCATAGATATAGGCTCTTGCGAGGCGGGAATTTGTGATAAGGGGTATATTGTGGTCCACTGCCGTGCGGCGGATCTTGTATCCGTTGCTCAGCTCGCGGGTAGAATGGTTCTTGGGAATGTTGATGACCAGGTCGATCTTCTGTCCGTTGAGATAGTCGATGACATTGGGGCTGAAATCGGAATCGGGCCAGTGGAGCATCTCAGCAGGCACTCCGTGCTCTTCCAGGAACGATGCCGTGCCGCCCGTAGCATAGAGTTTATAGCCCTTTGCCACAAGCATTTCGCAGGCCTCGAGCAGTTCCACCTTGGAGTAAGCGGGACCTGAGGAGATGAGGATTCCCTTCTCCTTCGAAGGGATGCGGTGACCGACGGAGAGCATACTCTTGAGGAGCGCCTCGTGGTAATTGTCGCCGATGCAGGCCACCTCGCCGGTGGATGCCATATCAACTCCCAGCACGGGGTCTGCCTTCAGCAGGCGGGCGAAGGAGAACTGTGAGCACTTGACTCCCACATAGTCGATGTCGGCGAAGGTCTTTCCGAAAGGTTCCACCTCGCGGCCCAGCATTATCTCGGTGGCCATTCCGATGAGGTTGAACTTTGTAATCTTGGAGACGAAGGGGAAGCTTCGCGAAGCGCGGAGGTTGCATTCTATGACCTTCAGCGCATTCTCCTTGGCCAGGAACTGGATGTTGAAGGGACCGGAGATATTGAGGGCGGCGGCCAGCTTCTCGGAGATGCGCCTTATGCCGCGGATAGTCTCGTAATAGAGTTTCTGGGCGGGGAAGACCACCGTGGCATCGCCCGAATGGACTCCGGCGAACTCGATATGCTCGCTGATGGCGTAGCACTTGATGACTCCGTTCTGAGCCACCGCGTCGATCTCCACCTCCTTGGTGCGCTGCATGAACTCGGTGACCACCACAGGGTGCTCCTTGCTCACGACGGCGGCGTTGTTCAGGGCGTTTTCAAGCTCGTCGGCGCTCGAAACCACGCGCATCGCCGCGCCTGAAAGCACGTAGGAAGGACGGATCATGACGGGGAGTCCCACTTCGTCCACGAAGCTGTAGATGTCGCCGATGCTGGTAAGCTCCCTCCAGCGGGGCTGGTCGATGCCCAGCGAGTCGCAGAGCTGCGAGAACTTCTGGCGGTCCTCCGCCATATCGATGGACTTGGCGGGAGTGCCAAGGATGTTGACTCCGCGGCGGTCCAGAAGCAGCGCCAGATTATTGGGAATCTGACCTCCGGTGGAGACCACGACTCCGAGCGGGGCCTCCATATCGCAGATATCCAGCACCCTTTCGAGGGTAAGCTCGTCGAAGAAGAGGCGGTCGCAGACATCGTAGTCGGTACTGACGGTCTCCGGGTTGTAGTTTATCATTATGGCCCGGTATCCGAGCTCCTGAATTTTCTTCACCGCGGTGACTCCGCACCAGTCGAACTCCACGGAGGAGCCGATGCGGTACGCGCCGCTTCCCAGGACCACCACCGACTTGCCGTCGCGCTCGAAGGCGATGTCGTTCTCGTCGCCGTTGTAGGTGATATAGAGGTAGTTGGTCATTGCCGGGTACTCTCCGGCGAGGGTGTCTATCTGCTTGACGCAAGGCAGGATGCCCATCTCCTTGCGGCGACGGCGGATGATGTCTGCCTTCTCGTGGGACTCGATCTCCTTGCCGCGGAAGACGGTACTTCCGATCTGGTAATCGGAGAAGCCCATCTGCTTGGCTCCGCGAAGCAGTTCCGCATCGAGGCTGTCAACCGACTCGAGTGCGCGAAGCTTGTTGCGGAAGGCGTGGATATTCTCCAGACGGTATAGGAACCACTTGTCGATCTTGGTTATCTCGTGCAGCCGGTCCACCGAATAGCCCTCGTCGAATGCCTGGGCGATAGCAAATATGCGCTTGTCGGTCGGATGTACCAGTTCGGAGTCGATGTCGTCGATATGGATGGAGTTGCAGACAAAGCCGTGCATTCCCTGCCCCACCATCCTGAGGCCCTTCTGGATGGCCTCCTCAAAGGTGCGGCCGATGGACATAACCTCGCCGACGGACTTCATCGAAGAGCCGATAAGTTTGGATACTCCTTCGAACTTGCCGAGGTCCCAGCGCGGGATCTTGCAGACCACATAGTCCAGGGCGGGCTCGAAGCAGGCGGAGGTGACGCGAGTCACGGCGTTGGGAATCTCGTCCAGACCGAGGCCCAGACCGAGTTTTGCCGCCACGAATGCCAGCGGATAGCCAGTGGCCTTCGAAGCGAGGGCCGAGGAGCGGCTCAGGCGGGCGTTGACCTCGATGACGCGGTAATCGTCGGATTCGGGGTCGAGGGCATACTGCACGTTGCACTCGCCGATTATGCCCACGTGGCGGATAATCTTGATTGCGATCTGGCGCAGCTTGTGATACTCGTGGTCGCTCAGGGTCTGCGAAGGAGCCACGACAATACTCTCGCCGGTATGGATTCCCAGCGGGTCGAAGTTCTCCATGTTGCAGACGGTGATGCAGTTGTCGTAGCAGTCGCGAACCACCTCGTACTCAATCTCCTTCCATCCCTTCAGGGACTCCTCGATTAGGATCTGGGGAGAATATGTGAAGGCCGTGGAGGCCAGCTTTATCAGTTCGTCGTCGTTCGAGCAGAATCCCGATCCGAGGCCGCCGAGGGTGTAGGCGGCGCGCACGATCACGGGATATCCGATCTCCTTGACCACCTTGAGGGCCTCGGGAATGGAGTTGACCGCCTCGCTTCGGGGAGTCTTGACATCGATGGAGCGCAGCATTTCGGCGAAGAGCTCGCGGTCCTCGGTGTTGATGATTGCCTCGACCGGGGTGCCGAGCACCTTGACGCCGTATTTCTTGAGGATTCCCGAAGTGTGGAGTTCGACTCCGCAGTTGAGCGCCGTCTGTCCGCCGAAGGCGAGCATTATGGCGTCGGGTTTCTCCTTGATTATTACCTTCTCCACGAAATAGGGAGTGATGGGGAGGAAATAGACCACGTCCGCGATGCCCTCGGAGGTCTGCACCGTGGCGATGTTGGGGTTGATCAGGATGGTATATTTTCCCTCCTCGCGAAGCGCCTTGAGGGCCTGCGAGCCGGAGTAGTCGAATTCGCCCGACTGGCCGATCTTCAGCGCGCCGGAACCCAGCAAAAGTATCCTATCTGCCTTTTCCATAATTTACCATTGAGTTGAAGAAGGTTTCAAAAAGGTCCTCGGTGTCCACCGGGCCGCTGGAGGCCTCGGGGTGGAACTGCGTGGAGAAGAAGGGCTTGGTCTTGTGCCGTATGCCCTCGTTGGTGCCGTCGTTCAGGTTCCTGAACATCGGCTCCCAGTCGGCGGGAAGGGTCTTCTCGTCGAGCGCGAAGCCGTGGTTCTGCGAGGTTATGAAGCACTTGTGGGTGCCGGGCACTATCACCGGCTGGTTGTGCCCGCGGTGGCCGTATTTGAGCTTGTAGGTCTTGGCGCCGGCTGCCAGGGCAAGTATCTGGTGGCCGAGGCAGATTCCCATTATCGGCTTGTCCTGTTTCAGGGCCTCGCGGGTATGCTCGATGGTAGCGGTGCACATCGCGGGGTCGCCCGGGCCGTTGGAGAGGAAGAGGCCGTCGTACTCCTCTTTGGTGAAGTCATAGTCCCAGGGAACCACCTTCACCGTGACATCGTGCTTGAGCAGGCAGCGGATGATGTTGTTCTTCTTTCCGCAGTCCACCAGCACCACCTTGTAGCGCCCCTCTCCCACCGTGAAGGGTTCTCCCGTAGCCACCTGTGCCACGAGGTTCTCCTTGTTGGGATCGTAGAATGGCACCTCCACGCCGTCGAAGATTATGCGTCCGAGCATCGAACCGCAGTCCCTCAGTTTCTTGGTCAGGGCGCGGGTGTCGATGCCGTAGAGGCCGGGAACGTCCCAGTGACGGAGCCACGACCCAAGGCTGAACTTGGAGTCCCAGTGGCTGTAATTCTCCGAATAGTTGGTAATTATAAGCGCCTGGCACTGAATCTTCTCCGACTCGTAAAACTTGGCTATCCCGTTGACGGTATCTTCACCGGGAACGCCGTAATTGCCTATCATCGGGGAAGTCGGGACCAGTATCTGTCCCTTGTACGAGGGGTCGGTCAGGCTCTCCGGGTAACCCGTCATAGCCGTGTAGAAGACCAGCTCTCCGGCCACCGATTTCTCGCAGCCGAACGAGTACCCTTCGTAGCGGGTGCCGTCCTCCAATTCCAAAATTGCCTTTTTCACCATATAGTTTTCTATCTGAATATCGTTGCTTCACGGTCGGGTCCGAGGGAGATGATCTTCACGGGCACGCCGAGGTATTTTTCCATAAACGCGATATAGTCGCGGAATTCCTTGGGCAGTTCATTTTCGCTACGGATGCCGCTCAGGTCGCATTTCCACCCCTTGAATTCGGTGAATACGGGTTCGACCGGCTGGGAGATGTCGAAGGGCAGTTCAAGGGTCTCCTTTCCGCCCACCTTGTAGGAGGTGCAGACCTTGATGGTATCGAACGAGTCGAGGCAGTCGGCCTTCATCATAATGAGGTCGGTCACCCCGTCGATTATAACCGCATAGCGAAGGGCCACCAGGTCGAGCCAGCCGCAGCGGCGCGGACGGCCCGTAACGGCGCCGAACTCGTGCCCGACTTCGCGGAGCTTGTCGCCCGTGGCATCAAAAAGTTCTGTGGGGAAAGGACCGCTGCCCACGCGGGTGCAGTATGCCTTGAAGATGCCATATACGTGTCCGATCTGCTGCGGAGCTACTCCCAGGCCCAGGCAGGCACCCGAGCAGGTGGTGGTGGAGGAGGTGACGAAGGGATAGGAGCCGTAGTCGATGTCAAGCATCGTACCCTGGGCGCCCTCAGCCAGGACGTGGCCGTTCTTCAGAGCCTCATTGATATAATACTCGCAGTTTACCAGAGGAAATTTGAGAACCGTTTCGACGGCCTCGAAGAAGCGTTTCTCCTCCTCTTCGAGGGAGCCGGCCAGAGGCGCTGCAACGGCCGCCTTCCAGTCGTATCCAAGAGCCTCAAGTTCCTTTATGTGACGGGCCTTCAGAGCCTCGTATTTCGCCTTGAAATCAGGAGCCTCCATATCGCCTACGCGCAGTCCGTGACGGCTCACCTTGTCAGTGTAACAGGGGCCTATGCCCTTCTGGGTGGAACCGATCTTTCCCTTTCCGGCGGCAGCCTCGTTGGCGGCGTCCAGCAGACGGTGGGTAGGCAGGATTATATTTGCCTTGCGGCCTATCACGAGGCGTTCGCTTACAGGAACACCCGCAGCCTCGAGTTCCCCGCACTCCTTGACGAATGCGATAGGGTCGAAGACCACACCGTTGCCGATTATATTGACCGTCCCCTCGCGGAAGATACCGGAGGGAATCGAGCGGAGCACATAGCTCTTGCCGTTGAAATGAAGCGAATGGCCGGCATTGGGGCCGCCCTGGAAGCGGGCAACCTTGTCATACTTTTCGGCCAATACGTCAACAATCTTTCCCTTGCCCTCGTCTCCCCACTGGAGTCCCAAAACTACATCTACTCTATTCATCACTTTTATTCATCACTTTATGACATTAAAAAAGCCGCTCCCGGAGAGGCTTCTTCCCCATTCCCATTCCATTGACTTTCAAAGCCTCAGGAAGAGAATACCGCAGTTTCGGGGAGATCAGATCCAATCGGAAACGGTGCATTGCAGATTATTCCTTATACAACTTGCAAATATAATAACAATTATCTTGAATTAAAAGATATTAATTGCTTCAATCAGGAGACTTTTTGAAGACGAAGACGATGTTCCCCCTGAAAAGTGTGCGCCCCCGGCACACGGGGAGGGTCCACGAAGTGGGAGGGCCTTTTCAGGGGGAACAACGCGGAGACGGAGAAAAGTCTCCGCAATGACAAACGGCATTACAATCCGAAAGGAAAAATCGCCTACCAATTCCACGAACCGCCGTGGGAAGGGTCTTCGAGGCCGTTATTGGAGGTTGCAAACATTAACGCGGTGTCGATCCATACGACATCCGTTTCGGGAGTGGTATAAACTCTTTTTTCCATCTCTTTGCCTCCTATTAAAAGCCGAATCCGCCGGTACTTCCGACACTTGTAACCATTGAATTGACGGTGAAGCTCTTCAACTGAGTGGCGCCCGCAATCGTGCCGCCCTCATACCAGCCGTTCCACGAATCGGAATATCCGCTGATGGTGCCGCCGGAACAGACAGTATAGGTGCCTGCGGCAATATCGGGGGAACTCAGGAAAATGGTCGCTCCCCTGCTGCCTCCGAAACCGCCGGGGCCGCTGCTTCCGCCGCTCATGGTGCGAGGAATCTTGAATGCGATGACAGGTTGCCCGCTGCTGTTGCAGAGCGAGAAGAGAACGCCCTTGGTTGCGGTGTAGCCGCCGTATAGTATGGTACGCTGCTTCGAAGCCGAAGCGTTGGGCTTGACGGCTCCTCCCGAAACGCCGATTGCTATGCCGCCGTTGACTGTGAAATCGTTGCTGCGGTCGCAGTCGAAGGCCTCCTCGGGAGCCGCGCTTCCGCTGGAAATCACCAGGCCGCCGTTGAGCACCATCGTGCCGTTGGAATCGATGCCGTCATTGTTTGCCGCGTAGCACCAGAGGCGTCCGCCGTTAATGGTGACGTTGGTCTTGGCGTTGACCGCGTCGTCATAAGCGTAGATATAGGTCTCGCCGCCGTTGATTATCAGGGATGTCTTGCTTTCGATGCCCTCGGAGCCCTCGCTGTTGCCGGTGACATTTACGGTTATCGAGCCGCCGTTGATCTGGAATTCGCCGTCCACCTTGATTCCCTTCGGGGAAGAGGCGACGGTCCTGGAATAGGTGTGCTTTCCGCCGCTGGTGGAGACATCCACCGTTCCGCCGTTGAAATAGGCCTCGCGGTCAACGCTGATGCCCTTTCCGCCATTTCCGGTACTCTTCGCGATTATGGTTCCGCCGCTGATTGTGAAGACGCTGTCAACCTTTATGCAGGAGGCGCCGTCGATGTCGTTTTCAGTGGCGTCATATACGCCTGCGCCGGTAGTTCCGAGATTCAGCGTACCGGATGTCATCTCGAAAAGGCCGTCGGTGCTGATGCACTTTCCGCCGGCGGCCGAGACGGTGGCGTAAACCAGTCCTCCGCCTATCTTGATGCCGATTCCGTCGGCCGGCTTTCCCTTCGCCTTGATGCCGGCGGACTTGGCGTCGGTAATCACCAGAGTCGTACCGGGACGGGTCACGAAATAGTCGTCGGTGGCGATTCCGTGCTTGTAATTGCCCTTGACAACAAGGACTCCGGTGCCGCTGAACAGCAGCGAGCCCTCGGAGAAGAGGCAGGCCTTGCGGTCCTCTGTAGCAGCGGTTCCGCCACCCAGATAGAGAGCATCGTCGCTGTAGGAAGCAGCGTCGGTCAGGCGGTTGGTGGTCCCTTCGGCCAGATGCACGAAGGTGCGTTTGCCGCACTGATTGTTGATGGCCGGACCGCGGGTCGAGGTGATGTCCGCGCCCGCAAGGGTGAGCTTGAATTTCTTGTCGCCGTAAATCTTCAGGGAGCCGTCGGAGGTCTGTCCCTGGACTATGATTTCGGTATTCTTGACGCTGCCGGTAAGCATGTCGACGGTCACGTCAGCGCCTGTTTTATAGAGTTTTATCTTGTCGTTGGTGGTAGTCACCGAAACGGTGGAGCCGGTGTAAATGACATTCACGGTATTGATCCAGCTGTTGCCGGTCGCCTCCCAGTAGAAGTCGGCGTTGCCATAATCGATCACATCGTCAGCTGCGTCCGTCGCCTTCTCCCCTGCATAGGGAGTTATCACCACCTTGTCGGAAACTGAAGTGCTCTCACCGGTGATGTCCGTCACCGCATAGCATACCGCGCGGTCCACAGCCACCGGCTCTTCGGTAAACTTGGTGATGGAAGTGCCGTCGGTAAAGGCGACGACCATCGTGATTCCCAGTTCGAAAGTGTGCGGCGGGACTGCCAGATAGAACGAGGTTGTATCCGTGGGAGAAAGCCGCACTCCTTCCCAGCAGTCGAGGACTATCTTCTTGATGGGAGCCGAGTCGTCCTCGTCGGTATCGGTAAGGGTCACCGATAAATCCGTCACGCCGACAAGCGCGGTTCCGGAAAGCACGTCGTGGTTGTTGCCGCTGAGCGTTATGCTGCTGACCTTCTTCGTGCCCGCAAGGCGGAAGTTGAAGAAACCGCAGAGGTTGTACATAGTGAATGAATCCCCCTTCCCGGCGGAAAGCATCATATTGGCCCCTACTCCGTAACTCTCAGCAAGGTAATGCTGAACTCCGGAGAAGGCAGTGGTGACGATACTGTCCTGCGAAAGGATGGCCGAAGCGTCGTAAGGATAGAGCAGAACGGTATAGTCGGTGGCAAAGGTCTGGGAGGGCGCGGAAACAGCAGAAAGAGTTCCATGGGAATCGCCCGTTGCCCCGTCGAAACGCCAGCACTGGTTGGCGTCGGAGTTGCGGAAAACCGAGAGCTGATCGCCGGAGGTCCAGACAGTCTTGAATGATGAGGAAAGCTGCACCCTTGTGCAGGATTCCGCGGTGACACGGATAACATCCGCCTGGAGGCTTTCGGGCCCCTTTTCACACGCAGAAAAGGCCAGCAATGCCATTGCTGACAGAAGAAGTAAACCTCGTTTCATAATATAGAGATGCCCGATCCGGTCGGGCAAGACAAGCAACTATTTTTCTTCCTCCTTGTTTCCGGAGAAGAAACGCCAGTGGAAGATGAGCAGATAAATGGCGCCGCAGGTGATGCAGCTGTCGGCGAAGTTGAAGATTGGACGGAAGAATATGATGTGCCGGCCGCCCCAGAAGGGTACCCACGAAGGGAGGTCGGTGTCGATCAGGGGGAAGTAGAGCATATCCACCACCCGTCCCTGCAGGAACGGAGCATAGCCGCCCCCTTCGGGGAAGAGCTGCGCTACCTGGGTGAAGGTACTCTCGGAAAAGATGAGACCGTAGAAAAGGGAGTCAACTATGTTGCCGAGGGCCCCGCACATAATGGCGGAAAGGCCCACGAGCACTCCCCAGGGGGTCTCGGGCTTCTTGAGGAGCCGGTTGATATATACTATGATGACCCCCACCAGCACAATCCTGAATATGCTGAGGAGATACTTGCCGATATGGCCTCCGAACTGCATTCCGAAGGCCATACCGTTGTTTTCTATGAAATAAATCTGGAACCAGTCGCCGAAGACGTGGATGCTCTGCCCGAGAGTCATATTTGTCTTGACCAGGAGTTTGATGACCTGGTCGATAATGAGGAGGGCGACTACCAAGACGGAGATCTTTGTTCCTCTGGAGAGCTTCATCGCCGCCTACTTGCTGATCTGGTTTTTGCCTTCTACACTAAGCGTTGCGTGGGGCACGAGCCTGAGCCTCTCCTTGGGAATCAGCTTGCCCGTAACGCGGCAGATGCCGTAGGTCTTGTTCTCGATGCGCACGAGCGCAGCCTCGAGATTCTGGATAAACTTGTACTGGCGGGATGCAAGCTGGCTGGCCTCCTCCTTGGAAAGAGCGGAAGCGCCCTCTTCCAGCACCTTGAAGGTGGGAGAGGTATCCTCGGTGTCGTTGCTTGCCCTGTGGTTGACGGCATCCTTGAGCATATTGTATTCGCTCCTGGCCTGCTCGAGCTTCTCGAGGATAAGCTGCTTGAACTCCTGCAGTTCTTCGTCGCTGTAACGGACTTTCTCCTGGTTTTCTTTGTTCTGCTCCATATCTATATCACGTTTAATCTTCAAATATACAAAAAAGAATGGAATTTACTGTTTTTCAACAGATATTTTGAGGGTACCCTCCTCCCACTCCACTTCCTGGGCATTTTTGGG
>JAEEGL012850435.1_pt1 | contig 15355 bp, 20 predicted proteins | sample 9134231 | NCBI WGS metagenome assembly JAEEGL01 (sample SAMN16246548, study PRJNA631951) | gut metagenome | biome: gut microbiome; feature: rumen; material: fiber-attached | host: Bos | place: Iran: Karaj | collected 2018-10 | reverse complement strand
CTTCACTTTTGACATTTATGGTCCTCCTTTTCGTCGTCATCAGGCTCGATCCGGTCAATCCTGACGAGCAAAATGTTCTTCTTCGGGATAAGTAATTCGTCGCCGTTATCGTTTTCGAAGGTCACGATATCGTTATCTCCTGCGTTTTCTATGCTCTCGATAATGACGGCACGGCTGAAATAACTGAGTCTTGTATAGCAGTAAAAGAACATTCCGTTCTTTAGATAAATGGTGAGTTTATGTTCATAGCCCATGTGTTATCACCTCCCTTTCGTTGTTTTTGGGCAAAAGAAAACCCGAGATCCAGAGTCTCGGGTTTCTAGGAGGGGTGTTTCTGAAGCTTGTTAACAGGGTTAATTATGCCCCTCTTTCATAGAATTAACCGTGCTTAAGTGAATGAAAACTGTATCAAACCTTGGGCAATAATTAGGGTTTGGAATAAACTCCTATACTATCCTGCCTGTATCCGAGCAGTTTCATTAAGTGTTCTGCGGCATCAACTGCCAGTGATTCCATCTGTGATGCGTACCAGTCAACCTCAGCCTGCTCTGATTCAGGATCTTCAGAAGCAGTTGCAGCTAGGTTGTTAGCAATAGCGTATGCCTCATCCCAGGTGATCTGTCCTTCTACATACTCTCTGTAAACGTCTCTCATAGCTGTTTACCTCCCGATGTAATATGTGTTTTCAGTGTATCGGGATAAACCATGTTTGCGGGGGTAACTTACTTAGATTTCATTTTTAACCCCCCTAAATGAGACTTTTTCATGAAAATTGAGACTTTTATACTTCAGGATAGGTAATCCCTGGTATCTTGAACCAATAGGTAAAGCCTTGAACGCTGGTCTTAACTACACCATATTTGGTTCCCATGGCCTGTATAACAAAACCATTTCCGATATAGATGCCGACATGGCCGTTTCTCCATACACCAAGGCCTGGTATCTCAGGAAGCTCTTCGATTGGTCCGGATTCCGTAGCATTCTGATACATCTTGTTGGCTCCGACATCCTCATATCCGCTGTAGCCGTACTCGATATCGTGTGTGTCAGGGTTGTACCAAAGATATGCTTTTATAAGTCCTACACAGTCTGAACAGCGTCTTCCAACCCAAGTTTCCTGTATGAAGTCCTCATACTTGCCGACATGATTAGGATCCGCTTCGCACATAGCTTCGAACTGCGATTGTGTTAATACTAGACCGTATGTGCCCCAGACATAGCCCCAGCCGTCTGAATATGCTTCCTCGGCAAAGGCTACAAGGTCTTCATTATTCTTGGTATACGGGTCCTGAAATATCCAGGGATCAATTGTCGAATCTCTTAAGCCTGTTACTACCATTACATACTCGGCAGGATCTATGTCGCAATCGAATTCGTCGTTGACGTTATCTATCAACTCATAGTCGGTTTGGTCGTCTTCGAAGCATCCGACGAGTCTGTTCACGAAATCATCCTCGTCTGAATAGTCATATAGAGCGAGCATATACAAGAGCTGGGCTTCCTCTGCTCTGCTTGCCATCTCAGCTTCATCCATTGCTGCTTCGATATCATCAAGTGTTGTCTGGACCATTGTGAGCTTCTCTAATTCTTCGGGATCGATGTTTACTGCTATCTCTTCTATCATCTCAGGAGTGAACTCTATCTTGCCCTGAAACAGTGCAAGCATTGCCGCAAGAGGCATGAACAGTCCAACAAAGATTGAAGCGACAAAGGTGCAGACCTTCTTAAAGGTATCCTTATCTGTAAGAATAGCGACTGCAATCTTCTTTAATGCAGCCGCTACAGTAGCACTCATCTGCCTCCGGCTGAGCCGAACAGTTCAGCCTTATAGGCTGGTGCCTTTACCTGGAGCAGATATCTTTCGTTACCGCAACGATACAGGCAGGAGCCTCTTTCGGGATACTTTATGAGGTCATACTCCGAAGGCTCTATCTGCAGTGCATCCATATAATCCTTCGGGTTGATCTGACCGGGGTTGAACAGGAACTGGTGTGTCGGGATGCTGAACAGCGGTTTTGTCAGTTCCTTGATGCCTGGAATAAGGAAATCTTCTATATTCTGGGATGCTAGGATAACTGTAGATTCCTTCTTTCTGACACGCTTCATGGCATTACGGATATACTCTATTGCTGTCTTATTGGTAAGGAACAGATAGAGCTCGTCTATGGATGCAGCAGAGAATCCTTCGCTTAAGAGCTTGTTGCTCATATAGGACAGGATGTTGAACAGCATCGCATCCTTGAGCTTTCTGTTGGTATCCATTAGTCCCTTTACTCCGAATACTATGAACTTATCGTCCGTTATATTGGTATGGCCGTTGAAGTATTTGCTCTCAGCACCCTTGCACATTGACTCTATGTTTAGGCAGACCTTTTGGATCATATCCTCGGTATAGAGATACTTCCTTTGCTTGTCGTAAGTGTAGTATTCCTCTTCGCAGATATCGTAGAAGTCTGACATCGTCGGATAATCTGTAGGCTGGAGCAATGAGAAATCGGTCATATCGGTAATACCAAATCTGGCATAGAGTTTTGTCAGCATTATCTCTATCGTGTTTATATGATCCTGAGTGAAATCATCGTTATAGGCCTTGAAGAAGTCCTTTAGGAATGCGATGTGCTGTGACAGTTTGGTCTTCTTTCTAAAGCAATCAGGGCCGTCATCTTCATCACCATCAGACCAGGTCTTTGGTTCCAGTGGGTTTATGATGAACTCGCCTGAAAGGAAATCGATATAGCAACCGCCCAGATTGTTACAGAGATCACGGTATTCTGCTTCCGGATCCAGCACTATGACGGACTTGCCTGATTCACGGATATTCGTGAGGATGAGCTTCATTAGATAGGACTTGCCCTGACCACTGTTACCTAAGATGAGGATATTCGATGTGGTCTTATCCTCCGCCCGGCGATCGAAGTCCGGTATTACATTTGTGCCGAACTTATCTCTGCCGAGCGAGAAGCCGTGCGGATCTGTCTTGCCACTAAAGTTGAGCGGGAACAAATTGGCTACTGAGCTTGAGGGCAGGACTCTTTCGAACTGAGCACCGAACTGGTTACTGCCCAGCGGCATAGCAGACAGAAAACCCTCCTTCTGCCTTAGTGTCAGCTTGTCGACACCAATCTTGGAGCGTGATAGTTCCATACTGATGTCCGATTGCAGTTCCTTCAGTTCATCCAGACTGCTTGCAGAAAGTTCGATGAAGACTGCACAGTGCAGCAGACACTCGTTGTTCTTTCGCATATTGCTCATAAGAGCAACAACATCCTGGATGTTCTCTTCGGCCTGTACTGAATCTTTAATATCGTTACTGGCAGTCTTTAGTGTGTTCTTCCTTACGGCATTCTGCACGATCTTATTCTGTTCCATATAATCTACGAACCTAGAATAAATCCGGAGCGTAACTCCGGACTTATCTGATAACTGCGACAGGACTGCAAGCTCTTCGGTTGTGGGCGGATATTCCTTTACTGCCCAGGCGCATCTGTAGGAGTCTCCAATAATATAGTAATCGGAATAGAATTTCATAGTTGTCGGAGCGATACAGTCGAAGAAGTCCTTAGTGCGGAACTCCTCTACCTGCTCCGGGGTTATGAGTTTTTGTTTTGCCATTAATACCACCTTCTTTCTTTGGCAACAAAAAAGCTTTGGTGTGATACCAAAGCCTTAAGTTAAACAGCAGAGTCAAAAATGTATCTATGTCTGCATAATATTATTAACGGTTGCTGTTATCATATATATGTTCTTGTATAAAACCGATTAGTGTTATGTATTCATCGACATCACGATTCAATCTATTATAGATTTCATCAGATATGCCTATGGCTTTAGAAAAGTCTTTAACAATTGTCTGCTCTAGTTCATCAAAGCTTCCATCGATATATCCAAGACCTAGCAATTCAAAGACCGCAACACGTTTAGCTTCATCAGTCGATTTAGAGAACACCTTGGTTATGTCGTTAACAGGACGCAGTTGAGTTTTATCATAAGACGCAATATTCATTTCTTTACAATAAACATCAATCATATGCTGTTCTGATTCGGCAAGTAACCCATTTGCCTTAGAAACATGCATAGCCATATCCAGAAACACTATTTTCTCTTCAGTGTTAAATGCGTTTAGAAACATAATTATACCTCCTTATTCTCTAAATCATCATTTATATTCAAGTCTGCATTTTCAAGTGTTTTATTGACATCGTTCATGCATTTTTCTATTGCATCAACGTTAACCGAATTAACACCATTATCAGTTTCAGTTTTCTTAACAAGTGTTACTTGACACATCTTGTATAACAGCCCTACCAACAAAACATTGACACGAACCGTCAGTTTTTCTTCTTCTGAATAATCCCTCCAGTTCACCTTATTTTTGTCTATAACAATACTCTTAAGTTTGGAAAACTCACGCTCGTATATTTTCCTTAGTTTAAGCAATAACTCGTAGTACTTATCCGCATAAGAACGTAGTTTTACTAGATGTTTGTTTACATTGGCAACTTCTTGCTCAATATGCAGGGCTTGATAGTAAGCTTCATCTGCCTTCTTAGAAAGACAAGAACCAGTAATGCCAAAGATTACTCCTCCAACTAAGAGTCCCACTCCCGCAGTAGATACTCCAAGCATTGTCGTACCCAATGCTATGCCTCCACCTCCGTATGCTATAGCTCCACCTCCAAGAGCTGCTAGTGTGGCGTTGGTTGCTGCTGCTCCACTTAAGCTTGCTATAGCTGTACCAGTAGAAGCAGTCCCCAATGCCATTACAGCAGAAGTAGTAACGCCTGCTGCAGCAAATCCTCCTGCGGTTCCAAGTGTTGCTCCACCCATTCCGCCAATGAGCACACTCGCTCCGACAGAAACCTTCTTTAATTCTTCAGGATTATACTGAGGAATTGTAACACCATCTTTGTTGTACTCTTTGAATTCCGGACGGCCTTGAATCATCTCAAGCACATCAGAAAACTCTTGAAACTTGGCACATATTTCCAGTTCCAGTTTTCCAAGCTCATCCATAGACTCAGCAGTTACGGAGTTCTGCAATTCAAACTCTTTAACAGCTTCATCTCTGATAGCTGTAGCCATTTTATTAGTTTTATTCGCCTTCTTCATGCTAAGGCCGCCTTTTATCCCGGCACCTACTCCGCCAGCCGCTGAAACTGCTGCTATCGCACCCAACACTACTGGTAACGGCATATTCTACACCTCACTTTCTCATTCAAATACCAAGTGATTATCCTTATTTTCCATAAAATCATCAAAATCTCCCCTCCAAGGCAATTCATATGAACTATAAATATCCTCAAGTGCCTTACTTATTTCCTGCTCATTGCTCGAATTGATTATGCTTTCAGCGCCAACTTGGTATTTTTCTGAATCAATCATGAATCTTTCTATATCAATGCTGTTAAGCTCTGCTGCATACTTCTCAAGCTTTTCAGTAATCTCTTTCATATCTGTAACTTCAGATGGGATAGTGTTCATGTAATCAACAACATTATTAATAAATGTGCTTCGATCCATAAATATCAAGAATGAGCAAGAAAGCAATCCACTCACTAGGGTTGAACAAAACCTAATAACCATATCGCCAATTACAGGAATCCCGGCAACTGGAGTTTCAACCAGCATGCCTCCGACAAAAGATCCTGCTAACACACTTGCTCCAGTAGCCATAATGACTGCAGACATCTTCAAACGATCTCCCAATTCAAGATAATCAGGATTCAAAAGCAGGACTCTATAAGACCTAACTATACACACTGTTATCTCTCTTATGTTCTTTATGACAAACTTGCCAGTTGTCATAAAAACATTACAAAGAGTTGTGCAAAGGCTTGCTAGGCTACCAGAAGCGAAGCCTTCGCCAAATCTAGCCAGTATCTCATCATACTTCGACAACGCACTGTCAAATCCTTTTTTGATACCAGAAACTACAGCTTGGGTAATATCCGAGAAATCACAACCCGGCGGTAAAGCCAGCACCTCTTGTTTCGTTACTAAATATATTTCAACAAACACAAAGCCCATGGCTTGTCTAAGGCCCATTTTTATTCCTAAACTGCCTGCAGCTATAGTTGCATCTTTATAGAATTGACGGCATTGAGGATTGGATGGATCCAGATAATATGCTTGAAACATCTGTTTGTTCTGTTCAGCCTTTGCAATCCTATCTCGTTCCCGAAGGCTCTTTTTTACTTCTTCAGACAACTCCGGATGTTCTTTGATATATGTTTCTTTGTCTTTGTCCCCTAAAGACTTGTTTAGATGCTCATTAGTCCATGCCAAGTTCTTTTTGTTATCAGCTAACTCTTTTGTCGACAAGCCAGAAAGCACTCTGCCTCTATCATCATGTATTGTTTTTGCTGGAACAACATGATCCAGGTTTGCATTTTTGTCAGTAGGATGCCCTTTACTTTTCCCTAAGAAGTGTAATTCCTTATTTGTATACGCATCTTTTACCGTGTTTGCATTATTCTCGCTATAAGCTTTTCTTGCATCATACTTAATCTGTTGATAATTGGTACCATTTCCTTCAACTGCTGAATGCGAGTATTCACCTCGTTTATCGTACGCAGATCCATTTGCAGCATTCTTATATGTCATTTGCGGATCAGAACCGATCTTCGAGACATTATTGATAGTATCAACATCACCACCATGCTGATCAGTTATCATAAAATCTAGCCAAAACGATGTAAGAAGGCTCTCGAGTATTACTCGTTCATACTGTTTCCATATGCAGTTTAAAACATTCTCGTCTTGCTGTGGAGGCAGGGCACCAAGTTCATTTAAGAATTCATTCATTTAGTTACTCCTACCAACTCATACAATGCTTACCATTACCTTTTTATAGTGTGCATATGTCAGAATTGATACTGCTTCAAACAGTAAATCTCTACCATCAGTAGTCGTAAATAGATTTGCACAAGACGTTACTGTAGGACTTATGTTGTCAGCCCAAGGTGCTTTCTTTGTTATATCGTTGAGATCATATACTGCATCTTCAGGTGGAATCTGTGACAAGCGGTCACGAATCAGATTAATCTGTCGTGCACATTCTAAAGCATCATAACTACTACAGATGCCGGTATCAAAAAAGTGGATAGCTGTTTCTATATCATCAAGTCTCTTGAGTCTGACTTTAATGGTTGAATACAACGAAAAGAAAAAGTCTTGAGTTCCGATATCAACAGTTTTCGCTGAATCACCGCTCTGAATAATCATATTGTTACGCTCCATAAAACACAATTGGAATATCGGGATAGACACCTGATAGCGCTTCGGTCAAATACGGCTTTACCGTTCCCTCTAAAAACTCCATAGTATATCCCCTACCTCTTATATCAAGATAGATCTCCTGAGTTGAACCAGCAGGAAGATCAACAACCCTTTGCCCGATTTGCCGCTGAAGCTCTGTACTAAGATTGTAAAGATTATTCTCTAAATCATAGTTTTTTACCTCAATCGCAGTAATTGTACCATCAGCATTATAGATAACACCGTCAGGACGTGTAGCACCTGTTGTCCCAAATGGAACTTCTTCACCACCTAAGAATGATACTTGCTCTTGTGCTCCAAGGCTCTTAGCGATGTCTGCTTCAGAATCTAACCATGTTGGATGTCCTCCTGACGTTTTCATCCATGCAGGTGCGGAAACAAATCCTTCAATTCCGCCTTCTGCAGCACCAAATATCGCACCCCACATATATCCTTCGCTTGCGGCATATAACCCAGCATCAAGTGCCTCTTGGAAATCACCCGTCTGGCATCCCGTTATAATCCCGGACGAAAGTCCACATATTGCTCCACCAAGCAAAGCACCCTCAATGGATTTCTCGGCAGCAAATACAAATATCGTGTTTACTAAATACATCCCTGCTGTTGCACCTGGACCAGCTATTGCAATAGCACCTCCAGAAACAACGGCTACAGTAACACAAACCAAAATGACCCCGGTTCCTACCGCAACGTTTCTGATAATCTCGTTATATGAATTATCGTATGCTTCTGCTATTTGAACGACAGTTGAACCATCTTCGCCAACGGTAAATATATACGGTTCGTCACCAAGCTGTGCTTCTATCTCGTCAAGAGTGTATCCAAAATAAATATTTGATTGAGAATTATATTCAAGTTCATCAATATACTCCTGTGAAATATATATAGCATTTACATTAACTACCTGAAGATCATCACTAGCTAATTCTTCTTCGAGAGTCGCATAAACACAATCATCAAGATAATCCAAGGCTGCTGGATCCGATATAGAATCAAAGTTATCAGGATCAACCACTTTGTTAGATAATTCAACCGTTATTGTTTCATCAGATATAGACTCTCCAGTATCATTGGTAGACAAGGAGTTTTCAGTAATTACACTGGTTTGACTAGCGGCATCAGCTGCACAGCCAGTTAGAAGGACTGAAAGGACCAAAGCTACAGATAGTATTTTTCTCATTTTCACTCTCCCTCAAATCAATATCCAAGTCTCATTCCGTATAAATACTCTTACTCGTTTTCAGACGAAGATTCATTCTCTTTATTATCATTTTCCGTTTTATCATTATCTGCTTCAGATGCTTTTTCGTTTCTGTTCTGCGAATTATTCGTATCATTTGTTTTGGGTTTCTTCTTAAAGAGTCTATCTCGATTGAGATAAAGGGCGACACCTGTACCAGCAAGAATGACAATCACAATAATCACCACAATAGGAATCGGATTTATACCTTTACTCTCTGTTGTAGCAAGCCTTGAATTAGGTATAACCGCTGTTCCATCTGCCGGAGCATTAGATGATGTTGATTCTGCATATTCTTCAACATCAGCCGGCGCTTCAAGTGTACCATCTTCCTGCACTGTATAGCCTTCTTCTACAAGGCTCTTTATTTCGTCCAGAGAATAATTATTTACAACATAAGCCTTCATTACAGGATCGGTACCAACATATATTACTTTTGTAATAGTCTGATCTGTATAAACATTAGATACTGTGATTGTATAAATACCTTCTTCTGTATACTCGGCTCCATCAGCTGCAGGCTTGTTAAAGCGAATGTCTTCGGTGTAACCATCTGCGCCTTCAACATATACAGATCTCTGTACGTTTATTTCAAGATATCTTGAATTAGCCAGATCAAGATAGAAACCATTTTCTGTGAAAGCTTCATTCTGTAGTTCCGAACCCGTCGTTGTATCAAATGGGAAAACCATGCAATTACCATTTCTCACTTTGAACGTAAAGAATATTCTGTAATTCGTGTATGTTGGTACGCTAACTAAAGTATTCCAGTCAACTCCGTAATTCTCCTGCTTGATTTCATAATCAAGCGCCACCTCGTAATCGCCTTCTTCGCATAACTGAACTAAAGTATTTGCATCTTGATCGACAGCATCTAAATAATCTGTGTAGATAATTGGATCTTCAGTTGAATTCTGATAATCCGTTTTTCGTATTATCAGCAAACCTCTACAATCGTTATACTGCTGAGTGCCAAAATACTGATCGTAACCATTAGTATCTGCAAATATAGAGAGATTTTCATCTCCATTAAGACAATCTATGTCTTGGAATAATTCAAAATCCAATTCTACTTGATCGCCTACATTTTTCAAAAATACATAGTCTCCGTTTTCATCAGTTGTTTTTTGTGTATAACCAGTTACAGAAAACTGTCCGAGTGTCCAACCGTAATGCGGATCATCTAAGTCAATGGTTTCTTCTCCAGAATACCCATTATCTAGCCCCGTATTAACAGCAGTTCCCATATTCCATTTTTGTTCATCATCAGCATTTGATACCGCTGCCGACATTGAAACAATCATAACCACTGCGAGAATTGCAGATAAATGCTTACTGGCAGTTTTACCTTTTGTTAGTTTGAAAGAATGGTCTGAACACATCTTCATTGTCACAACCTCCAAAACGAAATCTACGGATACCTCTATAATAAATATAATAGATTTACTTTTCCGTAGTTTTAACTTGGTGTGAATTAACTATAACTATGCTGCAAACCTCCCGCCCACCGTAGCCGTAATAGCCATAAGGATTACCAATGCAAGATCCAAGTAATACAGTCCGGCCAGGACCAGTGCAACAACAATCAAAGGCAGAACAACTACATTAAACAGGAACTTCAGGATGTTCCTGCCTGCCTTAATGCCCCATATAAGCGTCCTAAACACTACATAAGCCAAAGCAATATAGATGATTGTTTCTAACATAATCATCACCTCCACCTATCCCATTTCCAAATCCCATACGACCTTAATTCCGGTTCGATTAAGTCAAGTATAGCATCGGTGGAACTGACAAGAGTCCAATATAAAGGACTATTAACAATTATTCCCACCAAATTGGTGGGAATAATACTCGTTGGTACAGGATTAATCAGAATATGTATGTCAGAAAGAACAGAATGATAGCTTTCGATTTTCCTAGAGTTGTTTTGGAGAGAAGAGTGCTATATTGGTAGTAAATCCGTTCTGAGGATGGTGTTAATATGGAACAAGAGGCATGGGATAAGCTTACGCCCGAAGAAAAGCGTATACAGTTGTTTTTGAGCCAGAAAGAAACACTAGATGATTTCGTTGAGCGCGGAGCTATTTCTCAGGCGCAGTACGATAAAAGTCTTGGAGATCTAACCATCAAGATGGGTATGGCTGGTGTAGTGTAATATCTATGGAAGACTCAGATCGCAGATACAACCAAATGGTGGATCTGGTTAATCATAACCGGCCAAAATCTGAACTTGTTCCGCCTATCCAGAATAAAGAAGAGGACGAGATTTTCGACGGATTGGTATATCAGTTATCAAATCTTCGAAAGAAGTACCCCAAAGCTATGTTGGCACATGTTGATTCTGAATGGGGTCCGATAGACTGCGGTTATGATATGGATTGATTTTCAGATATTGCCGTCATACTCTACCTGCAGAAACTGGACTCCGTCCACATCAGGCATCTGTTCACCAGCATAAGAAGCATCAAAGTAGATTGCAAGGAACCTCTTGATATCTTCTTTTACCATGCGTTTTACATCTAAGCCCTGTTCTGACAGTGCTTTTTCTACCCTGTTCATCTCGGCAAATACCTGCTCCGGTTTTGTGTTCTTGCTTCTGACTATAAACACGAACTGTCTTGCAGTAGCCATCTCCAACTGTATGTTGTCAAGGTACTCCCTGTCTTTTGCCAAGAGAGACCTGATCAACGGATTAGGTTCTTCTTCAAGCCTTCTGGCCAGATATACCTTGTTATCGTCAAAGCATTCAGATGCATCGGTACAAACGAATTCAAGATCCGGTTTAGTATTAAGCACCAGCATCAGTTGTCGAATCTTCGCTGTTATAGCATCTGCTGATAGGACAGAAATATTAGTGGGGCTTACCTGAAAGAACAGTAATTCTCCCTTTTCCGTGGCAAGCCCATAATTCGTGAACGTTTTCACGCCAATGAGATCCTGCACGGATCTCGTTCTTCCAAGTATCTTGTCCAGCATAGGTCATCACCTCCACTCATAGTATTGCTGGGTTGTTATGAAGTATCTGACAGCGTATCGGATGTAATCCATTACTGTCGTTTCATCTAGTCTTATAGTCATGAAAGCATACAGGCCGACTATGCCAAACGGGAGAACCTTATGAAAGTGAATCAGGAACACGGCGCTTAACAGGGCTCCTATTCCCAGTATCACGAAATCCTTGAGATGCCACAGCCACATATTCGGCTTTGCTTTCAGATCCTGCGGATATATATAGATCATGCTACCCCCTTTCCAACCATCCTTACGAGGTTTGCTGTTGTAGATGCCGTATGTACCACGCTCATCATATTCACTTTCACAGAGGAATCTAATCCGAACTGTTGCGCTATCCTCGGCACCTCATTGGCTGAAAACATAATGCCGAGCCCTAAGACTATGTCTTCTGTCATAGTAAGAAGGCCCAGGTAGAACAGTGTCGTCTGCAGGAATGCGGTCAGGCATATGCCTATCACCTGCTTAACCCACTGGTTAAAGCCGTCTGTATAGCCTCTTGGCACAGAGAACATATATAGTGAACCGACCGCTATCTGTATTATCAATATCCCGCCCCTTTTCAGGTTCTGGAAAAAAAGCTTAACGCAGCAGTACCCGAATGCGATTAGGAATATAAGGGTGATTATTCCCTGGCAACCAACAGTGTTGTTGAATACAAAGTTGAACACATCTGTGACCAGGCCTGCAAAGTTAGTCTTTTTAGAATCGATGTATGCTCCAACAAGATCTTTTGAAAACGACACCTGCAAAGATATACAGAACTTATACAGTTCTATAGGAACAACTCCTAACAGACTGCAGGCAAAGAAGCCTTTCAGGATATTCAGTGCACAAGACCTTATATTTGCTCTGCCGTGCTGGTACTCGATCGCTACATCGAATATGGCTACTACCGTTCCGACCACGAACAGCCCCCAGCCAAACTTGGTAAACAGTTCTACTGCTGCCTTGACCCAAGCCAGTTCAAATATCTCTGCACCAAAGCCGTTTATGAGCTCGAAGAATGTGGCTATTGCCATATATGCCGTTTCATACAACCAGGAAAGCAGATAGTTCCAAATAGCTTCCGCAACTTGCTCTCCAATCTCCTGGAAAGCATCGCCTAACAGTTCGCCCAATGCTTCAAGCAGACTTTCAAGCCAGTCAAACATCTTTATCTCACCTCTCTTTCATAAAAGGCGGCCCGAGTATTTCATCAGGCCGCCGAACTATCAGATAATGTTCCAGATATAAAGAGGTGCTGTGAGAGTAAAGAGCAGACAGGCGAATAGTATGCAGGGCGCAGTGAACTCGAACTGGCCATGCTTTCTGTACTCGAAGTAACTTGTTCCCACTTTCACGAAGAACATTATCGCGAGTATCATGTCCAGCGCCGGGAAGATAACGTTATTCGTTACCTGCTTGATCTGCTCTGCGGCAGCTCCCCATGTATCCTCTACTGCACCTGCGACATCGCCGGATCCAGATGCCAGACATGGCACCGCGAACATACCGACGATGAGTACCGCAACAATAAGACTTACTAAGGTCTTATGTGCGGATTCTGTTTTAATCAGACTCTTCATTTGTAAATCCTCCTATCTTAGTTTTTTCTTGCCGGTAACCCACCGCATCGCACTCCGATAGTGCAATATCCCTCCCAAGTACCGGTATTCTTCTTGTTTGCATAAAAAAACGGTGCGACATAGATCGCACCGCGTATTTGTTTCTTCATTTGTTGTCTCCTAATAAGTGTTTCTTATTGGGTTAATCGTAAACGTATTCATTCTCAACCTTGTAAGCAGTGTAAGTGTAATACCCGTCTGCGATACCATACTTTGCAAGAATGGCATCTGCTTCTGCATAAATCTGAGCTTCAGCTGCATCACCGCCACTGCTATCAATAATTGAACCTGCATTAAAGTTTCCATTCTCATCACAGCCATAAACATCAACGCCCACCGCTTCAGGTCGTTCCAGATTCAAATCAATGCCCATTGCTTCTGCGACTTCCCGCGTGTCTACAGACCAATTGATTCTCAAGTATACAGTCTGAATTACCTTAGTCGGCACCAGAGAAGATGTCGGAGAAGATGTTGCAATAGGTGCTACTGTTTCTGTAGTCGTTGTTGTGCTTGGAGTGTCACTTGACTTAGCAGTAGTAGGTGTAGTCTCTTGAACTGAGCTTGTACCGCTGCTTACTGCAGATGTCTCTGAGCTTGTTCCAGAATCGGACGTGCTCGCAGTTCCGCTTGAAGAAGAACTGCCGGTATTGCTGCTTGAAGATGTTGAACCTGAACTGACATTGCTGACTGTTCCCTCGTCTTCCATAAGCACTGAGTTAACCAATGCCGTGGCATCGAACTCGGTACGGCCTTCGTCCATGAGTACTGCTATTACCTGCTCAGCCGTGTTACCTTCAGCTAGAAGTTCTCTAACGTAAGCTGCCGCTTCCTCATAAGTCGGATCAGGCACGAACTGTTCTTGGGTTGTCTCTGTAGCCGTTGTTTCTTCAGCATTCGTGGTTGCTTCAGTTTCAGATACAGCAGACTCAGAGCTTGCCATAGGAACAGTCTCTATATCAGGCTCTTTGCTGTTTGCGCATCCTGCTATTGCAACAATCAAGAACGCTGCAACGACTAAGATGTCTAAAACTACTCTGCCACGGGCCTTCATTATCTTTAACTCCTTGTTATTTACCACCCTTAAGCTTCTTGCTATAAGATCCTAGCCTCTTTGCCGGGCTTTTTGCCTTCTTTGTTTCCACTGTTACCGGAACAGTCTTATCGTTCATCTTGAGAAGAAGATCGCAGGCTGTTTCATTTAGCTCTGCTTCTTCCAGCTTGTCCTGATAAACCTTTGCTCTTAAATCGCTTACTATCTGAGCAGTTCTTTTCTTGTCGTTACTATCTATGGCATCCAGGAGCATCTCAGATAATCTTCTGTAATCGTTCTTGGAGTCTTTTCTTACTAACTCGACTTCACATCCTATTCCGTCAGCATAGCTAACAAAGGATGCTAACGTCGGCAATACAGTTCCGCCTTCAAGTCTGGAGATCTGCTGCTGCTTGACTCCGATCTTTTCAGCAACACTGTTTGTTGTCAGTCCTGAGGCCTTACGAATAGCAATAGCGTATGTAATAAGCCTTCTGCATGTATCCAATCTGTCTGCTTCCATATATTTCCTCCCATAGCATTTGTGTTGTTCTTACAACATATTTGTTGTATTCATTATATACCCATGTGAAAGGAAATCAACTCTTTAAAAACAGATGGCCCGATGGTGTGATCCATCGAGCCGACCTGATTTGCTGTTGAAGACAAAGAAATTGCCCTCTGAGACGGATTATACCACTATAGAGGAGATTAAAACCTCTTCTTTCTTGTAATTACTATCACAGTAGTAACTGCTCCGGTTAAAAGTAGCAGGCCTGCTATTGTACTTAAGGCTATACCCTCACCTGTTGCAGGAATCTCCGGCTGAACGAATGAGATCGTCTGATCTGAATCTGTCAGATCCTCATGCTTTGCGATCTCGATATCCTCAAGCTGGTCATCAGTTCCGTCTGCAACATCCAGGATTGTCTCAAAGACAACGACTGTATCAGTTTCAGTAAAGCCTGTGGTATTGAACTTAAGAGTTACCTCTACAGAACCATCTGATGCTTCAGGAATGAACTCTACGGAAGCAGTTACGGGCGTTCCGTCTTCGTTAAGCACCTGCGTTCCGTCATTCTTATAGAGCGTTCCCTCTGCCTTATAGAGAGTTCCAGGGCAGAGACCTTCGTATCTGACGGTATCTACTATTGTTGCATCAGTTCCGATAACTACTTCCTTCTT
>JAEEGL012019412.1_pt1 | contig 15355 bp, 15 predicted proteins | sample 9134231 | NCBI WGS metagenome assembly JAEEGL01 (sample SAMN16246548, study PRJNA631951) | gut metagenome | biome: gut microbiome; feature: rumen; material: fiber-attached | host: Bos | place: Iran: Karaj | collected 2018-10 | reverse complement strand
GATGAAAATTTATCAGTAGAAGATAGTAAAGCAACAATTATAAAAAATAATGAAGAATTTTCTTTTACTATTACACTTCCAAAAAATTTAGTTGATTCAAATTTGTCTTATTCTTCTATTATTCATGAATTAGCTCATTTTTCAATGATGTATGGAGATCTTGAAGATTATTATGAATATTCTGAAACTTTATCTATGTTTTTTGAATATATGATGTATGAAGTATGTAATGAAAATGAAGGATATAATGATTTTGTAAATAATAGAATGGCACTTCTTAGAAATTGTCTTTCTACAATGAAAGATGACTTGTATTTTGCAATGAACCCACATTATTTGGGAATAAATAAAAAGAATTATGCACTTCCTTTAGCATCTCAAATGTCTTATCCAGAAAGTTTTGAGTATGCTTTGAATTTAATTGATAGAAGGAATGAAGATAAAGAATATGTAGATAAACAAATTGCAAAGTTATTATTTAGGAAAAAATCTTTAGAATCTGTATCCAAAAAATTAGATTTTGATACATCTCAATATAGCAAAATACTTAGTTTAACAAAAAGAAATAACTGTTAACATTTTTATGTTGACAATAATGATATTTGTATTATATAATCTATATAACGAAACGGAGGTATTAATATGGCAGTTAGAATTAGATTAACTAGAATGGGATCAAGACATAAACCTGTGTATAGAATAGTTGCTAGTGACTCAAGAAGACCTAGAGATGGTCAATATATTGAATTAATTGGTACTTATAATCCTGCAATTAGCGAAGTAAAAGTAAATGAAGAGGTTGCTCTTAAATGGTTAAAACAAGGTGCTCTTCCTACTGATACAGTAAGAAGTATATTCAGTAATCAAGGTATTATGGCTAAATTTGCAAATTCTAAGAAGGAAAATAAATAATTATGGATTTAGTAGAGTTAACAAAAGAAATAGTTATGGCACTTGCTAAAGATAAAGATAGCGTTAGTGTTAAAGAATTTGAAACAGATGATGAGAATACTATTTTAATTCAAGTAATGGTATCAGAAGATGATATTGGAAGAATCATTGGAAGAGAAGGAAAAAATTCTCATGCTATTAGGACACTCGTTCAAGCAAGTAGCTATTTAAAGGATAATAAAAGGGTTAAAATAAATATAGATAAGTTTTAAGACCATATTGGTCTTTTTTCTTTGATTAAAATTATCAAATATACTATAATGATTATAGGTGATATTATGAATAGTGATATTATTCTACCAAATCATGTTGGTATTATAATGGATGGAAATGGTAGATGGGCAAAAAAAAGAGGACTAAAGAGAAGTTTTGGGCATAAAAAAGGAGCAGATAATTTAGAAAAACTATTGAGTCATATATTTAATATGGGAATTAAATATGTAAGTGTATATGCTTTTTCTACAGAAAATTTCAACAGAAGTGAAGAAGAGGTAAATTATTTAATGGATTTATTTGTTAAGTATTTTACTAAAAAGAAAAAAATATTTGTTAAAGAAGAATTAAAAGTAGTTTTTTCTGGTAGCAGAAATAGATTAAGACAAGATGTAATTGAAGGTATAGAAGAATTACAAGAAGCGACAAAGGATTTAAAAAAGGGAGTATTCAATATTTGTTTAAACTATGGCGGAAGATTAGAAATTGTTGATGCTGTAAAAAAGATTTCTTCAGAAGTAAAAGAAGGTAAGATTTCAATTGATGATATTAATGAAGAATTAGTAAGTCATTATATGTATCAAGATTTACCTGATTTAGATTTTGTAATAAGAACTAGTGGCGAACAAAGAATCAGTAATTTCATGTTATGGCAATCTAGTTATGCTGAATATTATTTTCCACAAGTATTATTCCCTGATTTTGACGCTAAGGAATTTGATAAAGCAATAGAAGAATTTAATAAAAGAAATAGAAGATTTGGTGGTGTGTGATGAAAAAAAGTATCATTAGTACAATTATATTAATTTTATTATTTGCTTTTTCATTATTTTTAGGAAAACTTCCTTTTTCTATAATTATGTCTTTATTTGCATGCTTATCGTTAAGAGAAATATTAAATATTAGAGGAAAAGATAGACATATACCTATAGAAGTAGAATTACTATCATATGTATTGGTTGTATTTTTTACGATGAATAATTATTATGGAACGATGGATTATTATTTAGTTGATTATAGACTTATAGCAGCTTTAATATTAATTAATCTTATTCCACTTGTACTTGTAAATGATAAAAGAATGTATAGTTTACTTGATGCTTTATATCTTATCGGAACAACACTGTTTATAGGAATTACATTTAATTTAATTACACAATTTAGAAGTTATAACATTGATTATGTTACATATATTTTCTTGATAGCATTTTTTACAGATTTATTTGGATATATTACGGGAAAACTAATAGGTACTAAAAAGTTTTTTCCTTCAATATCTCCAAAGAAAACTTTTGAAGGTGCTGTAGGTGGAACATTTATGGGAACTGTTATTCCTTCATTATTCTATATAAGTGTTATTGACAGTACATTGCCAATTTATGCAATATTTATAATTACTTTTTTATTATCTATGCTTGGTCAAATTGGAGATTTAGTGTTCTCATTCATAAAAAGAGAGTATGGTAAAAAAGATTTTTCAAATCTAGTTGTAGGAAATGGTGGTATACTTGATATGTTAGATAGTATCATATTTATTACACTAGGATTTATATTATTTTCAACAGTTTTATAGGAGGACAATATGTTAACGTTAATTTACTTTATTTTTATATTAGGTATCATAGTTTTAGTTCATGAATTTGGACATTTCATATTTTCAAAACTATTTGGAGTATATGTATATGAGTTTTCTATAGGAATGGGTCCAAGATTATTTGGAACAAAAAAAGTAAAAGGTAAAACTCAATATAATTTTAGAGCATTTCCAATTGGTGGATATGTTCAATTAGCAGGAGAAGATCCAACCCAATCTGATCCCGAAGTACCTAAAGGTGGGTACTTATATGATAAACCTATATGGCAAAGATTTATAATTATGGCTGCAGGTGTATTCAATAACTTTATCTTAGCATTATTATGTTTATTCTTAATTGGAACTTTTCATGGAGCAGTTGATTTATCTCCTACTGTAACAAGATTAGATGAAACATTCCCAATGCATAATGCTGGTATTAGAGAAGGAGATACTTTTAAGAAAATAAATGGTCATAGTATTTCAACAAGAGATGATGTAAGACTTTATATGGCATTAGAAACAAATGGTAAACCTATGGAGTTTGTAATGGAGCGTGATGGAGTAGAAACTACTTACAAAATAACTCCAGTTAAAGTAAGAGATAAGAAAACTAAAGAAGAATCTTATAAATATGGAATAACATTTGAAAACAATGTTAAATATGGCCTTGGTGAATCAATAAAATATAGTTTTGCTCAATTTGGATCTTACATTAAACAGATATTAATAACATTTAAATATTTGTTTACTGGTAGATTAGGATTTAATAACTTATCTGGGCCAGTTGGTATTTATTCAATTGTAGGAACTGCAACGCAAGAATATGTACTACTTAATATTATTTCTTTGATTGCATTATTATCAGTTAACGTTGGATTTTTAAATATTTTACCTTTCCCAGCATTTGATGGAGGAAGAATAGTTTTCTTGATAATAGAAAAGCTAAGGGGCAAACCAGTCAAACCAGAAATAGAGAATGCAGTTAATACAGTTGGATTTATGTTCTTGATGTTATTGATTATTTTAATAACCTTTAGTGATATTTCAAAATTATTTGGCTAGATTATCTAGTCTTTTTCTTTGTAAAAATAAAAAAATATAGTATAATTTTAATTAGTGTATAGAAGGTGTTTATATGTACTTAAAAGAAATAACATGTAATGGATTTAAATCATTTGCCGATAAGATATCTATAAACTTAGATGGTAAGATAACAGCAATAGTAGGACCTAATGGTAGTGGAAAGAGTAATGTAGTAGATGCTATTCGTTGGGTACTAGGTGAACAAAGTGTTAAATCTTTAAGAGGAAATGGTTCAATGACTGACATAATTTTCTCTGGAAGTAAATCACGTAATTCCTTAAACGTTGCAAGTGTTGATTTAATTTTTGATAATAGTGATCATTATCTAGATATACCTTACAATGAAGTATCAATTAAAAGAAGAGTTTACAGAACAGGTGAAAATGAATACTTTTTAAATGGAGAAAAATGTAGATTAAAAGATATTACAGATTTACTTCTTGATAGTGCATCAAGTAAAGAATCATTTAATATTATTTCGCAAGGTGAAATATCAAAAATACTTTCTAACTCTAATCAAGATAGACGATTAATAATTGAAAATGCTGCTGGTGTATTAAAATATAAAAAACGTAAAGAAGAAGCAATTAGAAAATTAGAGAAAACAGAAACTAATTTAGATAGAGTTTTAGATATTATAAATGAATTAGAAATACAACTAGAGCCTCTTCATGAACAAAGTATAAAAGCTGAAGAGTATTTAGATGCTAAAGAGCATTTAGAAAATGTTGAAGTAGCACTTATAGCAAGTGAAATAGATAGAATTAATTATTTAAATAATCAAGCTAAAGAAAAAATAGAACAATTAAATAGTGAAATAATTAATCTTAATTTAAAGAGCTCTAATGAAGATATGAGTTTATCTAATGATAAATTATTACTACTTAATTTAGAAAAAGAAATAAAGGAATGTAATAATCGTTTAATAGAGTTAATTGCTAAAGAAGAGAAATTAAATGGAGAAAAAGAATTATTAAAAGAAAGAAGTAAATATGATGCAAGTGATGCAAAAGTTCATAATAATATTGCTTCTTTAAAAGAAGATTTATTACAGACAGATAATAGTATTAAACTTATTTTAAAAGATATTGAACTTATTAATATTGATTTAAATACTGCTAATGAATTATTATCTAAAGAACAATTATCACTTAATTCTATTAATTCAAAGAAAGATAGTTCATTTAATGATCTAAATAATAAGAAAAGAGAATTATATGACTTAAATAATAAAATATCTTCTCTAACAAGTTATATGGAAAATAATGGTAGTATGCCATCATCTGTTAGAAGTGTATTAAATAATCCTAGAATTAAAGGTATTTTTGGAACTTTAGCTAGTTTAATAGATTGTGATAGAGAATATGCTAAAGCTTTAGAAGTATCTTTAGCTACTACAAAGAATTTTCTAATTGTAGAAAATGAAAATACTGCAAAAAATTCTATAGCATATTTAAAAGATAATAATTTAGGAAGAGCTACTTTCTTTCCATTAAATGTTATTAAACCTAAAGGAATAGAAGAAGATGTTATTAAAACAATTGAAAATGTAACTGGATATATAGGTATTTTCTCGTCTTTGGTAAAATATGACAAAAAATACTATAATGTTATTGAAAATCAATTAGGAAACGTAATAGTAACAATAGATATTGATTCTGCTAATAAAGTAAGCAATATGATTAACAGAAGATATAAAGTAGTAAGTTTAGATGGAGATGTTATCAATGTAGGTGGATCTATTACTGGAGGAAGTGTTAATTTACAAAAAAGTATAATTTCTGAAAAGATAGAACTAGAAAACATGGAACGTCATAAAAAAGAATTAGAAGAATTAATTCATAATATTGAGAAAAATATAGAATCATACGATGAAGAAATTTCTAAGATGAATTATAAGATTGGTGATTATAAAAGTGAAATCATCAAATGTCGTGAAACAATTGGAGCTAAAGAACAATTAAAACAAGAATTAGATAGTAGAATTAATGATTTAAATAAAGAATTATCATCATTAGAAAATGTAATTGATTCAAATATTTCTTCAATGGAAGAAAAAATAATGAAAGAATATTATGATACTTCATTGGAGAAAGATAATCTATCTAAAGAAATTAGATTTAAAGAAAAAGAAAAAGATAAATTATCACAAAAGATACTTGAAAGTGAAGCAGAAAATAAAATTAATAATTCTAATATTAATAAACTTGAAAAAGAATTAAAAGAATTGGAAATTAATACAAGTAAGTATGATATTAAATTAGATAATTATTTAAATACTTTAAATGAAGAATATTCATTGACATATGAGAAAGCTAAAAGTAGTTATGTTTTAGAAATAAGTGTTGATGAAGCAAGAAGTGAAGTAGTTAAATATAGAAATAAAATAAAGAATATTGGAATGGTTAATATTCAAGCAATTGAGGATTACAAAAGAGTATCTGAAAGATATAATTTCTTAAGTAATCAAAGAAATGATTTATTGAGTGCTAAAGATACTTTACTTGAGATTATTAGTGAAATGGATGAAGTTATGATTGAAGAATTCAAAACTACATTTGATAAAGTAAAAGTAGAATTCCAAAAAGTATTCAAAGAATTATTTGGTGGTGGAGATGCTGATTTATTATTAACTGATGAAAATAATATTCTAGAAACTGGTATTGATATAGTAGCATGTCCTCCAGGTAAAAAATTAAAAGCTATTACACTTTTATCAGGAGGAGAAATGACACTTACTGCAATTAGTTTATTATTTGCAATATTAAATGTAAGAAGTGTACCTTTCTGTGTGTTTGATGAAGTAGAAGCTGCATTAGATGAAGCAAATGTTGATAATTTTGGACATTATCTTGATCATTATAAAGATAGAACACAATTCTTAATTATTACACATAAGAAGAAAACAATGGAATATGCTGATACATTATATGGAATTACAATGCAAGAATCAGGTGTATCTAAACTAGTTTCAGTTAAATTAAGTGATGTAGAAAAATAAGAAGAGTTAGCTCTTCTTTTTTGTTGCATTTTATAAATTAAAAATATATAATAGAAAGCAATCTTGGGGGAATTATGGTTATGGATGAAGAGAAATTAAAATTAGCAAAACAAAAAAGAGATGCTTTAGTTCAACTATGGGATAGAATAGATGAAAATCATAAAAGAATTATAAATAGTGAAAACATGTTATATGAGTGGAGAGTAAGAAAAATAATAAAGGAATTAGAAAGCCTTAATGATGAAATACAACGATATTCAAAAGTAGAAGAATCTCCAATGAAGAGATAAGAAAAAGAGTGCAATACTCTTTTTTTTCTTGTATAATAATCTTGGTGATTGAAATGTATAATTATATAATAGGAAAAGTAGTAGATAGAACAGGAAGTTTTATCGTAGTAGAAAATAATAAGATAGGATATACAATTTATACTCCTAATCCATATGCCTTTCAGGATGAAGATAAAGAATATAAAATATATTTATATCAACAAATAAAAGAAGATGAACACTTACTTTTTGGATTTAAAACACAAGAAGAAAAAGATTTATTTTTAAAACTTATTTCTGTTAAAGGAATGGGACCAAAGATGGCACTTCCTATACTTGCAACTGGAAGTGTAGCGGGTGTTGTTGATGCAATTGAAAGAGAAAATTTATTATATTTAAAGAAATTTCCTAAAATTGGAGAAAAAGTTGCTAAGCAAATGATTCTTGATTTAAAAGGAAAATTAGGAGATGTTAATGCTTTAGATCTTCCAGATACAAATAATTATGATGAATTAGTTGAAGTACTTAAAGGACTTGGATATAAAGATAAAGAATTTAAACATATATTGCCTAAAATAGATAATTCTTTATCAATAGAAGATCAAGTAAAAGAAGCTTTAAAATTACTATTAAATTAATCTTGATATTATTTTTATTAATTAATATAATTTAAGTATAAAAAGGAGATTGAAGTAAATGAATAGTGAAGAAAAGAAAAGTTTAAAAAAAGAATTTAGACAAACACAAAATGGTAAGAAATCTTTTATAACTTATTTAATATTTGCAATTATATTTTTAGTAACATTAGTATTATATTATGTTTTAATGAATGTAGTAGATGAAGATATGTATGATACTGTACGTTGGACTGCTACTATTGTATTCGTTTCAACTGCATATTTTGAAGGAGAATATGTAGGAGCAATGAAGCAGTACATAATTGAACATACAAAGAAATAATTATAAAACTTATTCGCTGTGAATAAGTTTTATTTTTTTTATTTGGTTATATAGAACTTATGTATTATAATATGTATAGGAAGTGATAAGATGAGTAAGAATGAAATATTTAGTGAAGAGGTAACTAAAGAAGATGTTTCTTTAGATAATATAAGACCAGAAACTCTTGATGAATATATAGGTCAAAAAGACGTTAAAGAGAATATTAAAGTCTTTATTGAATCTGCTAAATTAAGAAAAGAAAGTCTAGATCATGTATTATTATATGGTCCCCCTGGTCTTGGAAAAACAACACTTGCTTATATTATTGCCAATGAATTAGGAAGTAATATTAGAATGGCTAGTGGTCCTGCTATTGAAAAAACAGGAGATTTAGCAGCTATTTTATCTTCTCTTGAACCAGGTGATGTTTTATTCATTGATGAAATACATAGAATACCTTCTTTTGTTGAAGAAGTTTTATATAGTGCAATGGAAGATTTTGTATTAGATATTATTGTTGGAAGTGAAGGTAACTCAAGAAATATTAGAATTAACTTACCACCATTTACTTTAGTTGGTGCTACTACAAGAGCAGGTGATTTAACTGCACCATTACGTGATAGATTTGGTATAACAGCTAAAATGCAGTATTATACTACTGAAGAATTAATGGATATCGTTAAAAGAACATATAGAGTACTATACTCTCCAATAAATGATGATGCTGCTAAGGAACTTGCATCTAGAAGTAGAGGTACACCTAGAATTGCAAATAGAATGTTTAAACGTGTTCGTGATTTTGCAATAGTAGATGGAAAAGAAGAAATAGATGTAGAAGTAACTAAAAAAGCACTTGATAGATTAAAAGTAGATGATATGGGACTTGATGATACTGACCATCAACTATTAAAAGCCATAATTGAAAAATTTAATGGTGGTCCAGTAGGAGTAGAAGCAATTGCAAGTGTAATAGGAGAAGAAGTAACGACTATTGAAGATGTTTATGAGCCATATTTATTACAAAAAGGATTATTAAAAAGGACACCACGTGGAAGAGTAGTTACAGATCTAGGATATAAACATTTGAATTTGCATTATCAAAATTCATTATTTGATGAGGAGTAATTATGTTAGCAGTAAATGAAATGACAAAATATTTGATGTTAGTCGCATCAAGCATAGATAATTATTGTAAATATTTAAATAAAGATGTTAATGATTATTCATCGATACTAGGATACATCTATCGTGTCCATCAAGATCAAATAAAAAGTGTATCACCTCAAGGGATAGCTTTAATTCTAATATATTTAAAAGATGTATCTGTTGATGACTATGGAAAACATATAGATGCTTATAAAGATGAAGTAGATAAAATAATTAGTGAATCAAAAACAATTGATGAGCAATTAAAAAAAATGGATAAAATAAAAAAGAAAATTAAATAGGTGAATTATGTTAGCGTTTAGTAAATGTAAGACATTTGATGATTACTTAAATTTAATAAGTAGTTCTATGATTAATGGAATAAAATACATTGAATCAAATGAAAGTGGTTATGCTGCATTAAGAACTATAAAAGATCCTAAAATACAAAGAAAAATAATAGATATATTTAATTCAATTGATAAGACTCTTTCTTTTAAGGGAAGCAATGATAATGAAATGTGGAAGAAAATTGATTACTTCCTAGCACTTGGACTTTATTATTTTGAGTTTAAAGATAAGTTTAATGAATTAAGTGAAAAATCAATAGAAGTATTATTGCTTGGAGAAATGTATACAATAAATGAATCTAATAAGTCATTTATTTCTTTATTTTCAAACGAAGAATTATTAAGTGAAATATATAATCAAGGAAAAAATAGTAATAATTTATTATTATTTGTTTATAGTGATTACTTTTTTATGATTCATGAACATTTTAGAAAAAATCCTTTTGATTTAAATGATAAAGAATTATGTGATTGTTTTATTAAAGAAATGATTTTAAAAATAAATACAAAAACACTACACAATGGTGTAGAAAATATGGTAGAATATTGGAAGTCTCATGAAGATATAAGAAAAATAGTTTTAGGAGGGGGACTTTCAAAATGAAATTAGAAGATTTTGATTATAAATTACCTGAAGAATTAATTGCTCAAACTCCACTTAAAGATCGTTCTTCTTCAAGATTTTTAGTATTAAATAAAAATGATGGTTCAATAGAACATAAATATTTTAAAGATTTAGTAGATTATTTAGAAGAAGGAGATACTTTAGTTTTAAATGATACTAAAGTAATACCTGCTAGACTTATTGGAGAAAAAACTGACACTAATGCAGTAATAGAAGTTTTATTATTAAAAAATACTGATGGAAATGTTTGGGAATGTCTTTGTAAGCCAGCTAAAAGAGTAAAAGAGGGAACAATAGTATCATTTGGAGATGGATTATTAAAAGCCAAATGTATTGATGTTTTAGATGAAGGCTTAAGACATTTTGAATTAATATATGATGGTGTGTTATATGAAATATTAGATAAACTTGGAACTATGCCACTTCCACCATATATACATGAAAAGTTAAAAGATAAAGATAGATATCAAACAGTATATGCTAAAAATCCTGGAAGTGCTGCAGCCCCAACGGCAGGACTTCATTTTACTCCAGAATTATTACAAAAATTGAAAAATAAAAAAATAAATTTAGCTTATCTTACGTTACATGTAGGACTTGGTACTTTTAGACCTGTTAATGTTGAAAATATCTTAGAACATCATATGCATAGTGAATTTTATGAAATTAGTAAAGAAACATGTGATATTATAAATGAAACTAAAAAAAGAGGTAATAGGTTAGTAGTAGTTGGTACAACTTCTGTTAGAGTACTTGAAACAGTAGCAACAAAGTATGGTAAATTAAAACAAGATTCAGGATGGACAGATATATTTATTTATCCAGGATATCAATTTAAAATAGTAGATAATTTAATAACTAATTTTCATTTACCAAAATCTACTCTTGTTATGTTAGTTAGTGCTTTAGCAGGACGAGAAAATATATTAAATGCTTATAAGGAAGCAATTAAAGAAAAGTATAGATTCTTCTCATTTGGAGATTCAATGTTTATAATTAATAAATAAAAAAACGTACTATTTTGTAGTACGTTTTTTTGCTAAACTTTTTCCTTTCCTAATATCTTCCCTTGTAATGTTTCGATTAATTGAAAGAGCTATTCTTGGTTCTCTATGTCTAACTATTTTTACTTTACCAAGAGTTTCTAAATTTTTTATTATTTCAACATTAATACTTAAATCTTTAATATTACTACTTGTTACTAACAAAGCTTCATTACCATCTTTAAGTACTTTAAAATAATCTTCTCTAATGTTTTTAGCATATCTACGAGGATATCTTACTCTATATATAGTATCAAAATTAAGAATTTGATTTGCAAACTTATATCTAGTAAATCCTTTTCTTTCGTTATGAACTGCTATATTTCCATAAGGAAAAGAAAACCTTCTTTTATCTGTCAAATATTGATTTTTATATACATCGTCACTTAAAACAAATAATAACTCATTAGTATCTGGTTTATCTATAACCATTTCTTTTTTAAAACCAAACATTACTTGAGCACAATCTTCATGAACATATTTTTTATTTATTCTATTTACTTCAATATCAAACATGGCTAATCCCTCTCTTCGGCACTATATTATAACAAAAATAAAAGAAAAATTCAATATTTATGTACTATTCTAAGTAGACAAGCATATATTTAAGTGGTGATGATATGAAAAATTGGAGTATTTTTTTAGCATTATTATTCTTTTTTTCTTTCTTTTTTATCTTTGATGAAGATAAAAAAACAATAGTAAAAAAACAAGAAACAAAAGAACCTAAAGAAGATAGAAGTGTATTCTTTTCTTATATTGAACTCAGTAAATATATTCAAGATAAAAATGAAGAAATTCAAAAAGAAAATATATCAAATATCTTAGATAATTTAAAAAATACTAAATTTAATAGAATAATATTACATGTTAGACCATTTAGTGATTCAATCTATAAATCTAATTATTATCCAATAAGTAAATATGTTTTAAATGAAAAAGGAAAAGAACCAAATTACGATATCTTAGATTATTTTATTAAGGAAGCACATAAGAGAAAAATAAAAATAGACGCTTGGGTTAATCCTTATCGTGTAAGTAATCTAAATGATGATAATTTATTAAATGAGTTTTCTAGTAAGACTGAAAAAGGTATATACTTAAATCCTTCTAAAAAAGAAGTTAAGGACTTAATTGTTGATGGAATAAAAGAAATAGTTAAAAACTATAAAGTAGATGGAATAATATTCGATGATTATTTTTATCCAGATAAAAAAATAGATTTAGATGATTATAAAGAATATATAGCTAATGGTGGGGAATTATCTATTGATAATTTTAGAAGAGAAAATGTTAGTGGTTTGATTAAAGAAGTATATTCATCAATTAAAGAAATAAATAAAGATGTATTATTTGGTATTGCACCAGAAGGAAATATTGATAATTGTTATAATGATAGTTATATAGATGTTAAGCATTTACTATCTCATGAAGGTTATGTTGATTATATTATGCCGCAAATATATTATGGTTTTTATAATCAAACAAGACCATTTAAAAAGACAATTGATGAATGGAATAGTCTTATTAAAGTAGATAGTATTAAATTAATACCAGCTCTTGCTTTATATAAAAGTGGAAATATTGATAAATATGCATTAAGTGGAAAAGAAGAATGGATTAATAATAATGATATTTTAAAAAGAGAAATTACTTATGCTAGATCATTAAATAAGTATTCTGGATTTTCTTTATTTAGTTATAACTATATGTTTAATGATGAATATTTAAATGATAATAATAAAAAAGAATTATCTAATATAAAAACAATTCTTAAATAAAAAAATATGTGTTATAATTATAATTGGTGATAATATGAAAGGTAATGATAATAGAAAATCAATAAAAAATAATTTATCATTTCTTTTTGTAAGTTCTGGAATAATTCTTATTCTACTAGCGGTTAATATTATCGTTGAAAAAAATCAAAATGTTAGTGTATTTGGTGTTTTAAGTGATGATTTTTTATCTCCTAATGGATTAGTTATAAATGAAATTTTAGCTGATAATGAAGGAGTTAACATAGATGAAAATGGCAATTTATATGATTGGATAGAATTATATAATGGAACAAATAGAGATATAGATTTAACTAACTATGGTTTAAGTGATAAAAAAAGTGGGGAAGTAAGATGGTTGTTTCCAAAATCTGTTATCAAAAGTAAATCATATTTATTATTATATTTAGGCCATGAAAATGGTGATGGTATTTATGCTGATTTTTTAATAAAAAAAGAAGGTGGAGAGACAATTACTTTAAAATCTTCTTATGGGAAAGTAATTGATGCTGTAAATACAATTAAAATGCCTAAAAATACATCTATGTATAGAGATAATGATGGTAGTTGGAAACTTACTACTGATGTTACACCTGGATTTGAAAATAGTACACAAGGAAGAGAAGACTTTTTATATTCATTTAGTAAAACTTCTAATAATACAACTCTTTTAATTAGTGAAGTATTACCTTCAAATGAAGGAAATGTATCATTTGATGGATTCTTATATGACTATGTTGAAGTAACTAATTATGGTGATAGTACAATTAATCTTGGTGACTATTATTTATCTAATGAAGATAGTATTATTTATAAATGGCATTTTCCAGATTATCAATTAGAACCAAATACTTCTTATTTAGTTTATATGAATAGTATGGATGTAGGAAATAATGCGTCATTTTCATTAAAAAATAAGAACGGTAAGATTTATTTATCTAGCAAGAATGGTATAGTAGATAGTCTTGAATATTCAGATTTAACTAATGGTGTAGCATATGTAAAAACAAATGATGAATGGTATCAAAGTGCTAATATTTCACCTGGTTTCCCTAATAATTCAATTGGTAAAATTGATTATCAAGAAAAATATGATAAAAATATTAATGATTTAGTAATAAATGAAGTAATGAGTTCAAATAAGAAATATTTAGCTCAGAATGGTAATCAATATTATGATTGGGTAGAATTATATAATAATAGTGATCATGATATTCAATTAAACGAGTATACTATTACAACAAATAAAGATGAAAAAAGTATGTATACTTTACCTAAAGTTAAACTAAAAAAAGGTGCTTACTATATATTAATGGCATCTGGTAATACTTCTTTAAGTAATAATGCTTATAAACACACTAATTTTAAGTTATCTAGTGGTCATGGATTACTATTATATAAGGAAGAAAAACTAATTGATTCATTGTACATATATGGTATTCCAAGGGGAAGTAGCTATGGTAGAGGTAAAACGCATGGACATTATTTCTACACTAAGCCAACTCCAAAAGCTAACAATGGTAAAAATGGTGTAAGAGAAGTATCATATAATCCAACTTTTAATAAAGAAAGCGGAGTATACAATAACGTTGATAAACTTGAAATAACTCTTTCAGGTAATGGTAATATATATTACACTTTAGATGGAACAACTCCTACTAATAAATCGACAAAGTATAATAATCCAATAGTATTAACAAAAACTACAGTTATTAAAGCAATTTCTTATGAAAAAGATAGAAAAAGTAGTGAAGTAATTACTAAGAGTTACATTATAAATGAAAATCATACACTTCCAGTTATGTCAATAAGTATTAACAACTCTGACTTAAAATCTTTATTATATGATATTTATTCAGGTAAAATATTTAATGCTACTGCAGAATTATATGAAAAGAATTCGTCTTTTTACATTCCTTGTGGAATAAAAATATTTGGAGGAGATAGTAGACGTCTTACTAAAAAGAGTTTTGCATTGAAATTTGGAAAAGAATATTCTACAGAACGATTAAATTATAAATTATTTGATAATAAAGATTTAGTAGAATTCAGTGATATAGTATTGAGATCAGGTTCACAAGATCAAACATCTTCAATGATAAGAGATGAATTTGTATCAACAATGATATCTAATTATGGAACTATAGTAGCACAAGCAGCCAAACCAGTTGTTTTGTATATAAATGGAAATTATTATGGATTATATTTCATAAGAGAAAAAATTAATGAAGATTATATAAAAAGTAATTATAATGTAGAAGGAACAACAAATATTGTAGATAGTCAATTAAATGCAGAAACAGGAATTAACAGAGTATTTGTAGATTTAAAAAATTATATGCTTAATAACGATATGAGTATTGATAAAAATTATGAAT